>Ga0307380_10004424_pt1 | contig 19001 bp, 16 predicted proteins | sample UN3MG_FD_202239 | JGI IMG/M metagenome (GOLD analysis project Ga0307380, IMG submission 202239) | Soil microbial communities from Risofladan, Vaasa, Finland - UN-3 | ecosystem: Environmental > Terrestrial > Soil > Coastal area > Acid sulfate soil | place: Finland: Risofladan, Vaasa | collected... | reverse complement strand
TGGGGACACCGTCGAAAATGGGGACAGGCACCGGGCCGGCGTACGTTTCTCGCGACTTTGGAGCCGAAACACGGCCCGGAGCCAGTCCCTATTTTCGACTCGCCGCGCACAGTTCGAGTATCGACGTCCATCTCACAACGTCCGCACAGGAGTCCAAACCGATGAGAGCAAGAATCGCTATCTGGTCGTGGACACCCGTTCTTGCGTTGCTGATCGTCGCGCTCGGGGCGGCCGACGCGCGAGCCCAGAGCCGCAGCGCGATCGACGAAGCGCGGAATCGGATGGTCGACGAGGAAATCGTGGCCGCCGGGGTGAAGGACAAGCGGGTGATCGAGGCGATGCGGAACACGCCTCGGCACGAGTTCGTCCCTTTGGCACAACGCCGGCTGGCTTACTTCGACATGGCGCTGCCGATCGGCGAGTCGCAGACCATCTCGGCGCCGTTCGTGGTGGCCTACATGACCGAATCGCTCGATCCGCAGCCGGAGGACAAGGTGCTGGAGATCGGCACCGGCAGCGGATACCAGGCGGCCGTGCTCAGCCCGCTGGTTCGGGAAGTGTACACGATCGAGATCGTCGCCCCGCTGGGATACCGGGCCGCGCAGACCCTGAAGCGGCTGCGATACGACAACGTCTATGCCAAAGTGGGCGACGGATACCAGGGTTGGCCCGAACACGCGCCGTTCGACAAGATCATCGTCACCTGTTCCCCCGATCGCGTTCCGCCGGCCCTGGTCGCGCAACTGAAAGAAGGGGGCCGCATGGTCATTCCCGTCGGCGAGCGGTACGAGCAGGCGCTGTACCTGCTGACGAAGACCGACGGGCAGATGGTGGCCGAGGCGCTTCGGCCGACGCTGTTCGTGCCGATGACCGGCCAGGCCGAAGAGGGCCGCGAGGTGTTGCCCGACCCGGCCAACCCGACGCTCTCCAACGGCGGTTTCGAGAAGTCGTTCGGCGACCCGCCCATGCCCAACGGTTGGTATTACCAGCGCCAGTTGACGCTGGTCACCGCCGACGACGCCCCGGAAGGGAAGAGCTACATCACCTTCACCAATTCCGAACCGGGCCGCGGCTGCCGGGCGTTGCAGGGGTTCGCCGTCGACGGACGGGAGGTTCGGCAGTTGGCCGTCTCGCTGCACGTCCGCGGCCGGGACATCCGCCCGGGCCAGACCCGCGAGCAGATGCCCGTATTGGCAATTGCCTTCTATGACGAGAAGCGAGGCCCGCTGGGCCAGGTTCTGCTGGGACCGTGGCGAGGTTCTTTCTCATGGCAAGAGGAAGTCGCCCGATTCAACGTTCCGCCGCATACCCGCGAAGCCATTTTCCGCATCGGCCTGCTGGGGGCGGTGGGGGAGATTTCGTTCGACGCAATCGAAGTCAAGGCGGTGAAGTGAGACCGCTGCGAAGCCGCAAGCGGCATTCCCCACTACCCACTATCCCGCCGCATACCGAAACGGCTCCTTGGTCACCTCATATCCGGGCCGCAGGCCGACGTTGAGCACCAGACCGAGCCCGATGGCGTGGGCGAGCAGCCCCGAGCCGCCGTAGCTGACCAGCGGCAGCGGCAGCCCGGTGACCGGCAAGAGGCCCACGGTCATGGCCGTATTGATCAACACTTCCACCGCGAAGAGAGCGGCGATGCCCGCGGCCACCAGCCGCCCGAACGGCTCGCGGGTGGTCGAGGCGACGGTTACGGCCCGCCAGACCAACAGCCCGAACAACGCCAGCACGGCCGCGGTACCCGGCAGCCCGAACCGTTCGCCCAGGACGCAGAAGACGAAGTCGCTGCGGGCGTGGGGCAAACGGTAGACGGCCGGATCGTCGGTGAGTTGACCCGCCAAGGCGCTTCCCCAAACGCCGCCCAGCGCACGGACCTGCTTGGCCCGGTACAGGTGATAGGCGTCGTCGCTGGGCCGCCCGCCGGCAGACGGCTGCTCGAACAGGGCCGTCACCCGCGATTTCTGCTCCCGACTCATCTGCGTCCACAGCAGCGGCGTCATCAACAGCCCCGCCAGGAGCAGCAGCGCCAAATCACGCCGCTTGGCGCCGGCGGCGAACAACATCACGAAAAAGACCGGCAGAAAGACGGTCGCCGTGCCGAGGTCGGGTTCCCTGAGGATCAACAGCACGGGCACCGTCGTCAACGCCAACGGGATCACCAGTCCACGCAGCCGCCGGTAGTTCTCTCGATACATCAAATAACGCGCCAAGGCCAACACGAAGGCCACCTTGGCAAGCTCGGAAGGCTGAATCCCCAACGGCCCGATCCGTATCCACCGACGGGCGTTGTTGATCGCCGGGAAAAAGTAGACCAAAACGAGCAAGCCCAGGACCGCCAGGAAAATGGCGTAACTGTACCGACAGAAGATTCGATAGTTGGGCAGCGAAGTTCCCACCACGGCCGCCAGCGCCAGGACCGACCAGACGATTTGCCGGCGAAGGAAATGGCCGTCGCCCTCGACCAGGGCCTCATAGGTCGCGATGCCCATCCAACCCAGGATGACCAACCCGGTGGCCGCCACCACGATCGACCAAGGCAATCGTCGAACCCAAACGGCAGGTTTCACGTCGGTGTACTCGGCTCCAGATAGCGGCGATGAAGTAAACGGCGGGCCTGGATTATAGGTGAAGAGCCGTCGCGAACGTGAGGTCAATTCGGAGAAGGGCAGGGCAGGGGGGAGTGGGCAGTGGGGAGTGGGCAGTGGGCAGTGGGCAGTGGGCAGTGGGCAGTGGGCAGTGGTTGACGATTGATTCGGCTGAACGCCCGCCGACTGCGTTCGGCGGGGTCTCGCAGCCTTGATTCACTTTGCTACAGGCCGTTTACCCTCACCGCGGCGTCTTGCGGCCATCGGTCGCTTCGGGAATTCAAGTTCAATGAACCCGGAAGGGTCTGTAGCGACTGATGACCCGAGCGGGGTAGATTGAGCGTATTATATTAGCCCCGTTGGACGAGGTGGATATACCATTTTGGTGTTGTGTATCTTCACCCAACGGACGGCATTCGGTCGCTGCAATCCGGAACAATTCGTACAACTTCTCTTTTGGAAACAGTCCTCAAAATCTTGCAGGCCTTCCCAGGTTGCTTGATTTCCATGCTACGTTTGGTATGCTATGGAACAGTAAGTGGTGAATTCTGTTCGCTCAATCTCGAAGGAGTATCAGCGCAATGTCTCGACCAACTCGCAAACTCTGGATTCTGGCCGCAGTCGCGATGGCCGCGCTGCTGTCGGGCGCCTCCGAGGCAAGCGCCTGGTGGGGCTACTACCAACCGGCCTATCTGGGTGGCTGCGGCTACGGCCCGTGCTACTCGCCATCTTATTGCACCTCCTGCTACACGCCCTCCTACACGGCTCGCTACGTACCGAGTTGTACGGTCGGTTGCGATCCGTGCGGGGACGGTTGCGGATGGTACTTGGGTTACAGGCCGGGTCCGATCCGGCAGTTGCTCTTCGGTCCGTATCGTTCGTATTACGGAGGGGGCTGCTCCTGGTCGTCCTGTTACGACCCGTGCTGCACGTCGACGGCAACCATCGGCACCGCGATGCCGACGCCCGCGATAAGAGAAGGCACGCCGACCCGCGCGCTGAGGCAACAGCCCAAGGTGCTGTCGCCCGATATTCCGGACCTTCCGGCCATCCCTTCCACGCCGGCGACTCCCTTGGCACCCCCGGTGAGACCGCTGACCCCGGACTTCACGCCACCCGGGCTGCCGCTTGACGACCCTGCGATGCCCATGCCGTTCGATTTGCCTTTTGCGCCGACGCCGGCCGAACCGCCGACACCGGCGATTCCGACCACGCCGGCCGTTCCGATACCCCCGACGATTACACCGTCACCTCCGTTCGGCGGAAGCGCGCCGGCGGTACAAGACGGCAGTGCGCTGCTGACGATGACGGTGCCGCTGGGGACGGAGGTCTACATCAACGACAAACCGACGAAGAGCACCGCAATGGAACGGCAGTACATCTCCAAAGGACTGGACCCCAACCTCGTCTACAAGTACAAGGTCGTGGCGTACGTCCTGTGCGAACGGACGGACGCCGGTCCGAACGTGGTCGATTGGAAGAAGATCCCCTTGGAACGCGAGGTGTACTTGAGGGCCGGGGATCACCAGCACCTGGCCTTTTCCGCCAATGTCGCCACTTTCTATGAAACCGAGATGGTTCCCGTTCTGGACCCGTCCGTCAATCCGGACACCGGCATGCCGGAACGGGACCCGGCCACGAACCAGGTCATCATGAGACCGAGAATGGGTATCAACCCCCGGACCGGAGAGCCCGAGCAGGTCACGCAAGAGGAACTGACGGGCCGATCCAGGATCAGCGTCATCGACGACGACCTGAAGGAGATCTACGAGCGGCTGACGGCCATGAAGCTGGATAAGGCGTCACGTGGGCAAGAGGCTCTGAGCGATCGCCCGGCCCAGTGGCGGGGTCAGTGGCTGGAATCTCCCGGACAAGCCGGCATCTAGCCCCCAGAGCAAGCCACTCTACGCCGTCCCGTGGCCGGCTGCGAATTCGAAAGGGCCCTCGCCTCCGATGTCTCGGTGCGAGGGCCCTTTGGTTTCTCCAACGTTGCGAGATCCTTGAGCCGCCCGCCGTGGCGTGATACGATTGGCTACATCTCGCGGAGAGTGGCCGTCTCGCTCCGCGAGACGTGGCTACATCTCGCGGAGCGAGATGGCTACTGTGCAGTCATCGGCCCACAAGGATTCACGTTTCCGGAGAAGAACCAGTGTTCGAGAACGTTGCCGTAGTAGGCGCGACGGGCGCCGTGGGAACCATCATCCTCGAGCTGCTCGAGGCGCGGAAGTTCCCCTTCAAGCGATTGCGGTTCCTGGCTTCGCGGCGTTCGGCCGGCAGGCGAATCGCCTTCGCCGGTCAGCAAGTCACCGTCGAGGAACTGCGGGATGAGGCATTCGAGGACATCGATCTGGCCATCAGCAGCACGCCGGACGACGTCGCCCGGGACTTCATCCCCGGAGCCGTCGGCCGCGGCTGCGTGGTCATCGACGAAAGCGGCTACTGGCGAATGGACCCGAAAGTGCCCTTGATTATTCCCGAGGTGAACCCCGAGGCGATCCGCGATCACCAAGGCATCATCTCCAGCCCCAACTGCTCGACGACCCAAATGGTCCAGGCCATGAAGCCGCTTCACGACGCGGGCCGGATCCGCCGCGTCGTGGTGAGCACGTATCAGGCGACCAGCGGTGCGGGCCTGCCGGGAAGCCGCGACCTGGAGAACGGGACCAAGGCCGAGTTGGACGGAAAGGACTACGCATACGAGTGTTTCCCCTATCCGATCGCCTTCAACTGCATCCCGCAGATCGGCTCGCCGAAACACAAGGGCTACACTTCCGAAGAGATGAAGATGGTCTACGAGACCCGGAAGATCCTCGGCGACGACACGATCCGGATCTGCCCGACGTGCGTCCGCGTGCCGGTGGCCAACTGTCACAGCGAGAGCATCCTGGTCGAGACCGAGAGGAAGATCACCGTGGAGGAAGCCCGGCAGTTGTTCGCCGCCACGCCGGGATTGAAGGTGATGGACGACCTGGAGAACAAGGTTTATCCGATGCCCCGCAATTGCACCCGGAGCGACGACACCTACATCGGCCGCATCCGCGAGGACCTTTCCTGTCCCAACGGCCTGGCGTTCTGGTGCGTCAGCGACAACCTCCGCAAAGGGGCCGCGACCAACGCGGTGCAGATCGCGGAGTTGCTGCTCGACGGCACGCAGTGAGCAGTGGGTAGTGGGGGTAGTGGGTAGTGGGTAGTGGTGAATGCCGCTTGCGGCTTCGCAGCGGTGATCGGGATCAAGTTGCCAAACAGGACCATCCTCTCCTCCATGCGCAGCCTCAAGCTCACCCTGGCCTACGACGGCACGGCCTACGCCGGCTGGCAGGTCCAGCCGGGGCGTCCAACCGTACAGGGGGTGCTGGAAACGGCCCTGGAGAAGATCACCGGGCAACGGATCCGCGTTCTGGCCAGCGGCCGAACCGACGCGGGCGTGCACGCGCTGGGACAAGTCGTAGGACTGAGAACTCAGAGCCGCCTTGCGCCCGACGTGCTCCGCCGGGCACTCAACGCCGAGTTGCCGCACGACGTGGCCGTGCTGGACGTGGCCGAGGCGCCCGATGGTTTCCATGCCATTCGCGACGCGGTGCGCAAGAAGTACCGTTATAGTATTCATGACGGACCGATAAGAGATATCTTCAAGAGGTACTACTGCTGGAAGTATGCGCATGGCCGACTTGACGTGGACGCGATGAACCGGGCTGCGCAATACTTGTTGGGAACGCACGATTTCCGCAGTTTCCAGAGCAGCGGGGCCGAACGAGAAAGCAGCGTGCGAACCGTTTTCGACATCAGCGTCCGACGCGGCGGCGACGGGTCGGACGAAATCCAGCAGGGCAGGGCAGGGGGAGAAAATTGTATTTTTATTGATGTAGAAGCTAACGGCTTCTTGTATAATATGGCTCGCGCGATCGTCGGCACCCTGGTCGAAGTCGGCCGCGGGGCGAAGCCGGAATCCTGGCCGGCCGAAGTCCTCCGCGCCGCCGATCGCCGCGCGGCGGGGCCGACCGCTCCGCCGCAGGGATTGTTTCTTGTCGAAGTCGATTACGAAGGCTGATCTGTGCCTGGTTTTCTGCCGTTCGGGCTCGTAACGCGAAGGAGAAACATACGTGAACGCCTGCGATCGTGCGTGGCCCGCTGCGCAGTGGGCCGCAGGTCGGTTGGCTCTAGTGCTGACCGCCTTGGCTTGTTGGCCGAACATCGAAACCGCCCGTTGCGAACCATCTGCCGAGGAACCACCTGCCCGGCCCAACGTCCTCTGGATCAGTTGCGAGGACATGAGTCCCGACCTGGGCTGCTACGGCGACGAGTATGCCGACACGCCCAACCTCGATCGGCTCGCTCGGGAAGGGTGTCGCTACACCAACGCCTTCGTGCCCTATCCGGTCTGTGCGCCGACCCGTTCGGCGATCATCACCGGCATGTATCCGAGCACGCTGGGCACGATGCACATGCGCACCAGCATGAAGGGGTACGAAGCGGTCGTGCCGCCGGAAGTGAAGTGCTTTCCCGAGTACCTCCGCGCGGCCGGTTACTATTGCAGCAACAATCGCAAGACCGACTACCAGTTCCGCGCGCCGTTCACGGCCTGGGACCACAGCGGCGGCGACTGGCGGAATCCGGACCGTCCGGCGGACGCGCCGTTCTTCAGCGTCATCAACCTCGCCACCACGCACGAGTCGCGCTGCTGGCCGCGGAGGGACGAGCAACTGATTCACGACCCGGACAAGGCGGCCGTGCCTCCGTATTATCCCGACACGCCGGTGGTCCGCCAAAATATCGCCCGGTATTACGACAACATTACGGAGATGGACGCGCAAGTCGGCGAAATTCTCCAGCGGTTGGCCGAAGACGGTCTGGCCGGCGACACGGTCGTGTTCTTCTGGAGCGATCACGGCCGCGGATTGCCGCGCTGCAAACGGTGGCCTTACGACTCCGGATTGCACGTGCCGCTGATCGTCCGTTGGCCGGGCAGGATCGAACCGGGAAGCGTCTGCGATGACCTGGTCAACCTCATCGATCTGGGACCCACGGTCCTCAGCCTCGCCGGCGTCGAGATCCCGTCGCACGTGCAGGGCAGGGCACTGCTGGGCGATCAGAAGGGCGAACCGCGGGAGTTCGTCTTCGGCGGCCGCGAACGCATGGACGCCACCAGCGTCGAACATATCCGCACCATCCGCGACAAGCAGTACCGCTATATCCGCAACTTCATGCCGCAGCGACCCTACGCCCAAGTCATCCCGTATATGGAAAGGATGCCCATCATGCAGGAATGGCGGCGGCTCCACGCCGAGGGCAAACTGATCGGTCCGCAGAACCTCTTCTTCCAGGACGTCAAGCCGCTCGAAGAACTCTACGACGTGGTCGCCGATCCGCACCAAATCCACAACCTGGCCGATTCGCCCGAACATCAGCAGGTGCTCAGAAAAATGCGGGCAACGCTGCGAAAGCAGATCAAGGAGACCGGCGACTTGGGCGGCCTGCCGGAAGACCGGCTCATCCGGCGGATGTGGCCCGACGGAAAACAACCCACGACCGCAACGCCGACCATCGAAGCCCGCGCCGAGGACGGTAAGGTCGAAGTGAGTATTCGCTGCCAAACCGAGGGCGCTTCGATCGGATACCGGCTGAGTGAAGATGAGAAATGGTGGGTTTACACCGATCCCATCAGCGTGCCTCCGGAAACGCTTCTGACCGCCAAGGCGATCCGGATCGGCTACAAGGAGAGTCGCGAGGTCCGCCAGGTTGTGATACCATGACCTGATGCGCGTCGCTCACGTCATCACCCGGCTGATCCTCGGCGGAGCCCAGGAAAACACCCTGCTTTGCTGCGAGGACCTGATCCACGAGTACGGGGACGACGTGCTGTTGATCACCGGGCCGCCGCGGGGACCGGAGGGAAGTCTGCTTCAGCGGGCAAGGGCAGGGGGGGTGCCGCTGGAGTTGGTCGATTCGCTGCGGCGCGAGATCCATCCTCCACGCGACTGGACCAGCTACCGGCACATCAAGGCGATCCTTCGTCGCTTCGGCCCCGACGTGGTCCACACCCATAGCGCCAAGGCCGGCATCCTCGGCCGGGCCGCCGCCTGGAAGCTGGGCGTACCGGCCGTCGTCCACACCGTACACGGGGCGCCGTTCCATCCGTACCAGGGCAGGGCAGGGCGGTGGCTGTTTCGCGCCTGCGAGCGCTGGGCCGCCCGACGTTGCCACGCCCTGGTCAGTGTGGCCGATGCGATGACCGACCTGATGGTCGACGCCGGCGTCGCGCCGCCGGAAAAGTTCCGCACCATCTACAGCGGCATGGAAGTCGAACCGTTCCTCCACGCGGCCGAACACCGCGATCGAGTACGACGCGAGTTGGGCTACGAGGCGAAACACGTCGTGATCGGCAAGATCGCCCGCCTGTTCCATCTCAAGGGACATCAATACGTCATTCGCGCGGCGGAACAGCTCGTCCGCAAACAGCCTAACGTGCGGTTCCTGCTGGTCGGCGACGGCCTGCTGCGCCGGCGGTTGTGCCGGCAGATCCGGGCGGCGGGGCTCGGGGATCATTTCCAATTGGTCGGGCTGGTGCCGCCGGAGAGAATTCCGGAACTGATCGCCGCAATGGACGTCGTCGTCCACGCCAGCCTCCGCGAGGGGCTTGCCCGGGTGTTGCCTCAGGCACTGATCGCGGGCAAGCCCGTGGTCAGCTACGACGTCGACGGTGCCCGGGAGGTCGTGATCGATGACGAGACCGGATACCTGCTTCCCTCGAAAAGCGTCGATACCATGGCCGTCTCGCTAGGGCGGCTGGCCGGCGACGCGGCCTTGCGCGAGCGTCTGGGGAGCGAAGGCCGTCGCCGATTCACCGAGCCTTTCCGCCACGAGCACATGACGGCCCGACTCCGCGAACTGTACGAGGAGTTCGTAGGTCAGGGCTCGCCCTGACGCATAGTAGGTCAGGGCTCGCCCTGACGCATAGTAGGTCAGGGCTCGCCCTGACGCATAGTAGGTCAGGGCTCGCCCTGACGCATCTCCGGTCGATGGTCATAACACCACTCCGTCAGGGCAAGCCCTGACCTACGGAATCCCCTCTCATAACTGCCAAACGTTGCGATAAAGTGGGCAATTACGGGAATACGGGAAATCTGTAGCGTCCAGGTCCACCCGCGGTTGTGGAACCCGCCCAATCCGGCTAAACTGAATCGGAGGTAGAAAAGGAAAATCAAACCCGAGCAAGTGGCAAGTCCGTGGCTTCGACAACCCTTGAATTCATTGGTCCCTATCGTCTCCTGAATGTCATCCACACCGGTCAGCAGAGCAAGATCTGGCAGGCCATGCACGACGGAAAACAGCAGATGTTCGGCGTGAAGACGTTGACGGGGAAGTCCCGCCAGAACAAGGAGCAGTTGGCCTATTTGAAGTGGGAAGCCGGCGTCGGCCAGAAACTCAACCACCCGCGGATCATCAAGATCCACGAGTTCGGCATCGATCGGGGCAATCCCTACCTGGCGTTGGAGTGGTTTCCCGGGCCGAACATGAAGCAGCGGCTCCGCGACGGGTTCGAGAAGATCGCCTATCTGGCCCCGAAGATCATCGAACAGGCGGCCGAAGGGGTGAGCCATCTGAACGAACAAGGCTGGGTCCACCGGGACCTGAAACCGGAGAACTTCCTGATCGCCGACGACGGCCGGGTGAAACTGATCGACTTCGCCTTGGCCGTCCGCAGTCGGCGCGGGCTGGGCAAGCTTCTGGCCAGAAAAACGAAAAAAGTACAGGGGACGCACAGCTATATTTCGCCGGAGCAAATCCGCGGCCAGGCGTTGGACGTTCGGGCAGACGTGTACAGCTTCGGTTGCACCATTTTCCATTTCCTCGTCGGGCACCCCCCGTTTACCGGGGGGAGCGCGAATGAGTTGCTCAACAAGCATCTGAAGGCAACCCCGCCGGCCCTGATCGGGGGCGACGAGAATATCACGCCGGCTTTCTCCGACCTGATTCGGCGGACCATGGCGAAGGATCCCGCCGGGCGGCCGCAGTCGATGGCCGACTTTCTCGTGGAATTCCGCATGCACCGGGTTTTCACGAGGATGCCGCGGCCCCCGCAAAAAATGCCCGACAAACAACCCGGTTAAAAAGCCGCGACCGGTGGTCGCGCCCTAAAAAAAGCCGTGACCGGTGGTCGCGCCCGATTTTGTGTAAAACCGTGTCCTAGAGAACCGACAACAATTGAGGTGTGCATCCCGCAACCGGTGATAGCAGTGCCATCGACCCCGACAGGGGGTGCGGGGGCGATTTCCTACGGATCGAGACCCCTCAATCAGGCTGAAAACCATGGCTGGAAGCAACCACCGGCTCTCGTTCGAGCGACCCATCTACGAACTGGAAGCCCGACTGCAGAAGCTCGAATCGATCGTCCAGGAGAATCCCGAGGCCCGCGGTGAAATCCGCCGCCTGCGGCGCGAGTTGACCGATCTGACCAGAAAGATCTACTCGCAACTGAAACCCTGGCAGATCGTCGAGGTCGCCCGGCATCCCGACCGGCCCATGACCGTCGATTACCTCGAAATGCTCTTCGACGAATTCGTCGAACTGCACGGCGACAAGTTCTTCGGCGACGATCGCGCGATCCGCACGGGCTGGGCCAAGCTGGACATCTACAAGGTGATGGTCGTCGGACATCAAAAGGGCAAGACGCTCAAAGAACGGCAAACCTGCAACTACGGCTTCGCGCACCCCGAGGGCTATCGCAAATCGCTGGGCAAAATGCGCCTGGCGGCCAAGTTCAAGCTGCCGATCATCTGCCTGATCGACACCGGAGGAGCCCACCCGGGCATCGGCGCCGAAGAACGCGGCCAGGCCCAGGTGATCGCCAACTCGATGTTCGAAATGTCCCGACTGCCCACGCCGATCATCTGCGTGGTGATCGGGGAAGGCGGGTCCGGCGGTGCTTTGGGTATCGGCGTGGGCGATCGAGTCGCCATGCTCCAGCACGCCTACTACTCGGTCATCAGCCCCGAAGGTTGCGCCGGCATCCTCTGGAAAAGCAAAAGCTACGCTGAACAGGCCGCCAACGCTTTGAAAATGACCTCCAAAGACCTGATACAACTCGGCGTGGTCGATACGGTGATCGAAGAGCCGCTCGGCGGGGCCCATCGCGATCCTCATCAAATGGCCTCGAAACTGAAGCTCCACCTGCGAAACAACCTTCGGCAGCTTGTTCGCCGACCGATCGACCAGTTGCTGGAGGAGCGGTATCAGAAGTTCCGCCGCATGGGCGTGTTCCTCGAGCCGGCCGCGTCCGACGGACAGCCGTCGTCCGAGGGGGACCATCAACCGACGCCCGTCAAACGCCCGGCCAACAAGACGGCCGACGCGATCTCCCGTTGAACGTTCGTTGAACGGCCGTGCAGAAACAAGCCGCTCCATTGGGTGACACGCCCTCGTTCGTTCCTCAGGGCGTGCCACCCTCGTTTTCCCACCAGGGCCTCTTCTCCCCTGCGACCAGGCTCATCCGATGGGCGCACGCTTTCGCCGGACTCCTGACTGCGCGGCTCGCGCCCGGGCTTCGGCCAAGCTGAATGCGGATGGTTTTCAGACGGCCACACGGCGTCGGCGCGCCGGAACACCTCGACAGGCACACTTCTCGTCTCCGCTGAATTCCGCCGGCGTGCGGATGGGTCGAACGCCGGCAGAGAAGGCTGCCGCCGCTTGACCGGAAGCCCCGATCGAGGCCCTGGAACGGCTTCTCCCCAACGTCCGATAATGTTTCTTATGTTCGGTCAGCCGAACGCTCAAATGCTGGAAAAACCAGGGTTTTCGCGATCCGGCCCTCCTGCCGTCCGCCACCGATCCCGACGTGACTCGGGCCCGGACTCGCGGCGGCTGATTCCCACGGGAGACGGCTGCTTGGCGGGATCCTCCCGGACCGGATCCTGCGGGAACTGTTTTAGATGACCGCCCACCAGCTCGCCGAGTTCCGCCGGCAGCAGCGGCACGGCGCGGCGGATCAGCAGGGCGGCACGGCCGCCGGACCAAGAGGTCAGAATCTTAGGCCGGGCATCGGACACCGTCACGGCAAAGAAGGTGATCACCAGGCACCATACCACGCCTTTGGCCGCTCCGAACAGGGCCCCCACCTGCCGGTCGAATTCCTTCAATTGCACCCGGTCGATCACGCCCGCCACCATCCGAAACAGCAGCCAAATGGCCAGCGACGTGGCCAGGTACAACAGGATCATGGCCACGCAATGGTTCCAGGGCGGGTTCAAATCGATGTAGGGGCAGAGGGTGCAACTGAAACGCATCGCCACGAAAACCCCGACGATCAGGGAGGCCAACGCCGCCAGTTGCCAGGCCATCCCCTTCCACGCACCGAAAACCGTGGAAAGCAACAGCACGGCGAACATCAACAAATCATACGGTTGCAGCACGGCATCTACCCGTTGTGCCTTCGGACCCCCGAGCGAATGAAATCGGGCCGAGTATAGCGGGAAGCGATATGCACGCGAAGAGCAAGCCAAAGGGGATTTCAGATTTCAGATTTCAGATTTCAGATTTCAGATTTCAGATTGGGGATTGGGGATTGGGGATTGGGGATTGGGGATTGGGGATTATGAAAACCGTTTAGCGGGCGGGCTTGCCCGCCGTTCGGTTGCGGCCGAGGCCACGTCGAGGAATGCGCGTTACTCGGTGAGAAACCAAGGGGTCTGGGCAACCGGGTGAAAGTGGCTCAAGGCGTCTGCTCTTGGACCAATCCCCACTTTCCGCTAAAACGCCCTCCTCAAATCCTAAATCCCAAATCCGAAATCCTCCCGTGGCCAGTTTCCGAACCCATCTGACCTTCAGCACCGTGCTGGGCGCCGGGTACGGCGGCGCGGCGTACGTATTGTTCGACGTGCCTGTGCCGACGTGCGTCCTGGCCGGGGGATTGTGCAGCGTCTCCGGGATGCTGCCCGACGTGGACAGCAACGCCGGTGTGCCGCTGCGGGAAAGCATGGCCTTCGCCGCCGCGGTGGTGCCGATGATGCTGATGGACCGGTTCCGGCAACTGGGCCTCTCACCGGAGTCGATGATCCTGGCCGGCGCGGGCATTTACCTGTTCATCCGGTTCGTCGTCGCCGGATGGCTGCGCCGGTATACGACCCACCGGGGGATGTTTCACAGTCTTCCGGCGGCGGTGATCGTCGGCGAGTTGGCCTTCTTGCTCAGTTCCGGCGACGACCTGCGGTTGCGGATCTACGGGGCCGGGGCCGTCTTCCTGGGCTACGTCTCGCACCTTGTCTTGGACGAGTTATCCAGTTTCCAGTGGCATCGCGGCCGCCTGCGGTTGAAACGGTCCTTCGGCAGCGCCCTGAAGCTCTTCTGCCGGAAGTGGTGGCCCAACGTCTCTACCTATCTGAAGCTGGCGGTGCTGACCTACGTCGTGTTGAAGGAACCCGGTTGGATGCAACAGCACTATCGAGAGCGAATCGTCCCGACGATTCGGAATCAGGTTGGTGCGAAGCCGCAAGCGGCTTTTCACTCTCCACTACCCACTCTCCACTACCCACTCTCCACTACCCACTACCCACTACCCACTACCCACTACCCACTGCCCACTACCCACTGCCCACTACCCCGTGTCCACCACCAACGTCACCGGCCCGTCGTTGACCAGTTCGACTTCCATGTGTTGGCGGAACCGGCCGGTGGCCACTTCGATTCCTTCTGCCCTCACGGCGTCGACGAAGACCTGGTAGAGTCTTTCCGCCACCTCGGGCGCCGCGGCGGCGACAAAACTTGGGCGGCGGCCTTTTCGGCAATCGCCCAAGAGGGTAAACTGACTGACCACCAGCATCGACCCGCCGACGTCGCCGATCGAAAGGTTCATCTTTCCCTGTTCATCCTCGAAGATCCGCAATCCGGCGGTCTTCCGGGCCAGCGCTTGAGCCTCGGCCTCGGTATCGCCGTCGGCCACGCCCAAGAGGACCAGGAGGCCGTGTCCGATCCGGCCACAGACCTCTTTGTCCACGGTGACCTCCGCGCGACTGACTCGTTGAATACATGCTCGCATCGTCGTAAACCGCTTCTCCGGGAAACGCTTGTCCGAATTATGTGAGATCGCCGCCCCCGGCACAACTGCCCCCGTAGCCAACCGCCGGGCGTAGCGTAAAATAGCAATGTAGTGTCTCGAACGTACCACCTGTGACGAACCAACCGCGTTTTCTCCTGCCGATGCGAAACGACAAACCGACGATTGCACTGACCATGGGCGACCCGGCGGGGGTCGGACCCGAAATCATCGTGGGGGCGTGGACGGAAACCATCGTCCACGAATGGTGCCGACCCGTCGTGCTGGGCCACCCGGAGATCATCCGCCGGGCGGTCCGGTTGTGGCAGACGGGCGTGCGGGTGGCGGAAATCGGCTCCCCCGAGGAGGCCGACCCTTCCCCCGGGGTGATTCCTTGCATCCGCTGCTGCTCCGACGACGTGCTCCAGGTCCCGCCGCGGACCCTGGACGCCCGGGCAGGCCAGGCCGCCTACGACGCGGTGGTTGCGGCGATCCGACTGGCGCTGGACGGCCGGGTCGATGCGATCACCACCGCGCCGTTGCACAAGGAGGCGTTGCACCGCGCCGGGTACAACTATCCCGGTCACACGGAGCTGCTGGCCGAGATGTGCGGCGTCCACGACTTCGCCATGATGCTCTATCTGGGGCCCGACGACGCGATCCTCGGTCCCTCCGGCCTGGCCGTGGTCCACGTGACGCTGCACACCCCGATGCGCGAGGTCTTCGACAAGCTGACCGAGGACGCGGTGCTCTCGAAGGCCCGGCTGGCCCATCGGTTCATGTCCGACCTGAAGGGTTCGCGGCCGCGGATCGGCGTCTGTGCGCTGAACCCCCACGCCGGCGAAGGCGGGCTCTTCGGCGAAGAAGAGAAAACGATCATCGCCCCGGCCATCGAGCGGGGCGTGGCCGAGGGAATGCTGCTGGAGGGCCCGCTGCCGACCGACACCCTGATGGTCCACGCCCGCGACGGCCTCTTCGACGCCGTGGTGGCCATGTATCATGACCAGGGTCACATCGCGTTGAAGCTGATGGGGATGCACCGGGCGGTCAACGTGACGCTCGGGTTGCCGATCGTCCGCACCAGCGTCGCCCACGGCACGGCGTTCGACATCGCCTGGCGCCGCCACGCCGAGACCGGCAGCCTGATCGAAGCCCTCTACGTCGCCAGCCGCCTGGCCCCGGGCAATAGTCGCCCTTAATTCCTAATTCCTAGTTCATCATTCGTAATTCATCATTCCTAGTTCATCCTTCCCCCCAACCCCCTGCCCTGCCCTGCCCCTCCGGGAATTGTTACCCGCTTTTCAGGCCCGCGCGTCATCAATCCCGCTTTGCACCGTCCATCCCCGTCGCTCCAACCTCTTGTCCTCGATGACCTTGCGCCATTCCACCGCATCCCGCGGTCCCTTATTTTCGGCGTTGTTCTCCGCCTTTCGCCACAGCCCCTCCTCCGGCTAGCATCCGACCCCAACGCGCAACTCCTTACCTCGCAGCGACTTCCGCCCACCCCACCCCCGTGATCCGCATCTAACCCCACTTCATTTTTCCTCGCCGCAACTCCTTTCCTGTCAACACCTTAGTCCGTTCTTACCCACTTATTTCCAATTTCGCCTTTTCCGGTACAACAATCCCCAATCCCCGCGAAACGCCGTTCGTAGTGACCGCATTCATGCGGTCTCCCCCCTGCCCCGCCATCCCTTCCCGACGCCCGCTACCTATACACCCATCCACTACCATACCGCGCCGGCCGCCGCGAATCAACGTCTCATTTGGTGCCACCCGAACGAGCCCCACATGACCACCCTGGAGTCTTTAGCAGGAACACCCGCATGTCCAGACGCATTCGGCGCCACTTTGTCTCCTTGCCGCTGCTTGGCCGGTGAGGGAATGTTAATTGTGCGCTTTTCCGCCCCGATAACAGACGGCTGGTCCACGCTCGAAGATACGTAAGGTATTGTGCTCCCAAAACCTAAGTAGTAGAATTGGCCTCAGGAAATGGCGCGTTATCGTGCAATGGCGCGCCGAATTAACTAATTCGGGGTGCCCGATAAACAGTACTTATCTGGATCATTTCAGCCATGCCTCCCTCGCAAAACGACGACACAATTGAGGTCACGTTCAACCCCATATACCCTTGGCTGTTAATCATCTTTGGAGGTATCTTCGTCTGCCTCGGTATTCTGCTCATGATGCCGTTCATGGCCGGGCAGAACATCCTCTTGGGAATAGGTATTGTCGTTGCGGCCGTGGCGTCGATTCTCGGGGGGCGTTACTGGTTGCGCCACTTGCCAGTCGTGATGCGACTCACGCGGGAAGGACTGGAGATTCCCAAGAAGGCAACTACCTATCGCTGGAGCGACATCGACCACGTTGACGTCAAAACGATCTACGTGAAAGGGCAAGTGAACTATCTTTGTCTTCGACTTAAGGCTGAATCCAAGGAACGTTACAACATCAAACCTGGCGGCCTGATCAGGCGTGCGATCAAGGCTATCGGCGGCGATTTCGACCTCGTGTTCAACGATCAAGAATTCTCGACAACCGCAGAGGTTTTGAAGAACGAAATCGAAAGGCGTCTGGGGTCGGTGTAGGCTAAATCGCTGGCCGCATCAGGTTCGGCGATCGACACAAGTCCAGAAAACAAGGCGATGCATCGGCGCCGGGTGCCCAATAAACAGCTACGGATAGCGTTTTCATACTTTGCTGGTGATGGCGGCGTGCGAGGCGTTTCAAGCTTCCCGGAGGTTTTCCGCGCGCAACTGAACTCAAGAACGTTCTGTTGCGGGAACAGAGCGGCGGCTGCATTCAGGCCAAGCTTCCCTTAATCCGATGTCGAACGCAACAAGCAAACGAACCGTCAGGATTTCCAACCATGGTCACGGCATCGCTTGGGCTTCCGCGATCCTCGGTAGTGATACATTGATTGCCGTCATGATGCTATTGTTGGCAAAGTCGGGCTTGCTGTTTCCCGTAAACACGGGCCTTGCACGGACCTTCATTATAGTCCTCGTTGTTGCGCTGGTTTCTTGGTGTGCCATTGCATTCGTAGTCTTCGCGCTTACTAAGGTGGTCCTCTGCATGGAATTGGGTTCGGATGTTGTCTACCGTTGCCTCATTGGTCAACGACAAGTCCCGTGGTCCGACATTGCGCAGATGTACGTATGCGACGACCTTGACAAGTATCCGGCCATTATAAGGGCACTGTTCAGAATAGACGGTCAACTGACACTTGTCCGCACGAACGGTGCCCGGCTGACGACCACGTTCGCGTCAAATCAGCGCGATGATATCTGCAAGTTCGTTGAGGCTTTCACTAACCTACACCTGCCAAAGCGAATGCGATTGGCATGGTGGACATCGTTTGGTTTCATCGTGGCTGGTACTGTCGCAATGGCTATGGGTATCTATATCGACTATCTCTTTTGCACGGGAACATGGACAAAGGATTTCGTTGAGACCGCGACGACCACTAATAGCAAGTTGTTGATGACGCTTCTGCCGTACGTTGTTCCTGCGATTGGCGTGGCGGCCTTCACCTATGGCTTCTATCACTTGTGGGCTGGGGGGCTGGCGTCAGGCCGTGAAGACTGAATAGCACGTAGGGAGTCGAAACGGGGACGCAGCTAGTATTGACGAGGTGGGTTAACCTCTGGTAAGCTGTTGCCATGCCCAGACGAGCGAGAGTCCCAAGGCCGTCCCACCGAAAAACTAGCTGCGTCCCGGTTTCGGATCATGTTCTATGAAGAACAAGAAATGGACTTTCGATCTCGATGGGCATACTCACACCCTCGAACTCCAGCACTCAACGTCGGGAGTCAAGACCAAGGTCTGGCATAACGGCCATTTGGCTCTTGAGCACGGCGACATGTTGACCATCACCCATTCAGCGGACTTCCCGATCGACATCGACGGGCACGTGGTTGTGATCCACATCCGCCCCAAGACATTCGGGTCTCAGTACCACCTCGCAATCGACGGTATTCCCGCGCCCGGTGAAACCGCCCCTAAGACAACCGTTGCCAAAGACAAGCGCAGAATGCAGTTCACAGCGGCTATGTTCACGGCGTTCGTTGGGGCCCCATTGCTCATCCTCGTGGGTCGCGATGGGTGGCAGGTCAATGGCATACGAGCAGACTACATTGGCTACTTCTCCCTTCCGTTTGCACTCGGTGCGCTCATCCGCCGCTACTTCACACGCCGTTCCAAGGATACTCCAGACGAATGCTGAAACCCGCATAGAGGCAGCGACGGGCATGCTCAGATAACTCTCGGTAGTGCCGGGGGAGCGCGCAATAGTCGTCGCAGGGCTTCTCCGGCTCGTTCGGCTTGATAAAATGACTCGTCGGGCGTCGTGTTGCTCTCTTTTCGAGGTGCTTGGCGGGGCCGCTGCGCCC
>Ga0307380_10004423_pt1 | contig 19010 bp, 16 predicted proteins | sample UN3MG_FD_202239 | JGI IMG/M metagenome (GOLD analysis project Ga0307380, IMG submission 202239) | Soil microbial communities from Risofladan, Vaasa, Finland - UN-3 | ecosystem: Environmental > Terrestrial > Soil > Coastal area > Acid sulfate soil | place: Finland: Risofladan, Vaasa | collected... | reverse complement strand
GCGAGGACTTGATACTCGTCTCGGACGATGCTTCGCTTATCGCCGAGATAATGAACACGGAGCGTGTGGCCAGATATGTTGATCGGCGAGTCGGCGAGCTTGAGCTCCTCATCCCCTCAATCCACAGGGGAGACATCAAGCAGGCTATGACTCGCATCGGCTACCCAGTAAAGGACGTGGCCGGCTACGTTGATGGGACGTTCTTCGAGTTTGCCCTGCGAGAGTTCATGTCAGACGGCGCCGAGTTGAAACTTCGGGACTACCAGCTCGCCGCCACGGATGCCTTCTACGCGGGTGGCTCATCCGAGGGCGGAAGCGGCGTCATAGTTCTGCCGTGCGGCGCGGGCAAGACAGTCGTCGGGCTTGCAGCGATGGCGCTTTTGAAGTGCGAGACGCTGATAATCTGCACGAATATCGTAGCGATTCGGCAGTGGATGATGGAGATGCTCGACAAGACGAACGTGTCAAGCGCGGACTTCGGTGAGTACAGCGGCGAGCGAAAGAAGATCAAGCCAATAACGCTCACAACCTACCAGATGCTGACGCACCGCACGAGCAAGGATGCAGAGTTTCGGCATTTCAAGGTCTTCGATGAGAAAGACTGGGGTCTGATAATCTACGACGAGGTCCATCTATTGCCCGCACCGGTGTTTAGGATAACCGCGGCACTTCAGGCGAGGCGGCGCCTCGGTCTGACGGCGACGCTTGTTCGTGAGGATGGGCTGGAGGCCGACGTATTCAGCTTGATAGGCCCGAAGAAGTTCGACGTGCCCTGGAAGGACCTCGAGAACCGAGGCTTCATTGCCGAGGCGCATTGCACGGAGGTGAGGGTTGAGATGCCGAAAGATGTGCGGCGCAGCTACTCGCTCTCGGTTCACCAGCAGAAGTATAGGCTGGCCGCGGAGAACTACCGCAAGTTGGAGGTTGTCAGACGGCTCGTGTCGGCGCACGAGGGCGAGCCGACCTTGATAATCGGCGTTTATATCCGTCAACTTCAGGAGATAGCGGATGAGCTACAGGCGCCGTTCATCCACGGCGGGACGCCGACCGTTGAGCGGGAGATGCTCTATGACGATTTCAGGGCGGGCAAGATCAAGATTCTCGTCGTGTCGAAGGTGGCGAATTTCGCCGTCGATCTGCCCGACGCCAGCGTCGCTATACAGGTCTCTGGCACGTTCGGGTCAAGGCAGGAGGAAGCGCAGCGGCTTGGGCGGATACTGAGGCCGAAGAGTCGCGGCCAGAAGGCGTTTTTTTACAGCATTGTCTCGAAGGACACGAAGGAACAGGAGGCGGCGATGAACCGGCAGCGCTTCCTGACCGAGCAGGGATACGCCTACAGCATCTACGACTGGCGGGAGCTGTTTGGTGAGTAGGTCTTTTGAGGTTCTCGGTCATTGAAGCCGTATAAGCCCTTTGGAACGTACGTGCTGGCTGCATGGTTTACATAGCCCAATCCGAATTCTCGGAGGGCATCTCCGCTCTTGACAACCCCTGGAGGCATACTTACTATCTCCTCGATGAAGAAGTGCCTTGTTAGGCAATAGACTGCGAGTGTGCAGGCCACAATCGTTTGGGAAAGTATGATAATGAGCGAGCTTGGGCGGGAGGAGATACTCAAGAGGGTCGCCGCTGGGGAGACCCTCGAAGGCCTCGACCTCTCGAAAGGGAATCTGGTAGAAGCTGACCTTACCAACGTCAATCTCAAGGGGTGCAACCTCAGTGGAGCGAATCTTTACGGCGCTGTTCTTGAGAGGGCTGACCTCTCCGGAGCGGACCTCTCCGGAGCGGATTTGTACAAAGCTGACCTTCTAGGAGCCAAGTTGGCCGGTGCAAACCTTTCGAGGGCTCGCTTCAAGGATAGCGACCTTGGGAATGCGGACCTTTCGTCCGCCGATCTGACGAACGCGAATCTGGAGTGGGCAGACCTGAAGAACGCGAAGCTTCTGAACGCTAAGCTTGAGCGCTGCAATCTATATCAGGCCAACCTGAAGCGAGCGGACCTCTCCGGTGCGGATTTCCGAGGCGCTAGTTTTGAGAACGCTACTCTCAGAGGCGCGACGCTCAAGGGGTGTTCGGGAGAGGTTAGCAGTTTCTACAGGGCGAGGTTGACAGATGCTAACCTGGCAAATGCGAAGCTTGATGGCGTCAACCTAAAGCAGGCGGAGGTCGCCGGAGCGAACTTTAAAAATGTCTCGGGACTAAGCGACGAGCAGATCGAATACGTGCGCGCAAATGGCGCAAAAGGTCTGTGAGGACCGGCTTTGCCTCATTAGGCGAGAGCGGTCCTGCACTTATTAACTCGGTAGCAAGAAGAGTGGGTATGCGTTTTCTTGAGGCTAGTTATTGTTTCCTTGCCAAACATATAACAGATTGTTCTGAACCGGGGCAGTGATATGGATGTAGGCGAGAAGAAGCGTCTCTCTGAGACAGCCAACCAAGTTCGCATCCTAGTTCTCAACATGCTGACTAAAGCGTGTTCGGGCCATACAGGTGGGTCTCTTTCCGTGGTGGATATTTTGACATATCTTTACTTCTACAAGATGCGACACAAGCCTGAAGACCCCGATTGGCCAGAGCGTGACCGGCTCGTCCTCTCGAAGGGGCACGCCGCTCCCACACTCTACGCGCTGCTCTCGATGTGCGGCTATTTTCCCCGATCTGAGCTGTTCAAGTTGCGGCGTGTGAACGGCTCATTGCAGGGCCATCCGGACGCGCGGCGGACGCCCGGAGTTGAGGCTTCGACCGGCTCGCTAGGTCAAGGGCTGTCGATGGCGAACGGAATAGCGCTGGGCCTGCGCCTTTCGGGGATTACGTCTAAGGTGTATGTGATCTTGGGCGATGGCGAGATTCAGGAGGGTCAGATTTGGGAGGCTGCTATGAGCGCCTCGCATTACAGGCTTGGCAATGTGGTGGTGATAATCGACGCCAACCAGCTTCAGATCGACGGCCGTGTCGAAAATATCATGGGCGTTGAGCCGATAGCCGCCAAGTGGGAGGCGTTTGGGTGGAATGTGCAGGAAGTTAACGGGCATGATTTCTCACAGCTCGACGCTGCCGTGAGCAAGATGGAGCAGTCGAGCGACGGCAAGCCGAACGTTGTCGTGGCGAGGACCATTAAGGGCAAGGGCGTCTCATTCATGGAAGGGAAGTGTCAGTATCACGGCGTGGCCCCGAAGATGGACGAGCTTCGGCGGGCAATGGACGAGCTCGGTGGCGAGGTCCTCATCGAGGAGGATAGCTGATGGGGCTTGGGGACCTGTGCGCCGGGAAGCATTTGACTGGCCTTCGCGACATTTACGGCGAGACGCTGGTCGAGCTCGGGGAGACGAACAAAGATATCGTCGTTCTCGACGCTGACCTGTCGCAATCCACGAGGACGGCGTGGTTCGGGGCGAGATTCCCTGATCGCTTCTTCAACATGGGTGTATCCGAGCAGGACATGATTGGGACGGCCGCGGGCCTTGCACTGGCGGGCAAGGTCCCGTTTGTGAGCACTTTTGCCATTTTCGAGACGGGTCGAGCTTGGGAGCAGATACGGCTTGGGCTCTGCCTTTCGCAGCTGCCCGTGAAGCTCGTGGCCAGCCACGGTGGGATCACCGTGGGGGAGGATGGTCCCACGCATCATTGTGTCGAGGACGCCGCGTTGATGCGAGTTCTCCCGAACATGACGGTCGTTTTCCCGGCGGATGCGTGCGAGATGCGAAGCGTCATTATTCAGAGCCTGTCCATGAAAGGCCCACTTTATGTTAGGGGCTCTCGAGAGAAATTCCCCGATATAACCTGCCGCGATACTGAGTTTAGGATAGGCAAGGCCTCCGTCCTCAGGGACGGGGGCGACTTGGCGATAATCGCTTGCGGCCTGATGGTTGATTTCTCACTTCAGGCGGCTCAAATGCTGGCCCAGGACGGTATTGACGCCCGCGTCATCAACATGTCAACGCTGAAACCCATCGACACTAAAGCAACGATTGCAGCGGCACGAGAGACCGGGCGCATCCTGACCGTCGAGGAACACTCTATAATCGGCGGGCTCGGAAGCGCGGTATGCGAAGTGCTCAGCGAGAGTTATCCCGTCCCGGTGCGACGATTAGGCGTTCCGGACCGATTCTCGGTCTCAGGTCCCTCGGGCGACTTGCTGAGGAGGTGCAAACTGACGCCGAGGGATATAAGTGAGGCTGCACTCGAATTCTGCAACGACAGGCGCCATTTGACTGTCGTGCAGAAAGCGCTCTCAGAACCACAAGGGAGCAGTCATCGCCACAGCATCCAACATCAGGAGGGCAACAAAAAGTGAAAAGAGCGCTGATCATCGTAGTAATCCTTCTCATCGCGGGGTTCGCGATATCTTATTACGTCACCGATATGTTCGGCCCTTGGGCCACCCACCGCAAGACAGCCACAACCGAGACCGGGCTCCAGAAGGCAGCAACGGCGGCTCCTGCCCCGGAGCTGCTCTCTTATGTCCCGAGCTCTGCCGCGCTGTGCGTGCACCTCATCGACATCGCAGCGCTGAAGACAGCGGTCCAAGGCAGCAACTACTTCAAACAGCTCTCGTCAAGTCCCTTTTGGCAGACGACTGTCTCGGTCGCGGAGAAGCAGCTTGAGCAGAACTTCAAGGACCGCAGCCTCGAGACGGCAGTTGAGGCTGAGCCTCCGGACCTAGGGCTCTTATGGGACCTTATCGGCGACGAGATCGTGATAGCATACATGCCTGGCGAGGCGCCGGACAGGGGGGGCACTGCGTTTCTGGCAAAGGTAGGAAATCCCGAAAAACTTAAAAAGATAGTCAAGTTAATCAAGGAGACTGCCCAGAACAACGGATTGACGCTCAGCGAGACCAAGTATAATGCCGAAACGATAACTAAGGTGGTCGGAGAGACTAGGCACAAGAGACCGTTGTTTTTATCAGAGGATAAACACGGGTCGATCGAGGGTCCGTTGTCCTTGTATAAGGATAAAGACGGGTCGATAAAGATGGGGGTCGCGCCCGTGGTCAAAGAGACCGAGGTCTTCTATCTATGTCAGACTTACGGTCTGCTGACCGGAGCAAATGACCTTGCGGCCCTGCAATCTATAATTGACCTGGTCTCTGGGAACAAGAAGGACTGCCTCGCAACCTCCGCCAACTACACTGAGGTCGCGAGCGAGTTGAGGCCCGGCCACTTCGGCGAGTGCTTCATGAACCTCGGCGTCGATTGGAGCAGCGTATTCCAAGCGATCGTTGAGAGCAAAGGCGCCCCGACTCAGTCTAAGGTGGGGGCTATGCCGAAGATGGCGGGGGACTCCTTGACGCGGTTCTACGTGAAGGATGGCGTCCAGTTTGAATCTTACACGGCCTTGGATGTTGAGAAAAGCGATGCCACGGTCACCGGTTTTTACGGGTTCCAGCCAAACGGCCTCCCTATTCTTTCGGCTGTCCCGGGGGGCTCAACGATGATGACGGCTATGAACTGTTTGAATGCAAAGCAAACCTACGAGCTCGTGATCGATTCGGTGATGGCTCGGAATCCGATGGCCGCCGTAATGGTAACGGGATTCATCGCAGAGCTCGAGAAGAAGATCGGCATATCAATAACAGAGGACCTTCTGCCGGCTGTTGGCCACGACATCGCCTTCTACTATAAGGGCGTGAGCTTCGAGCAGGACATACCTCTGCCGGAGTTTGGCTTTGTGTGCAGCTCCAGCAATCCCGAAAAGCTGTTCAACGCATTTCCCAAGATCGGAGACTATCTCCTGAGTTTTGACAAGGACAAGGCCCTCAAGGTTGAGCACAAGGATGTCGCCTACAAGGACAACCCAATCCACGTCGTCCGGCTCGCCATCCCTGTTGGCGAGAATCCCGCAGAGATGAGCATCGCCGCAGCGGTAGTTGACAAGTACTTCTGCGTAGGCTTTGGCCGAAAGCAGGTCGAGACCATGATAGATTGCATTAGCCACGAGCACCCTCTGCTTACGGACCAGCCCAAATACAAGGCCATCAGCGAGGGCTTTCCAGAAACGGTAAACCAGACCGCGTACCTCGATTTCGACGCTCTCTGGCAGCAGATCAAGTCCCTGCTAGAGCTTTATGCACAGGTCAGTGAACCGGGCAAGAAGGACGCTTTCCAGTTCTTTGATATTTTGCTCAGGCCGGTAAAAGCCGTCTTCATAACGTCACTTTACGAACATCCCTCGCCCAAAACCGCTGTCCAGAGAAGCTACGGGCACGTCAAGATCGAGGGAGAATAAGCCCCGGCAAGATGAGAATCTGTATCCTGGCCAGCGGCAGTTCTGGAAACTGCACGCTGTTTGAGTCCAAGCACGCCCGTGTCCTTCTTGATGTGGGCATCTCCTGGATACGTGTCGCAAAATCGCTCGGCTCGATCGGAGTCGATCCGGCCTCAATAGACGCGATCGTTGTAACACACGAGCACACCGACCACATCGCTGGCGTGGGCGTTGCGGCCAGAAAGCTGCGCTGTCCCATTTACGCCAACATCAAGACCCTCTACTTCACAGCCTCACGACTCAAAAACGTGGAGAAGGACAAGATTGTCCCAATTGATGCTGGCAAGCCGTTTATGGTCAAGGACCTTGAGTTCACCGCATTCCCCGTTCCGCACGATGCTGCAAGTCCAGTCGGATATGTCGTCAGGTCCAACGGCGTGAAGGCTGGCATCGCGACCGATCTTGGCTATGCGACAAACGTCGTCAGGCATTGTCTTGGCGGGTGCAATGCGCTCGTTCTCGAGTCCAATCACGACAGGAGAATGCTCCTGGATGGAGCCTATCCTCCGGAACTAAAGCAGCGGATCGCCAGCAAGAGAGGCCATTTGTCGAACGACCAGTCGGCAGACCTTCTGTCGAAGACCATGCACGACTGTCTCGCAACTGTGTTTCTGGCACACCTCAGTGAGGAGAACAACACACAAGAGCTCGCATTCAACTCCGCGGCCAGAGTCCTGAACGAGCTGGATCGGCAGGACGTGACCCTCTCGCTGACATTCCGCGAGCGCCAGAGCGACGTAATCACCATAGAATAACTCCCGGTCCCCGGGCGGAAAGGGACGCCGCTCTATATGGCAGCTACTGGGCACCTCGTGCTTCGCAGCGCGCTACGCAGAGTAGTAACCGCTTGCACTATGTCAGGAGGCCACCTTCTCATCAGGGAGCGGAATCTCCAGCTGCTTATTGGTTGAGAAAAGCGACTTCCTCTCGATCTCCGAGATGCCCTGCATAACCGCACGAAATCTCTTGATCACCTCGCCATCTTGCCCCACCAACAAAAGCACCGGCCACCCCTCATCCACGAGACCGTAGTAAGCTGCCTCTGCCAGTCCCTTGGCGTTGGAGACGTTGTAGAACTTGAAGGGGATTCTGTGCTGCTTGAGCCGAGATTTCGCCTCCGCGCACTTGGGGCAGCTCGAGCTGCCAAAAACCTTTAACACTGGCACGCCAGAAAAAACATTAATCAGCATTTTCATTGTATCCTTTGTAGATGATATGCCTATCAGCTGCTTGGCGTGCTGTCAACCGGAATCAGTGAGGAGTTTTCGTAATCGTGCCCGGTCCTGCTCAACTGACGGCGTTGTTCCCGCATCCCCGGAAGGGGATGAACGTGAGTAGCCGTAGGCGCCGGCCGAAGGCCCAGCCTACGGACAGGTGGCCCCAAACCTCCTGAAAGGCGACCCCAACGGGGTCGAACGATGTCGTTGATCTGTCCATTTGTTCGACCCCGTTGGGGTCGCCAAGACGGAATTGGATGCGCCCGCAACCCCACGTTGCACGTGGGGCTACTCACATTCAGCCCCGTTGGGGCTGGCGGCGTCCAGCTCACCGATTCCACTTCTCGCACACCCAAATCACCGCCTTGCGGCCTGCAACCCAACACTCCTCTCCCCGAAAACACGAAAACTCCTGGAATCAGTGTTCCCGATAATCAGATTGACCGTGTGTGCGACCGCTTTTTTGGAGTGTGGCGGCTTGACACCACCCTCTGATAGACACCACCTATCCTGAACCTGGAAACCGTCATCGATACAACCGCGCGCTTTAACAGAGCACACGCCGCGTCAGGCCGCGGCGAGCCAAAGCGGTGTCGAGCCACCGCAGCAAGCCTCTAGCGGCGGCGTCCCCGGCCAGCAGACATTACCTCCGCGTCTAACGCTTCCGTGCCCGTTGCGATCATCTGCTGCAGCTCTTCAGGCCTCAATGAGCTATGAAGCGCTGTCTGAAGCGAGATGGTTCTGCTCTGATACAGCCTAAACAGAGACTGGTTCAACGTCTGCATCCCGTGAAGCTCCTGGCCTGTCTGCATGACGGAATATATCTGATGGATCTTGTCCTCGCGGATGAGGTTGCGGATGGCCGGCGTTGGCATCATGGCCTCTGTCGCGAGGCAACGCCCCCTTCCACTCATGTTTGGCAGAAGAGCTTGAACCAAAACCGCCTGCAAGACGAAGGAAAGCTGCGTTCGAACCTGGGGCTGCTGATGCGGCGGGAAAACGTCGATAACACGGTTGATCGTCTGCGCCGCGGAGTTGGTGTGAAGCGTTGCGAAAGTGAGATGACCCGTCTCTGAGATAACAAGCGCCGCGGCGATCGTCTCGATGTCCCGCATCTCGCCGATGAGGATGACGTCCGGGTCCTGCCTTAGCACGTACTTGAGAGCATTCTGGAAGCTCATCGTATCCGCACCGATCTCGCGCTGATTGACGATGCAGTTCTTGTGCTTGTGCAGGTATTCGATGGGGTCCTCAACGGTAACGATATGCAGGTGCTTCTCCTGGTTGATCTTGTCGATGATCGATGCGAGCGTTGTGCTCTTGCCGCTACCGGTGGGGCCCGTAACCAGGACCAATCCCTTAGGGATGTTCGGGAACGTGGACACGACCTTTGGCAGCCCAAGCTCCTCAAACCCCAGTATCTCCCAAGGAATCGTCCTGAAAGCCGCCGCAACTCCACCCTTCTGAAGGAACAAGTTACCCCTAAACCGCGAAAGCCCCTTCACGCCGAACGAAAGGTCAAGCTCCTTGTCCTCCTCAAACCGGTGCTTCTGTGCATCGGTAAGCACCGAATACGACAGTCGCTTGGTGTCTTTCGTCGTCAAGACAGGGTAATCCATCGGCTGAAGCAAACCATCGATGCGCATCTGAGGGGTAGTCCCCGCCGTGAGGTGCAGGTCAGTGGACCCTTTTTCAACTATTTGTGTCAAAAGCTGAGGAAGCGTAACCAAGTCTTAACCTCCTTGCCCTAAGAGGCAATTAAACAAACTCTGCTCTAGATACACCACTTCACTTTCAAGTATAGCGATGCTCAGAACTCAAAGTCAAACGGGAAGCAACAAATCTTCGCAAGCCACTCTCTTCGAGATTGTATCGCCCTCTTGTCAGCCGCCACAAGCCCGTCAACACCGAACGCCTCTACCGTGAACGAGGCAACAACCGTCCCAAGCACCTGGGCATTCTTGAGCGCCTCGTTCGTGCGCCAGTCAGCGTGCTGGTCAAGATAGCCAAAGAAGGCGCCAGCAAACGAATCGCCCGCGCCAGTCGGATCGACTACCTTGCGAGTCCCGAAGGCCGGCAGCACGAACGCGCCATTCTTTGTGAACAGGATCGAACCATACTCGCCCCGCTTGCAGACGACAACTGCCGGCCCCAGCTCGAGGCACTCAGGTCCCGCCGCCCAGACGTTCCCCTCGTTCAGCAGCTGGCGCAGCTCATCCTCGTTTATAGTCAAAATATCCACCTGCCTCAGAGCACTTATGAGCGAGTCCCTCTTCATATCGATCCAGAGATTCATCGTGTCCAGGCCAACCAACCGCTCGCCAGGCCCCAACGAGGCCAGAACCTCCACTTGAAGATCGGGATCGATGTTTGCAAGAAAAACTGTCTCGCACGCCCGATACTTGTCGGGGACCTGCGGCGAGAAATCAGCGAAGACATTGAGGTGCGTTGCGAGCGTCTCTCGATCGTTCATGTCGTCCGAATACCGACCCGCCCACCGGAACGTCTCGCCCGGCGCCACGACGAGGCCAGAAACGTCGCTGTATCTTCCAAGGAAATCTATCTGCTCTTGGCCGAAGTCCGCACCTACGACGCCCACAAGATTGACGTCAGTGAACTTCGACGCGGCTATCGAGAAATAAGTCGCCGACCCGCCCAAAAGCTCATCTCGCCGACCAGCGCGAGTCTCAACGGCGTCGAAGGCGACTGAGCCTACGACTGTGATTGACAACGAAACACCTCCTCAAATGAACTGCAAATCCAAACCTACAAATACTCGTTGATCAGAAAGCCAAGCCGCTCACGAATCTCATCTGAAATGTGCTCCCGACCCGTGATAATCGCGCTTTTCAGCGCCTCACGACATCCGCATCTCCGGGCATCGTCGATCCGCGGCACCACGTCCCTTATCACCGCCATCGCGTTACCCACGTTCTTGTTGAGGTTCGCGATGACCTCCTGAATAGTTACATCCTCGGTCGCATCACGCCAGACATCGTAGTCCGTAACGCAGGCGATCGTCGCATAGCACATCTGCGCCTCGCGGGCAAGCCTTGCTTCCTGCATGTTCGTCATACCGATGACGTCGAAGCCGAGCTGTCTGAACGCGTTTGACTCGGCTCGCGTCGAGAACTGCGGGCCCTCGATACAGACGTAGGTTCCGCCATCGTGAACGCGAACGTCAATCCGCTTGCAGGCCTCAACCAGAAAGCCACGCAAAACAGGGCAAAACGGCTCCGCCATCGACGTATGCGCCACGATTCCGTTCCCAAAAAACGTGCCAATTCGCCTATATGTCCGGTCGAACAACTGGTCGATGACGACGAAGTCCAGCGGCCTTATCTCCTCCTTAAGGCTGCCCGTCGCCGTAACCCCGATCACCGCATTGACGCCGAGACTTTTGAGCGCGTAGATGTTGGCGCGGAAGTTGATCTCGCTGGGCATTATTCGATGGCCAACGCCGTGCCTCGGCAGAAACGCCACCCTGACGCCTTCGAGGGTCCCCAAGACCAGCTCGTCGGAGGGCTTGCCGAATGGCGTGCTCACTTTGACCCGCTCGACGTCAGTCAGACCCTCCATCTTGTAGAGCCCGCTACCACCTATGATCCCAACTGTTGCCCGAACCATCATCCCTCCAAACTGAGTAATCCCTAACGCAATCTCGTGCTCCAAATGCGCCTGAGCAACGCGCAGACAGGACGCTTACGATAGGCTTGGCCACGCATGTTGTCAAACCTCTCGATATTAGGGGAGTGACTCTAGATTGATTGTAGGTGCTATATTCATTCCATCATCTTACCAACATCGTCGCCGAGCGTTTGATTCGACGACGCGAGGGTCTCGACGATGCCGTTTGGGCCCGCGGAGAGGCACCACACGTGATTGCTCGGCTTTGCGCCGCCGGGGAAGCCCGAGACTGAAACGACGTAAGCGTGGCCCCACGGGTCCTGCGCCTCGCGAGGTAGATAAGGCCCCTTCCAACCATCGAAGCGGCCGTAAGTATCCTTGAAATAGTCATACCAGGCCTTTTTCTCGGGCCCGTCGGAGACCAGGTATGAATGTAGATTTCCCGCTCTCTCTCCCCACGAAGCCTTCGCGTTAGCGACGAATTCGGGCAGCCGACCCGCGTTCCCATACAGGTAATCCATGCGCACATCCTCGTCGGCGGCGCTTTGGACTGGCCACTTGGACACATCCCTGTGGAAGCACTCTATCGCCCTTGCTATGTCCCCGCAGTCGCGCAGCGCCCTGGAAACCTGATTCTCCAGAGCGCCCCTAGCGACCCTGTCTTCTGCCATCGTGCGGCCCATCCCGGCACCTTGCCGCAACGACTGGCCCAGCTGCTCTCTCTGTTCGTTCGTCCGGGCCACTCTCTCGCGTGTCTCGTCCACGATTTCAAAGGGGTCTATCCCGCCGCCTGAAGTGGGTGAGCTCCCGGAACCGGTGATGTAGTAAACGACGATGGCGATTACAGCGGCCGCGAGCAACACGGACAGAATCAACCCGCCTGTCGCCCGACCGCAAGTATCCCGTGGGCCGGAAACTTCTGGCATCGTTACCCCTTCAAACTCGGCGCAGTGTCTCGTCTGGCCTTCGTCTGCCGCAAACAATGGTCGTGCAAAACATGAAGAATCATCCGCGAATCTTTGCCAGCGATGGTTTCAGTGCTTTCTCGAGGCGCACCATTCTGTCAATCATGTCTTCCTGTATCTTGCCCCACTTCTCTTCGTCTCTCAGGCCGCCAATCTGTGAGAAGGATTCTATCCGGCAGACGAGCCGGCCTTCCATTCTGTTCCAAGAAAGTTTGTCTCCAAAGGTCTTTTCGATTGATTCTCGATCATTTTGAATCTGTTCATATATCTTGTCTGTTTCATCTTTCTTGTCCGGCCCACGGTCTATATTCAATTGGACCACGCCCCGATCCATAGTGATGACAAAGGACCACCACAAACCTGCCTTCCCGGCCCCGGTATTCAACCAGTTGTCCTTATGGGGCCTAACGTTAGTGTAAAGCTTCGTCTTGGCCTTAGCCTTCTCGAGCAATCCACCCCAGAATTCTCTTCTGTTGACCTGAGTCTGAGCCAGTGCGCCCTTCTGCCTACCAATCTGTTTCGCCTCAAGACTTGGGCCGGATATCGTCGTCAAGAGCGGGGCAGGCTCCGAGCCTCCTATCGTGACCGCCTCAACCTTGACCAGATAGAACGAGGTGTCACTCGGTGAGATCTCGTTGAGCCAGTTGATCGCAGTTCTGTGCTCTGTTCTTGGTTCCGTCGTTATCCAGATCGCTGTCTTTGCGTCAAGATTTGATAGATACGTCACTATTTTGCCGAGATGGTCGTGGTTTGTCTTTTCCAACTGGTTCTCGATGACAACTGTCTCACCATTAGGACCTTCGGCGAAGATATCTGCTCTGAGCGTTCCAACGGCCTTTTCTGTCTCCAACGGAGACAGTTCAATCCCGATCTGTTCGGATAACAAGTCCAGGTTTTCGGCTAGCCAAGTTGTTAGCTTGGCCTCGTTCCGCCAGACCTCCCGCAAGTTCACTCTCACCAGTTTCCCAATCATGATTTGCACCCATTTCTCTCAATTGATCCTATGTCTCACGAGCACCACTCTTATCGAGAATGCCAAAGACGGAACCATTTGTGAAGAGCACCATCGTTGCTCGACTGATGGTTCCAACGTCTGGTATTCTAACTTCTGTATGAAGCCGAAGATCGACCCAATCACGCTGGAGGTTTTTCGGAACCTATTCTCTTCCGTAGCGGAGGAGATGGGCGAGTCGCTGGTTCGGACTGCGTTTTCGGCGAACATCAAGGAGCGACGGGACCTCTCGGCGGCGGTCTTTGACAGTGATGGAGAGATGATCGCACAAGCAGCGCACATTCCTGTGCATTTGGGCGCAATGCCGGCTTCTGTGAGAGCGGCCATTGACCAGGGAGCGATGGCCCCTGGCGACATCGTCATGCTTAACGATCCGTCCTGCGGCGGGAGCCATCTGCCTGACGTAACGTTCGTTGCGCCTGTCTTTGTTTCGGATGGTCAGGAGCCGGACTTCTATGTCGCCAATCGAGCTCATCACGCGGACGTCGGCGGTTCGATGTTCGGCTCGATGCTGGTCGCGACCGACATATATCAAGAGGGCATCCGCATTCCGCCGGTGCACATCGTTCGGGCCGGCGAGGTGCAGCGGGACGTGCTCGCGCTCTTCATTGCGAACGTGAGGACACCGCGGGAGCGCCAGGGCGATATTGAGGCGCAGACCGCATCGATAAGGACTGGCATCAGGCGGCTCGAGCAGATCGTTGCGAGGCACGGCGTAGAGACAGCTAAAAGATACGCCGGTGCGCTTCAGGATTACTCCGAGAAGGTTACAAGGGCAGCGCTTTCGGAGATTCCGGACGGCGTTTATGAGTTCGAGGATTTTCTTGACAACGATGGCATATCGGAGAGGGCGATACGCATCCGGGCCACGGTCAAGGTTGACGGAAGCGATATCGAGGTGGATTTCTCGGGCACGGATTCTCAGGTTGCTGGGAGCGTGAACGCGAATCTGGCGGTAACGATGTCTGCGGTTTATTACGTCATTCGTTGTCTTGTGAGGCTGGACATCCCGTTCAACGCGGGGTGCATGCGACCAGTTACGATAGTTGCTGAGGAGGGCAGTTTGGTGAATGCGCGACATCCAGCCGCGGTCTCCGCTGGGAATGTAGAGACGTCGCAGAGGATAGTGGATGTTGTTCTCGGGGCGCTCTCTAAGGCTATCCCGGAGACCATTCCCGCAGCGGGTTGTGGCACGATGAACAACGTTACGCTTGGCGGGACTGACCCGCGAACAGGCGATTATTTCGCATACTACGAGACGATTGGGGGAGGTATGGGCGCGAGCGCTAGAATGGACGGGCAGAGCGCTGTCCACACGCACATGACGAACACCATGAACACCCCTGTCGAGGCGCTTGAGCGAGCGTTTCCGCTCAGGGTGAGGAGATACTCGGTTCGGCGAGGTTCAGGCGGCGGGGGGAGACACTCGGGGGGAGACGGGATCGTCCGCGAGATCGAATCGCTCTGCGTGGGCAGCGCCTCGATCATCTCAGAGCGTCGCAAGTTTGCGCCTTATGGCTTGCATGGGGGTGAACCGGGCGAGCGAGGCAGGAACACATTGATGCGAGAAGGTGAGACCGAAGCGCTGCCATCGAAGTGCAACATTGCCATAAGACCCGGAGATGTCCTACGCATCGAGACGCCCGGAGGCGGAGGCTTCGGCCGTGCGGAGGAGGATTGAGTGTCGGCCCAGGGTTTCAGTCACATCCCGTATGGGGAGTATTCCTTCTTTCCGCCCGGCGTGTTTCGTATAATGCAATGCGCTTGATACGTTGAAGAAGCACGAAGAGACTGGAGAGTCCGTTTCGCCATGACAGCTCGCTTGCCCAAGGGGAAGCCTCGTGCGGGGACCAGGCAGAAGACGAGTCCGCCATCTGCCAGTAATAAGGGTGGGAAGCCTACGGGCTCCGCGAAGCCCAGGAAACCGAAGGGCGCAAGCAGGGCTAAACCAGGTAGGGCTTCAGGAACGCCACGAATGAGGCGAAGAGGCAAATCCATCTCGCCGTTCGCCTTCATACTCGCTGGCCTGTTTGCATTCGCAGTTGCGGTCTTCGGGCTCGATCTTCTACAGGCGAGGTATGGCCGCTCTTTGGTGGGGGTGGAGCTCTACACTTGGGCGCAGGACAAGGGCATGTTCTCCCCCAGCAAGCGGGAGCTCAAGTCCGAGTCGCTGCGAAAAGCGGTCAACGAGGCGCTGATAGAGTCCGGGATTCACAAGAGCAATATGGCTTTTGAGAAGAGCGTGGCGGACGGGACGGTGGACGAGTATGAGTATCGGGAGTTCGAGGCGCCGGCTTCGGCGCGGTTGGACCTGCTCCGTGCGGCGCTTGCGAAAAAGGCGTCAGGGGTGGGCGCGAACGTCGTCGCCTTCGATGAGAGCACTCGTGGGCAGAAGAGGATACTTGCCATTGATCTGGGCTACGGTCGAGTGAAGCGGCAGTGCCTTCTCTTCGTGCAGCGAATGCCTGGGGCAGGAGCTGCCTCGCCGAGAGCCGGTCCGTCCATTGGCGCACCCCTAAAGATTCAGCCTGGGGCCAGTCAGGCCACGGTCTCGAGCGGGACCGCTGAGGTCGCCATCATAGTTGATGATTGTGGTTACAACCTCGCCCTCTGTGAGCGGCTCGTTCAGATAGACTGCCCGTTGACGCTGTCGGTCATGCCCAGGACGCCGTTTGCCGGCGCCACTGCGCGAGCTGCCGAGGCGGCCGGCCATGAGGTCATGCTGCATCTTCCACTGGAGCCGGTTCGGCGTCTGGACCCTCATATCCCGGAGCTCGAGATAAGGTGTGGGCAGAGCGAGCGCGAGGTCGCAGGCTTAGTAAACGCTGCTCTCGATAGCGTCCCCTACGTTAAGGGAGTCAACAACCACGAGGGTTCAAAAGCCTGTGCGGACCCGACAGTAATGCGTCTTCTGATGGGCGAGCTCAAGGAAAGAGGCCTTTACTTTGTCGATAGCAGAACGACCGTTGAGAGCGTTGCCTATTCCATGGCCAAGAGCATGGACCTGAAAGCGTCCAATCGGGACGTCTTCATCGACAACAAAAACGACCGACAGGCAATCAAGGCAGAGCTTGAGAGGCTGCTCACCCTCTCGGTAACGCTCAAGCGCCCCGCTATCGGTCTCTGTCATCTGAGGCGGCCGACGGTCGCGGTCCTCGAGGAGGAGCTGCCGCTCTTGAGAGAGGCCGGTCACCGGTTTCTGTTCGCATCAGAAGTGGTGAAGTAACGCTGATAGAACAGGAGTTTCCCCAATCTTCAGCGGGGCTCGTCGGTTTATTGGCTATATGGGTCTGATTCTGCATTGTTCCAACTGCAATCGGACGCCAGTGGACAGTGTGCATGAGGACGCCCTGAAGGGGCGGAACGTGAGTAGCCGTAGGTGGAACCTACGGAATGAAACGGACAAGAATCTATTAGTCCCAAAGGCCTCGGGCAATCTCGTAGAGATTGCCCGAGGCCTTTGGAGGAGAGGCTTGTCAGCCGGCACAGATTCCCCACGTTACACGTGGGGCTATTCACGTCAATCCCCTTTCGGGGATTTGCAGTGGGGTTATGTCCTAAGGCTTTGCTGTGAAAAGAACAACGCGCAGCCGTTGTCAAATCCCCAGAAGCGAAAGCCGTGCCCTGAACTACTCCAAGTCAGAATGGGGAAACTCCTCGATACCGGCCATGCACCGTCATTGGCCACGGCCCTGTCTTCTCTTCTGTTTGGCATCAGCCGGGAGGCCAGGCCATCTTACGGCCGCCGAGCACATGGACATGCAGATGATCGACGGCCTGTCCGGCGTCCTCTCCTGCGTTCAGGACAAGCCTGTAGCCGCCTTCTCGGACTGATTCCATGTCAGCGATCTTGGCGCTTGTCTGGAGGAGTTTGGCCAACAGCGGAAGGTCCTCCGGGGCGCAGTCGGCGATGCTTGGGATGTGTTTTCTAGGGATGACAAGCACGTGCGTCGGGGCCTGAGGATTGATGTCGCGAAACGCGACAACGTCCTCGTCGCTGTAGATGACTTGGGCCTTCATCTCCGCGCGGGCTATCTTACAGAAAATGCATTCGGTCATGGCGCCTCCAATACTTTTTGTTTGGGTGTTTCTTAAGCATTCTTGCAGAGGTAACGATATAGATCAACAGCTGGGTTATTATTGAGTGAGGTGAGGCCTTAGGAGAGTGAGCGGAACTTCGATGGCAAAAGTAGCGTCGAGCATAAAAGTCCTTGTGGTTGACGATCAGGACTGCCTTGTAGAGCTCCTAGCGGACATTGTTAATGGCCTTGGGTTTGGCAGCGAGATGGCGCACGACGGGCTGGAGGCTATCGAGAAGTTCGATAGCGGCGATTTCCAGATGGTCATTACTGACATTAAGATGCCGCGAATGGATGGCATTGAGTTGATGAAGCGGATCAAAGAGAATCGGCCAGATGTGCCGGTGATTGCAATTACGGGGTATGGTTCCGAGGGCACGGAGGAGGAGCTTGTCTATGATGGCGTTGATGGCTTTCTGGAAAAGCCCTTCCGCGTGGCTAAGATAGAGGGAATAGTATGCGATGTGTTAAGGAAATACGAGTTGCTGGACTGAGCGAGGCGCCCTTCAGCCGATGCGCTCTTTAGGACCGTTTATGGAGATGTGCCCGAAGAGGCTGCGGTTCTCTTTTCTTGCTCTCTCTGTCGTGGTGCATTTTACCGTTGCCTCTCTCCTCCTGTCAGCCACGCTCAGCCGGCACCATTGCGCACCTGTGCCGTCAGAGCTTAGGGTGCGCCTGGCGCCCGCCGTGGTCCATCAGCAGGATGAAGAGCCTGCGGAGATGCTCCCGAAATCGTCCGAACCCGAGAGGACCCAGACCGCTAAAGAGGCAGAATCTAAACACGCGTCAATACTCAAGTCGAACACCAAGAGTGAGTTGCAAAAGGCCCGACCCAAACCTCACCCCATAACGCACGAAGCTGCGAGGGTATCCACGCCGATGCGTCTGGATGGGCAACGCTTCGAGTATCCCTACTATCTCAATGTGCTAAAGAGCAAGCTTGCCGAGGCGTGGCTGTATCCGTCAGACGCGATTGCCGGCAAAAAAGCGCTGCGTGCAAAGGTGGCATTCTTAATTCACCGCAACGGCGGCATTGACCAGATGAGGGTGGAGCACTCCTCAAAAAGTCCTGTCTTTGATCGGTCTGTTCTCAGGGCGGTCGAGGCGGCGGCGCCATTTCCTCCCTTGCCGGACGGTTACAAAGAAGAGACATTGGGCGCGCTGTTTGTTACTTTCGAATATCACAAGTAGCCGTGGGGGGATGTGATGCTTGCTCTTCGTGAGGCGGTTCTTGTCGAGGCGCCCTGACGGTTGGTCGGTCTGCTTGTCAGTTGCGGCGTTGGTGTCTCTTGCCGTGTTCGGACATTATGGATTCGCTCGGGGCAGAGGCATATACCTCACCATTAGCGAGTCGGGGACGAGGCTCATTAGGGTGTGTCTTGCCGGGCCGGTGGAGGCCAAGTCGCAACCTGTTCTCCGGACGACGCGCGATGTTTTGGAGTTTGACATAACCCAGTCAAACCGCTTTAGGCTTGTGAAGGCTGGCCCAGAGGTTGTCAGGGGTGCCCGGCTTGGGGCGAGAGCTTCTTGGGGACATACCACCCAGTCAGGGCGTGCCGCGGACGTTTTCGTGGTTTGGGATGCGAGCTTTGGGGACAGTGGTTTTACGTTCAAAGGCAGAGTGATAGACGCAAGGACACAGAAGAAGGTTTTTTCAAAAGTTTTCTCGGTGCCGATGGCTCAGCAGCGAGCTGTTCTGCACCAATTCGTTGATGAGTTGGGGCTGATGCTTTCTGGCAGGAGCGGGACGGCACATTGCAGGCTAGCCTTTGTCTCAGATTGGAGTGGGTGCAAGGAGCTTTTTAGCGCTGACTACGATGGGCGCGACATGCGGCAATGGACG
>Ga0307380_10004422_pt1 | contig 19012 bp, 17 predicted proteins | sample UN3MG_FD_202239 | JGI IMG/M metagenome (GOLD analysis project Ga0307380, IMG submission 202239) | Soil microbial communities from Risofladan, Vaasa, Finland - UN-3 | ecosystem: Environmental > Terrestrial > Soil > Coastal area > Acid sulfate soil | place: Finland: Risofladan, Vaasa | collected... | reverse complement strand
TTAGGAATCATGCTCATGCAGAAGGAGTAAATGTCCTTATTGCTGTTGGAGGGTGGGGGTCATCAGATCAATTCCCCGTAATTGCTCAAGACCCTACGTTAAGGGCAAATTTTGTTGAAAATGTTGAAAATTTTATTAAAAAAAATAATCTCGATGGAGTGGATATAGACTGGGAAACTACAATTAATCAAGAAAAAATCGACAACCAAGATATCTTGCTATCTGAATTATCACATGTATTACATCCTTTGGAAAAGCTAGTTACTGTTTCCGTATTAGGAAATGTAGTAGAGCTAAAATCCACTGCAGCGAATTCTGTAGATTGGGTAAATGTTATGGCATTCAACATGAACAAAGATGATACCCATCATTCCAACTTTAATGATTCAATTGCAACTCTTCATGAATATGAAAATGTTGGAATACCAAAAGAGAAACTCAATTTAGGAATTCCTTTTTATGGTAAAAACAATGAAAAGGACGATGAAATGTCATATGAAGAAATTGTTTTGGAATGTGCGCCATCACCATCTGATGAATATTGTAATGGTTATTTTTTTAATGGGATTGATATGGTTCAACAAAAAAGTCGACATGTCTTGCATAATGAATATGGCGGAATAATGATTTGGAGTCTAGCTCATGATACCTATGATCAAACATCTCTTCTCAGTGCGATAAACGAAATATTCCCTAAACAAGCCCCACCTGAAAGAAGTAATCCTGTTATTGTCGAAGTCAAAAAAACTTCAAATGGTATCTTAATTATCTGGACTCAAGAAAAACAGGTTTCAGCAAGTTACGATATCTTTATTGATGGTGTCGATACTAACGAAAAATTTCGTACTGATTCTAGTCCTCAATTAGTTGATTATGGAAAATGTTTTGTTATTCAAGCCAGATATTCTGACGGAGATCTCTTATCTTCAGAAGTTTGTCTAGATCTTGAACCCGAACTTGATCAAATCCCAGAACTTGATAAAAAAATTCCCGAGTGGGTTAAAAACATAATGGGATGGTATGCCGATGGGTTAATTGAAGAACATGAAATAATTTCGGCAATAAAATTTTTGTTAGAAGAGGGAATAATCAAATTAGACTAGATTATTTTCTTTGCCTTTAAGTCAGACAGAGGTTTTTACAACTAGGGAAAATGAGACCAATTTTGCAGATAGTAGATAAATTCAATTACACTTTGAAATAATTGAAATATTCAAGACTGTACGTTGACTAATTTAGAGTCAAAATTCTATAACAATAATTCCTTGATTGATCAAATAATTTACTCCATAGATAAAATCTTTATCGGAAATTTTTCCTTCAGCCCACCATCCAGCATTTTCTTTTATCCACTCTGGTATTTCTAAACCTTCAGAGCCTTGAGTTGTAGGAGGAATTTGTAATATTTCCTCTTTAATTAAAAATTGAATTCCTTGCACAAATGAATTATCGTCAATATGCCCATCTCTCCACCAACCTGCAGTGTTTTTTATCCACAAAGGAATGGAATATTGATCAGATAGATTTTTTTGATTGTTGGAAGGAACCATTTTGATTTTTTGATTCATTTTTCCCAAGGGAACGATATCGATTTCTTGGGCATTGATGTTGTCAATTAGAGTATCTAATTCCTTAAATTGATCTAAATTAATTTGGTTAGTATATTCTCCATCTTCATAAACTGAAAATGATTGAGGATTGATTGAAATAACAGCAAACCCATATTTTTCAATTCCTTCCAGAGCATCTAAAAATGTTTTATCGGAAGATATTCCTAAAATTCTATTTTGCGATGGAATGTATTCACCTGTAGTAGCAACTGCTGGGAATCGGTATAGAGACTCATCTTTCAATTGAAAAGGAGGAGAGTCATTAAGCATACTTGCACTTAGGAATGTATACCCATTCTTAATTAGCACGGTTTTTGTATCTTCATTAAATCTATTTTCTGGTGGGATGAAAATATTTGCCGATACGTTTAATTTTTCCTTAATTTTATTTGTTGAATCTTTTAGCATATCATTTTGTTTTTGTTCATCAAAAATTGTAAATGGTGTTGTATCGAGTCCATGGTTTGCAATTTCTAATTTGCCCTCTTCAATGTTATTAGATATAATATCAAAAAGATATGGATCATTTCCAAATGAATCAATAATGACTCCTAGAGTAACAGGAGTATTATTTTGAGTAAATTTGTTAATCAGTTCAAATTGTACATTGTTCAACCAGAAATCTTGAATACCATCTATACGAAATGAGATGCATTTGCAAGACAGTTGGTAATTTTTGAGGGATGGTTGATAAATAATGGGCTCAGATATGGGCTCAGATATGGGCTCAGATATGGGCTCAGATATGGGCTCAGATATGGGCTCAGATATTAGTAGTAGTGGATTTTTTTGAACCAAATCAAAATTATTTAGATTACCAATAATTGCTATTCGCGTATCTGGCCAGAAAGAATCTTTTACTCCATCCCTTAAAACTGAGGCAGAATATACCCCAGAAGGAATGCTAGAAAAATAAATCTCTCCTTTATTTCCAGTTATATGATTTTCTAACGGGGCATTATCATTTCCAACAAGTACCACTGAAAAGTTTCCATGATTTTTCAAAATTTGATCATGCGCGGTATCATACAATCTAAAGGTGATTAAATCCTCTACTACCGCAGGTACGGGGACCACAAGTTTTTGGTCTTGCGGTATACCTGGATTTATTTTTATTTTGGAAACACTAGTAAGTAAAAATCCATCATAATAAATTTCAACAATGTAATAATCATCTTGAAGAGTAGTAGATTGAAGCCAATACCTCAAGGTGTCCCCATTTTCATTTGTACTTCCAGTTCGTTGCTGTTCACCAACTTGAGATTTTATCACTACAGTTGCATTATCAATTGGTGTTTCACCATCTTCAAAAAAGACATTAAATTTTAAACCTCCAGATAGTGGAATGCTAATATCTAATTTTTTTGACTCGGTTAATTCTACATATCCAACTTCAGAAAACATTCCATTAACATAAACTTCAACTTTGTATCTGTGGTCCTTTGGGAGAGTAATAGATTCAGGATTACTATCTAAATTTTTTTCCAAATAAGGCGAGTTTTCAGAATCTTGATAAATTATGTAGTTTGTTTGGTAAGTATCTATTCTGTCACCACTAGTAAATGTAATTTCAAGTTGTAATGTTTCAGATTCTTCAGAAAATGATGTAACAAATGGGGTAACCATTGAAAAAATTGCAGCAAATGCACAAATTTTGTAAATTTCAGATTTTATCATGCTAATCACCAATTCTCCTAGCACTTGTCCATGTAGCTTTCTTACCAGTTAATTGTTCAAATATTGCCTTTAGTAACAAAAAGTCTACAATTTGTTTGAAACCGAATAGTAAAAATCCAGCATAAAGTAATAATTTTGGATCTTCATTATCAATTCTAATCGCTAAGGCACACATTAGAAAATGAACAACCGTGAAAATTCCAGCTGCCTCTAAAACCCACCATCCATCTCCTGATAGTACACCAAAAACAACATTAGCAAGGGCGGTAAAGCCGATAATAGGCGTGATTATCATCCCTAAAAATAGATAGGGTAAGGCTAGTTTTTGTAAATACCCAAATCTAGGGTTGGTTAGAGCATCTGAATGTCTCTTTAAAACTTGAATATTTCCACGATACCAACGTTTTCTTTGGTTGGTAAAATCTTTTAATGTTGAAGGTGCTTCAGTGTACGCAACGGCCTTTACACTTCCTTGGGTAATCAACCCCGCTTTTAAGAGTTTTATTGTTTGATCAAAATCTTCCACAATTGTTTCTTTTCCATAAGATCCAGTTCCCAATATACATGATTTTTTGAATGCTCCTAGGGCACCTGGAACTACTGTAATTGAACCAAAAGTGTCAAATGCACGTCTTATAACTTGAATTCCTGTAAGATATTCCAGAGCTTGACATTTTGTAATCCAGTTAACTCTATTTCTTACCTTGATGTTTCCTGCTACAGCTGCAACATTCTTATTTACCTCAAATCCTTTTACAATTTCTTTAATAGAATTTCGTCCAATGATAGTATCAGCATCGACAATAACTATAATTTCTCCTTTTGCATATACAAGGGCATAGTTTAGTGCAGAAGCTTTTCCCCCATTATTTTTGTGCAAAATAGTAATTTGATTTTTAAATTCTTTTGCAATTTCTAAAGTTCCATCTTTACTTCCATCATCAACAAAAATAATTTCTTTCCGAGGATAATGTGTTTCAATCATTGATTCTAAAGTTTTTTTAATTACTATTTCTTCATTATATGCAGGAACTATTATAGAGACTTTAGGATAGTTTTTTAAATCGGGTTGAAGAGTTTCCCGATGCTTACTCAAAACTGACATTGGTACAAATAACATCGTAGTCCAAAAGGAAATAGTCATAGCCGAAAGTAAAATAACCCTCGAAGGGGATTCTAGCAACGAAGTTCCCTCGTAGGCAACCAATCCCCCCATTATAAATGGCGAGACTATTAAAATAATTAAGAAAACTGATGGCCCCTTTCGACCTTCCTTGTTTTTTGAAAATAATTTTTCACGCGAACCTACCATATGATAAATTGCTAACCCCCCACCTATTCCCATAGCAACCACGCTTATTGGACCTAAAATGAAGTAAATCGTCCCTGCTAGAAAAATGAAAATTGCCGCAGTTATTATGATTTGTATCGGGTCCGTTTTAATTTTCTTTTGATTTTTAGAGATTTGGAGTTTAATTCTTTTCATTTTCTCAACATATTCTGGGTCGAATGATGCTGTTGGATCTTTTGAAAAGGAAGAAGATTTGGTTTCGATTTTTTGATTTCGAATTGGATTAAACATGAGTCCAGTTTATCCCGTAATTATACCGCAGTTAGCTTGTAGTTACAGCTGCTTTGCCAATTTACATCTTGGAGACTGAACTTGTTTTCACATTTCAAACACAGGTATTCACTTGAAAGTTCTGCGAATACATCACTGCAATTATTGCAAATGTAATGATTTGGCAATATTCTATAATCCACTCCCAAGGCCACAATCTCTTTGTTGCAGCTGGGACATTTGTCGTTCTCATATGTTTTTTCTTCAGAAACATTTCCACAATTATAATGCTCAATTAATTTTCCTAATCTAAAATGAGCGCTATTACAAGAAGGACATGAAAAAATTTGAGTAGTTTTGACAGAACTACATTTGTTACATGCGACCTCTTTTTTTTCTCCCAGGTTTACAATTTTTCCCTCTCGTTCTAATTCGTTAAGATGTAATCTGATGGTTTCATCAGAGAAACCTATCATTTGTTCAATTAAACTTAGGCTAACTTGTTTTGAAGAATTTAAAATAAAATCTACTCTATCTATTACCTTTGTTTTGACTTCCTCTTCAGCATTTTCTAACATTTGTAGCTGTTCTGATTCTTTTTGGAAAAAGAAATCTTCTTTTTCAATTGTATCAAATGCTTGCTTAAGACTCTCAAATCTTATTGGTTTTTCCAAGTATTGGTAAATTCCAAGTCGAATTAGTTCTTTTACCCCTTCATCGTCTTTTTCTGTAGCTGTTTCTAAAATTACACGCGCAGTTGGTTGAACATCAAGGATTTGAGTTAAAACAGATCTGCAATCCATGTCAGGGAGCATAAAATCCAAAAGAACTATTGGAGGGCTATTTGCCTTTACTAGTTTTTTAAATTCTTTTACGGCCGTATAACCATTATCACTAGTGTGAATATCTCTATACTCTAATTTTTCTAAAAAGCTCTTTAGAAGCATCGTAACTGCCGGACTATCCTCTACAATCAATACTGGTGGTTTAGTTGTCAATACACTAATTTCTCTTCATAATTTGCATAAATACTCCTGTATGAGTAAAGTGAACAGAATTTGTGCCATATTCATAGAACTTGCAAAAAATAACAATATCAGCAAAATATCAATAAACTATAAGGAATTATAATAAATTATTGCCAGGTACTTTTTAGATTGAGATGAAACAATTTGAAAGTTTTTTCTGGCATGTAATAAACTTCTAGAGGATTTAAAAATTTTAAATTAATTTAATAAATTAAATATAGGAAAAGAGATAAGGGGATTGTTCATCAGATTTAAAACATAATTAATTTATCGTGTTCACAAAAACCTAAATGTACATCAATTAAAAATTAATTATTGATTCATGGGCCATCTTTGGGAATTGGTGCAGTAATTGCATCAATTTCAATAGTAACCTCATTTTTGGTATTTGGTGTGATAAATGACGAACCAGAACTAATTTTAAAACCCGTTCCAAACGCACAAGAATCAATGTCTCCCAATGTAATATTATCCGCAATTATGGAAAATGGATCTCCAATACTAGGAGACATTAATGCCCCAATAACCCTAATAGAATTTGGGGATTATCAATGTCATTTTTGTAATGTACATTTCCACAATACAGAGCATAGTTTGTTAGAAAATTATATTAATACTGGAAAAGTCAAATTGATTTTCAAAGATTTCACAATTATTGGTCCTGATTCCATAAATGCAGCTCATGGAGCTCATTGTGCAAATGATCAAGAAAAGTTTTGGCTGTATCACGATATTCTTTACAATAATTGGACGGGGGAGAATAACGGATGGGCCTCTTCGGATAATTTGTTGAAGTTTGCCCAAGAGATCGAATTAGATATTGACCTGTGGTCAGATTGTATGATTGAAGCAAGATATTCTCAAATTATTAATGACAGTAGTAAAAACGCACGAGATTTGGGAATAACTGGAACTCCTGCATTTTTTATTGTTGGCCCTGACAATAACATAACCAAAATAAGCGGAGCCCAACCATTTGAACGATTTGAACAGATATTCAATTTAGAGTTAGAAAAACTATCGTAATTTAAAAATTAGATTTTTTTAATATTTAATAATCTTAAGGGGTGCATTCATAAAATAGGATTATTGATCGGTCAAAATCAATGAACCTTTTTAAACAATTACGCATGAAATTTCCTACTTGTTCCATTATGAAGCTTAACTAAATTATAGTTAATCCTTATATGAGCACCCAAGAAGGCAAGCTTATGGCAGCAGGAATTGATGATATTTCCATTTACATACCCAGACTTTACGTAGACGCCGCTGACTTTGCAGAGGCACGTGGTCTAGATCCAGATAAACTCCAAAAAGGCCTTGGAGTATCGAAAATGGCGATTGTGGATACAAATCAAGATCCAGCTTGTCTTGCCTCTAATGCATGTCTAACTGTAATGCAAAATAACAAATTGTCACCTGAAGACATTGGTCGACTTTACGTTTCGACCGAATCTGCATTTGACGAATCAAAAGCAATGAATTCTTATGTTATTGGAATGCTCGAACAAGTTTACGGGCAAGGAGCTTTTGAGCACTGTGGTGGAGTAGAAACAAAATTTGCATGTGTAAGTGGCTCCTACGCGCTGTACGATAACGCAAATTGGATTAGAGCTGGAGAAGCAGAAGGAAAAGCTGCCCTGGTTGTTGTTTCAGATATTGCAAAATATGATATGGGAAGCAGCGGTGAGATGACTCAAGGAGCAGGTGCAGTTGCGATGCTACTTAATGATAACCCAAGATTATTGGCATTTGACCCCAAGGTTACTGCTACTTCAATTAAAGATGAATATGATTTTTACAGGCCATTTGGAAAAGAAACTCCAATTGTTCATGGTCAATATTCCAATCTTCTTTACATGATTCAAGTAAAAAAGGCCTTAGAGATGTACAAGAAAAAATCAATTTCATCGGGGTTGATCAAACTAAAATCAGATGAAACAATTTTAGACCATATGGATTACATCAACATGCACCTGCCATATAGTAACATGGGTAAAAAGGCATTAGCGTATTTAGTAAGACATGAATGGCGCCAACTTCCACGATGGAACAAAATTATTCAAGAAATTGGAATTAAAGAACCCATTCCAAAAGATCCTCGCGGGACGATTGAATCTGTTTTAGGTGATCAAGAATATATGACAAAAGATCATGAATTTACAAAACTATTCACAAAAACTTCCGAATTTCAAGAAGTGTATGAAACAAAACTTGCCAGTTCACTAATTGCATCTAAGATGATAGGAAATTTGTACACTGCGTCACTATACTTGGGTTTTAGAAGTAGTCTTGAGTTTGAGTACCAAAAAGGGATAAACCTCGATGGAAAACGTGTAGGATTTGGCTCTTATGGAAGTGGTGCCAGTGCCATGGTGTTTAGCGGAGTAATTCAACCAGAGTACGAAGAGGTTGTAAAATATATGAATTTGGAGGCAGAACTTGGGCCTAGAAGAAAATTGACATTAAATGAATATGAAACAATCCATGAAAGTAAACTTAGCCCAGAAGAATCAATGCTAAACCCAAAACATGAATTCATCCTTGTAGATGTCAACACTACCATCGAATCCAGAGGAGAGCGACGATACGTTTTCAATGAATAATTCATGAAAGAAGAAAGCCATCCTGTCAAAGAATATCTTTTTAGACATATAAAAAAATCAGAAAAAAGATTTCAAGAATTATTTTCTCTAACCAAATTGGATGAAATAATTAATGATATCATGAAAAATTGCTACAGTAAAGTTACATTAATGGAAGACAAAGAGGAAAGCCTCGGGGTTTTAGCTGTAGGAGTATTACACTATATGCTTACAAACGCCATGCTGACAAGTCAAAGAAAAATAATGTATCAAGGTATTGAACTTGATATTGTAATTCCTGATTTGAAAACCCTAGAGAAAGATCCTAGAAAAACTTTAATTATTTTTATACCAAAGACATTAGATAAAAAATTGATAAATAAAAAATTAAGACAATTACAAAAGATTCAACCAGAAAAGCAAAATATATGGATTGTTTTGACTCAAGACCTTGGATTTGAATGCAAAACATACATTATCAAAAAGGAAAATTCATCTTTTTCTAAAATAATTTATGACATTGCTAATTTTGTAAATATTCAAGGACAAAACAAATTGAAAATTTTACGGGTTTAGAAAATTATTTTATTATTAAATTCATATTAACATTTTTATAGAAATTCTTGTACAAAGAAACATCACTAAGGTTTTCAATGAAAGGAATCGTTCCTAAAATAGGAACATTAGTTAGGCTTTTCAAGTCTCTTTGGAGAGTTTTTACTTGATAGCCACCTGAATCAAAGTTATCTATAATAATTCCCTTGATTGGAATTTTGTACTTTTCGCACATTTTACACGTCATTATTGTATGGTTAATAGTTCCAATCTTACTTCTAGTAACAATGATTACAGGTATTTTCATCTCTTTTATCAAATTTGTGACAAAATAATTTTTTAGAATCGGAGTCATAATACCTCCCATACCTTCTACAAGGAGCATAGAGTGTAGCTTGGATAATTTTTTAAAATTAGACAATACTAATTTGATGTTAACTTTGACTTTTAGATTCTTTGATGCAGTGTATGGGGATGCAGCCATTTTAAAAAACTGAGGGTTCATTAAATTTTCAGGATCAGAGACTTGAGCAGATTGAGATAAAATCTCAACGTCTTCGGATTTGAAACCTTTTTTTTGAGGAGTTCCTGCTGCAAAGGGTTTCATAATTCCCACATCAACACCCATCTTTCGCAAAGTAACAGCCAATCCTGCTGTAACGTAAGTTTTTCCAACATCCGTATCAGTTCCTGTTATGAATAATGATTTCATTGAATATGGTTGTAATAATTTATTGATTAATCTTTCTTCCTTTAATGTTAAAAAAAAGTTAAACTCAATACGATTTTCCTTTAACAAAATTACAAAACAGCTTAACCTACGAATAGGAATTTCCATACATATTTTTAAGGTTTAGAGATTTTTGAATAACTATTTTCTTTTTTGTCACAAAATGTTCGTTACTTTTTACAAAGGAAATATTTTAAGAAATATATGGCTAGATAATTTTGTAAAAAATTAGAAACGGGGATTAACCTATAAAGAACAAAAATAGAAGAAAATTATGATTAGTGTAAATTGCGAAGATGTTTTACCAATTCAGCACCAATTATTGGTTCACGTAGCTGACCATGTGGGGGCAATTCCGGCAATAAAGCACAATGAATTTATTTTATCACCTATTGAACATGATGAAAAGATCGATAATGTACAAGTGACAAAATCGATTCAAGATTATCTTGATTCTATAGGTGAAGGAAATAATTTTACAGTTATTGATGATTCAAAAAAGATCTTTATCAAATCAATAAATGGTAAAAAGATAAACAAAATCACGCCTCCTGTTAGGACTATGCGTACTTGTTGCGGCTTGTAATAAAGTCAACGCCATCATCCGTTCTTTATCTTTTGGGCTCGTTGTTTATTTATTAAACTGAAACAGAGGAAAAACACACTTGAAAAACAAAAGTTTTGTCTGGCATCCCAACACTCAGATGAAAGAATGGGATTCATTCGATAAAATTGTTGATGCAAAAGGAATCTGGTTAATTGATTCACAAGGCAACAAAATGATAGATGGAGTAGCCTCTATGTGGTGTAACGTATGGGGTCATTCAAAGAAACAATTAATCAAAGCAATTGTTAATCAGAGTAAAAAGGTACAACACTCTTCAATGTTTAACCTTACCAATGAGCCTGCAGAAAAACTGGCAGAAAATTTGGTAAAAATTTCTCCTGGAATGTTTAAGGTATTTTACTCTGACAACGGATCAACTGCAATGGAAATTGCATTAAAGGTAGCTTTGCAATACTGGCAAAATACCGGAGAGAATCATAAATCAAAGATTGCTACACTTGAGAATGGATATCATGGAGATACCTTTGGAGTAATGTCAGTAGGATACGTACCTCAATTTTTTGGAAAATTCAAAAAGCAGTTGTTTTCTACAATACAAATTCCCGTGCCTAACAAATATAGAATTCCAAAGGGTTACACCTATTTAGATTATCAAAATTATTGTTTAGATAAATTTGAAAAACAATGTTCCAAAGATGACAAGATTGCGGCCTTTGTGATGGAGAGTGGAGCTCAAGTTGCAGGGGGAGTTGTAATTTTTCCAAAAAACTTTCAAAAAAAAATTAGCCAAATCTGTAAAAAGCACAATGTTTTGTTTGTTTTAGATGAAATAGCGACTGGATTTGGGCGCTTAGGTTCCATGGTACAATATACAGAACAAAAAAGTATTCCAGATATTGTAGCATATGGCAAAATGCTTACCGGAGGATATCTGACAATGGCTGCTACTCTTTCAAGCAAAAAAATCTATGATTCATTTTTAGGCGAATTTAATGAATGGAAACATCTTTTTCATGGACATACATATACTGGAAATCCTATTTCTGCAGCAGTTTCCCTTGAGAATCTAAAATTATATCAAAAAAATAATCTGATTAAAAAAATTCAAAAAACATCCAAAGTGTTTGAAAAGTATTATGATGAATTAGGAAAATTAGAATCGGTTGGAGATATACGTCACAAGGGAATGCTTATGGGAATAGAACTAGTTACAGACAAAAAGAAAAAAACCCCAATTCATCCAAAGAGATCAATAAACAAAATTTACTTTGAAATAGGTAAAAAACATGGAATTTATCTTCGAACTCTCGGAAATATAATCATGCTTGTACCCCCATTAGCCATTTCAGAAAATGACCTAGATTTACTCCTAATTCGAACCATTCAAACCATAAGATCCGCTCAGAAAAAAGTTCTTTGATTTTGTTAACCCATAAATCTTTCCAGGTTAACCTTTCCAGAAATCTTATTTAATGTAATTTTTCTCACACTCGTTGTGGACACAACTGAATTTATCAAAGAGTGTAAAGAAAATGTTTTGTCAGGAGTTGGTATTACATCAGAAGATGTCACCAAATTATTTGAAATTCCTGAGGAGAATATTGGAGAACTTGGAATTGCTGCAAACCAAATAACTCGTGAATTTAATGGAAATAAAGTAGATGTAGAACAACTAAACAATATTAAAAAGAATGCATGCAGTGAGAACTGTTCTTTTTGTGCCCAATCTGCATTTTTTGATACCGAAATTGAATCATATCAGTTACCAACTCCTCAAGAAGTTGTCACTAGAGCACAGAAAGCAAAAGATGAGGGCGCAGAATCATACTGTCTAGTAGCTGCATGGAGAGAACCATCTTCAAAAGATTTTGATAAAGTGTGCCATATTATAGAGCAAATAAATGACAAGGTAGGCATTAGTGTAGAGTGTAGTTTGGGATTTTTAACTGAACAACAAGCAAAAAAACTAAAAGAGCTTCATGTTAAACGATATAATCATAATTTAGAGACTGCAAAATCAAAGTTTTCTGAAATATGTACTACTCATACCTATGAAGATAGAATGAAAACTTTGCAAATTGCAAGAGATGCAGGGTTGGAGCTTTGTACCGGGGGAATTATTGGATTGGGGGAGACTAGAAAACAACGACTAGAGTTAGTTTTAGAGCTTGCGTCAATTTTTCCTGAAGAAGTAACAATCAATATACTAGTTCCTGTTCCTGGAACCCCCCTGGAATTACAAACCCCACTTGAAAAATCTGAGATAGTTCGCATGTTTTCAATTATCCGATTTTTGTTGCCAGAATCCGTAATTAAAATTTCAGGAGGTCGAGAAACCAACCTTGATGATTCAGGAGAAGAATTACTACAAAGTGGAGCAAATGGAATAATCACTTCAGGATATCTCACAATGGGTGGAAATGAGGCTGAAAAAGACCTTAAAATGATTAAAAAAATTGGCCTTGAAGTCTAGACTCGGGTTTGTAGATTCTGAGATTGAACAGATAAAACAAAATCATCTTTATAGAAAATTAAGATATGGCACTACAGAAGGGGGAATAATTAGAATTCAACACAAAAATCTAATAAATTTGTGTTCAAATGACTATCTCGGAATTCCCACCATTAACATGAAAATAAAACAAATGCAGTCAAGTTCAAGATTAGTGTCTGGAAATGATGAGTCCTACCAAAAATTAGAGAGAAAACTTGCTCGACATAAATCTCAGCAAACAAGCTTAATCTTTCCAACCGGATATATGGCAAATTTAGGCGCAATTTCTGCAATTGCAAAAAAGGGAGATTTGGTTTTAAGTGATGAATTAAATCATGCAAGTATAATTGAATCATGTAAACTGTCTGGAGCAAGGATTTCGATTTACAAACATAATAATATGGAAGATCTTCAACGTAAATTAAAACCAAAATACAAAAACAAATTTGTGATATCTGAAGGAATTTTTAGCATGGATGGAGATTTCTCAAAACTAAAAGAGATAACGGAAATTGCAAAAAAGACCGACACAACGACAATACTTGATGATGCACATGGAGACTTTGTTGTAGGAAAAGATGGAAAAGGTACAGGGAATTACTTTGGAGTTTCAAATAAAATTGATTTGTACATTAGTAGTTTAAGTAAAGGATTGGGATCCTTTGGTGGTTACGTATCTTCTCAAAAAAATGTAATTGATTTGTGTATTAACAAATCAAAATCCTTTATCTATACTTCTGCCCTTCCATCAGTTTTAGTAGAATATTCTTTGAGTCGATTTGAATCCAATAGGGAAAAATACCGAAAAAAATTACAAATCAATAAGAATTTACTGTTATCAGGACTAAAAGAAATTGGTTATCCAATTAATTCAAAGACCCACATTATTCCAATAATTATAGGTGATGAAAAAAATGCGATAGATTTTGGGAAATATTTATTCAAAAATGGTATATATGCACAACCAATACGATTTCCAACTGTTCCTAAAAGTAAAGCAAGATTGAGAATTTCTGTTACAGCATGGTTATCTCGCAAGGATATCGAAAATTCACTCGAGGTGTTTGAAAAGGCCTATAAGAAATTCATGAAATTCTAAATATTTTCATTTACCTCATAGTGTCAAATCCCACAAATGCAGGGGATCCAATAATTACTGCAATAGTAATGATTATGCCTAAAACTATGCCTACTAAAACAAACCGTTTGTTCATTAAAAAAAAATATTCGATCCCAGTTAAAAAGCAAATGAGTGGGAAGGAATCTGGACGAATCCTTTAATTGAAAAATTAAGACATTGGAATATGGCAGAAATTACTCTCGCCGTAGCCCTATTAGCAGGATTAGGATCCTTTGTTGCACCATGCATTTTACCCATGATTCCAGCATTTTTAGCCTATATTTCGGGATCCACACTAAGTGAATTAAATCAAAAAGGTGGCTCTCAAACGATTGTAGTTAACAGGACAAAAATTATTCTAAATACAGTATTTTTTGTTCTAGGTTTTTCTGTGGTATTTTCAACATTAGGGGTAATCATCAACAGCACATTAACAACCTCAACAGGTGATTTGATTGATGGATTCAATCAAGTAGGAGGCATTATTATAATTGGTTTCGGTGTTTTTTTGTTACTATCTTCAAAAATAACCAAATTAAACATTGAAAAAAAATTCATACCTAAAAGATCAAATGCCAGTTACCCATTATCATTTGTTTTTGGTTTAGCTTTTGCTGCAGGATGGACTCCTTGTGTTGGACCAATTTTAGGGACCATTCTAACACTTGCAGCAACAACTCCATCTGTTGCATTTAATCTCCTTCTTGTTTATTCATTAGGATTGGGAATTCCTTTTATTTTGATAGGAATATTTTTCTCAAGAGCAAGTAAAATTATCAAAGCAATGAGCAAGCATCTAAAATTTTACAACTTAATTTTAGGTGGATTCATCATAATTTTAGGAGTACTAGTATTTACAAACCAATTGGCATATATTGCAAATTTCCCCCTGCTTAACGAATTGTTATTAGGATGATAAAATGAAATCAGAAATTAAAATTGCCGTGATTTTAGGAGTGGGAATAGCAATAGCCGTTGGGGTAACAAGTGTTTTATTTTCCTCCCTTGATTCAGAATTTGAGTCTGCATCTATAATTGATAACAAAAATAATTCTACAAATCCGATAGACAAATCAAAATTCAAAATAGCTCCAGATTTGGTTGGGATAGCCCATTATCTAAATACAACACCAGAACAATTAACCTCAGAAATGAAGGGAAAAGTAGTACTTTATGATGTATGGACTTATAGTTGCATTAACTGTATCAGGACACTTCCCTACATTACAGCATGGAATGATAAATATTCAGACGAAGGATTGTTAATTATTGGAATTCACTCACCAGAATTTGAATTTGAAAAAGACAGAGAAAATGTAGAATTGGCAATAGCAAAACATGGAATAATTTATCCTGTGGTGATGGATAATGACTGGGAAACTTGGAAAGCTTTTGAGAATAGGTATTGGCCTAGAAAATATATTGCAGACCATGAAGGATACATTCGGTATGATCACATAGGTGAAGGAGCATATCAAGAAACAGAGAAAATTATTCAACAACTTTTAGAGGAAAGATCAAAATTACTTGGTATCCAAACAGATCCTGCTGAAACTTTTGTAGACATTGAAGAGTTTAAACATTCTAAATTTAGAACCCCCGAGTTATATTTTGGATATAATCTTGCTCAGGGAAGAAATCAATTAGGTAGTGCTGAAGGATTTAATCAAGATAAAATTACCACATATAATGAACCAGATAATATTCAACTCCACAAATTTTACCCAGTTGGAAGCTGGACAAATCTTGAGGAAAGCATGAGATTGGAATCAAATTCAGGATCAATTAAGGTTCTATATCAGGCAAAAGAGGTAAACATCGTTACTGCAAACCAAGCAGAATTGGAGATCTTCCTGGACGGTGTTCCTTTAGATGAAAAATATGCTGGAGAAGACATTGAATCAGGAAATAAAATTACAGTGGTAGAGCCAGACCTATACAACATTATAAACAGTGAAAAGTTTGCAACTCATGAACTAGAAATAAAAATTAATCAAAAGGGATTTGAGATTTATTCATTTACCTTTGGATAAGGTGTAACTGAGGTTCCATGTAACTAGAGTTACAGACCCGTTAGGGACTAATTAGTTTAAACCACAATTTCAAAGGAAATGTTGGAGAAAGTACAGTTTGATTAGTAATTCATGGAACAAAAGTACCGAGGAGAGTTTATCACAGAAAATTAGGGGTAAAGTAAGACCAGATGAACCATTAAAGAACAAAATAGAGTTTGCTCAACGAAAATTACAGTTACAAATTACCAAATTAGAAGGAATTAACATAAAATTACAAAGAAAACATGATTCTATTTTTGAAAAAATTGTGGATGCACAAAAATCTCACAACAATGGTTACGCCAAAGCCTACGCAATAGAGCTGACTCAACTTAGGAAAATGAAAAATATGGTAAGTGGCGCCAAACTGTCAATGGAGCAGGTTCAACTTAGACTAGGTACAGTCTCAGAACTGGGAGATGTGGTGGTAACTCTAAGTCCTGCAATGTCGCTTATCAGAGGTCTAAGTTCCTCATTGAGTGGAATAATGCCTGAAGCAAATGCTTCAATGCAGGACTTGTCACAAATCTTGGGAGACGTTATGGCTGGTTCGTCAGTAAGTGGCAATAGTATGGTGGATACAGGATTTTCGGCGGACCCAGATACATTAGCAATTCTGGAGGAGGCACATTCAGTTATCGAAGGACAAACCAAAACGTCAATCCCCGAAGTGCCCAATAATCTCAAACATGAGATTATTCAGAGACGCCAGGCAGACATCTTATTGTAAGAAATCAGATGATCTTATTTGATTTCTTTTTAGCTTTTTGAATTAGAATTTTTTTAATTCTAGATATCGTAGGGTAGCTGTATCCTCTACGACGATAATTTGCAATCATCATCTTCCAGTTTTTTAATCGCCACTGAGCTTGCTCATATGTAACTGAATGTACTTCTTTTTGAATAATGCTTTTGCGTCCAACCTTTAAAGTTCCTGCATCTTTTGCAGACCATCGATTCCTTGCAAATTTTAATCCAGTTAGGATTTCACCAATGGGCATTTCTTTAAAGTACTCCTTCAATTTTTTAAGTTCGGCATCAGTAGGTTTTTGCGTTATAGGGAGTTCAATTAAGGGTTTTTTCATAAAATTATTAGAACCTGATAGTTTAAGAAATTCTTGCTAAACTAGAATTTACTAAAATAAAGAAAAATTGATATCAAATAAATGATTTAACAGCCTAAAAAATCAAGATTTGAATTTTTACAAAGGGTATTGTACATTCCGAATGCCAAAATTATTGCAGAAAAGACAGCTAAAGGAATAAGAATGAAGACTTTAGTTTTTAGGCCCATAAGAAAAACTTAGTTATTTACTATAAATTTGTCACAGTCTTATGCCAAAAATTACTGTGACAGTAATGAATAAAAAAAGACAGGTATAATTCATGCATAAAATTGACCTAGTTTAGAGCATTTTTTAGAGAGATTATCTTTTTGGGAAGAATTTGAAATTATTTTAAGGTGTTACAACTGTTTCTAACATTTATGACAGATTTTGTTCAAATTGAACATGCATTTATTATAATAAATTTTAGGTCAAAATAAAACCTGTGAAAGTACTCCAAATTGACGATTCTCCGCAAATATGTGAGATGTATGCAGATATGTTTACTGCATATAGTGATTCAATCGAAAGTGTCAATGATGGAAAAGCGGGTTTAGAACTTGTGGTCAAAAAGGAATTTGATTTAATCCTACTTGATATACGTATGCCAAAATATAGTGGGATAGATTTTCTTAAGGATTTAAAAAAACGAAGACCCTCAGAATTAAAAAAAATAGTTGTTACAAGTTTGCTACAATTTGACCAGACTCAGGTTAAAGAATTAATGGAATTTGGAATTCATTCAGTGGAGAATAAACCTTCAACCTTTCCACAGATAGAATCGTTGCAAAAAATTGTATCCAAAAATAGAGCAGGGAAAAAATTATCATCCATACGAATTCTAATAATTGATGTTCAACCCGAGACTACAAAAAAGATCTCAGAGTTTTTCAGATCCAAGAGTTTTCAAACTATAGTTACAAACGACCCATATAGGGGATTAAAGTATATTCAAGAGGAAGAGTTTGATATTATTCTTTTGGATATGTACATGCCAGATTTTAGCGGATTGCAAATTATTAAAATGCTAGCTACCGATGAAATACTTCAAGATCAAAATATTTTTATTTTACCTACAGTTTTTGGCCATAATAACCAGATTAAGGAATTGATAAAAAAAGATGGCATCAATGGCTTTTTGGAAAAATCAATGGATAATGATGAAATTTTGAAAACAATTACAAAGGATTTCAACTTGCAAAAAATAAACAATTCTTAAATTATCTAACTTTAGCACAACTTTCTGGGTAAAATGTAATAGGATCAAACTAAATTAATAATTCCGTTACATGGAACTTCAAAATTTATCTCAATTCATTCTAAATTCTTTTTAAATAAATAAATTGAAGAACCAAGTCCTTTATTCAATAATAATTGTAAAAGTTCCTCTTGATTTTGGATCCTGTAACAATGCGACCATTTCTCTTGGTAAAAGATAAGAGGACTTATCACACTTTATGGAAAGCGTTCTTGGGCATTTGAAATCACTTTTTCTAATTACTATATCTTCAGTGTGTGTGAGAGTTAAATCCTCATTTCCACTACCATTAACAATAAATTCATGATCTGCCACCTTGATTAAGAATTGAACCTTTGATTTTGGATTTTGAAGTTTTTCTTTAAGCGACCTTGGGAGATCCGAACAACCATGAGATGCATTCACTCCAATTATACAATCCCCTTTTGGAGTTAGTTCAGAATCCTTTGTGATTTCAATCGTTTTTTTGTGATTAGATCTTATATTTTTATGGCCAGAAAATTTAATCTCGAATCTCACGCGAAAACAGATAGGCTAGACTTAAATTAATCTTCCAAAGCATTCAAATCAAAATGCTTCCTGCACAACAAGGTTATGATAGAGCAATTACTGTTTTCTCTCCAGATGGCAGACTATACCAGGTAGAATATGCCATAGAGACTGTAA
>Ga0307380_10004420_pt1 | contig 19015 bp, 38 predicted proteins | sample UN3MG_FD_202239 | JGI IMG/M metagenome (GOLD analysis project Ga0307380, IMG submission 202239) | Soil microbial communities from Risofladan, Vaasa, Finland - UN-3 | ecosystem: Environmental > Terrestrial > Soil > Coastal area > Acid sulfate soil | place: Finland: Risofladan, Vaasa | collected... | reverse complement strand
TGGATAGTATCGGCCACTTGTGACAGGAACTCCATAGGTCATATGGCCCCACTATTATGAGTCAGATTGCCTATTGAGTTCGTGTCGCCGATAGACGATACTATCACTACGCCAACGGGGCGAGCGACCAACTCCCCCAGGCCGCTAGGCGCAGTGTCTTAATGGCTGCTCGCCGGGTGAGAGTCCCGGTAAAGGGGTGCGGGAAGTCTCGGAGCCGAGAGGCACCGGGGTGACGATCCGACACAACGGGGCAGTGACCTAGCGGTACAGGGCGCGGATAGGGACCCCCGGTGGTACGGGGGTCCTCCCGCGTCCGGGCTTCCCGGCCAGTGCCAGGACGGCGAGCGCCGCCCGGAGGGGCGACGGCTCAGGGGACGTACCACGTCCCCCCGTTGTCCAGGTCCCGCAGGATGGTGCCCCCGTCGGCGGCTGGCTCGCACACGATCGGCGGCGAGCATTCCACCTCGACAGTGGGCGGGCCATCGGCGCACAAGGCGTGATGATCGGCGCACCCCGCGATGGTGCCCCCGCTCGGCAGGTACTCACCGGGGCGGAAGGTGCAGCGCGCTGACCCGTCCTCGTACACGGTGCAGTCTGCTGCACCGTCCCCCGTGATGGGCGCGCCGCCAGCGCCGACGTTGTAGCCGACGCGGAAGGTAGCGATGAGCACGGCGAGCACGATGAGCGCCGCAGCGATGTAGGTCTGTCGCCAAGTCTGCATAGGGTGGTCCCCTTTCGTTGGGCCGCCCCCGTGGCGACCGATGAGGGAACGATACACCACGGGGGTGACAGGGACCATAGGCCGTTCGGATCATTAGGGTCAACCCTCGACCTCAGGTAGAGGTTGAGGGTTGGCCGGGCCGCCCCCGGCCAGTGCCCGGCGCCCCACTGGCCGGGCCAGGGCGGCAGGCCCCCCGCCGCAAGCGCGTATGCAGGGCGCGAGGCGTTCTTAGGGGGTGGGGCGCGTATGCGGTGCGCGAGGCGTTGTCAGGGGGAGGGAGAGAGGGAGGGGTTGCAGGGCGCCTACGGCCCTGGCGAGGGAGCGACCCCCGCCCCGAGGGAGCGACCCCCGGTATTGCCCTCCGACGTTCTCAGAACCGGATCTCGCTCCACCCCTCGACCGGACCACGGAACCCGTGGTTGCGGACGTAGACGAGCAGGTGACGCAGCCGAGGGATGTCCTCCGCGTAGTCCGGGTCGTTGTCGTACTGCTCGGCGATGGCGATGCAGTCCTCGATCTCGCGCACGCAGCCCTCCACGATGGCGCCCGAGGAACACAGGGCGTAGAGCGGGGACCACATGCCCCCGTGCCAGGAAGCGGCGAGTTCCCGCAGCGGTCCGAGTTCGATCATCCCGTTGGTCAAGGTCATGGTTGTGACTCCCTTCGTCGTCGGCCACCCCGTGTGGCCGCTGGTGATAGTAGACCACAGGCGTGCCAGGAAGTCAAGGGGGGAATCTGTGCAGATTTCTGCACAGCGTGCGAGATAGTGCACGCCCGGCCAGTGGGGCTGGCCATGTGAAGCCCGGAGGGTGTGCACCCCCTCCGAGCCTTCGGGGTTGTTTGACCCGCCCGGTTGCTTGCCACCTCGCCGGAGCGGGGCGGGAGTTCACCGGGGTTCCCCCTGGGCGTCACATGGAGCGCCCGCGGTTGCTGGTGACCGGCTCAGTCCTCGGGACGGAACCGGCCCCGGCACGCCGTCTTGTTGGCGCGTGCCTTCGTCTTGTTGTCCAGCGTGCGGGCCGCTCCCCGGTACATCTGGGGGGTGCCGCCGTTGGCGTAGTGCTCAGCCCGAGCGTGGCCGCGCACCGACTTGAGATCCTGGCGGTGCTGGCTGGTCTTGTTCTTGCGCTTTGCCATCGTGGTCACCTCCCTCGGTGTCGTCGTCCTGCTGGCGTACCGCCATCGTACTATCCTCACCCCTGGCGGGCAATGGGCAATACGGCCCATCTGCGACAGTACCCTAGGGCGGGGGTCTGGCGTTGGGTTCCCTTGGGCGCGAGAGGGGATTCGCTCAGACCCGACTGGCCGGGGCCTGCCCCCAGAGGTTCGACTGGCCGCCCCGGCACGATCGGACCCCCACCCGCAGGTGGGGGCCGGTCGCTCAGTCGTTCAGGGCGAACACCGAGAAGTCGGTGTAGTCCCGAGGGATGTGCTTACGGCACACGGTGCCGTGGACCTCCCGGTGACCGATCACCCGGTGGTCGGCGGTGTCGCCGCAGACCGTGCACTTGCGCTTCGGCATCTCCATGGTTCCTGTCCTTTCCCGTGTCGCCCCCGTGGCGACCTCGTAGTGATAGTATCGTCTACTTGTGACAGGAACTCAATAGGTCATATGGATCATCTATTGTCCACAGGGCGCGGGTCCTGGCCCCCCTACTGGCCGGGCCAGGGCCGTGGGGGCGAGGGCCGAAGCCCCCGCCCCGCTGGCGGCTCAGTCGTCGTAGACCTCCTCGATCTCCGGCTCGTCGTCCACCCGCAGTTCGGCGGCGACGGCGCCCAGATCCAGGGCGGTCTGAACTGCCTCGGCCACGTCGCTCGGCTCCACGGCGTTGCCGTCGTTGTCGATCGGCACGACCTTGAGGACCAGCACGACCTTGACCTCGATCGGCTCGACCTCGATGCCGAAGTCGTCGCGCAGCACGGCGACCTTCTCGGCGCCGTCCAGGTGGTCGGACTGCATGATGCGGTCCCGCACGTCCTGCTCGGTGTAGTTCACCTGATGGTTGTAGAGCATGAGTTCTTCTCCCTTCCGAGCCGCCCCCGTGGCGACCTCGTAGTGATAGTATCGTCTACCCACGACACGAACTCAATAGGTCGTATGGATCATCTATTGTCCACAGGCTTGTCCACAGGGCAGCACTCGGCCAGTCCCCAGGGGGCTACTGGCCGCCCCAGGCCCTAACCCTCAACCTCCACTTGAGGTTGAGGGTTGAGGGTTGAGGGTTCAGGCTGCCAGCGTGGCGGACTGCTCAGCGAGCGCCGCAGCGATCGTGCGAGCGGCCTTGACGACTCGCTCGGTCGTGCGCCGCAGCACCTCGCCGCGGTCGTCCCGGCTCGCCCAGGTGGCGACGTAGCCGACGCTGTAGGCCGACGTGTCGAACCCGAGCATGGTGGCGAGGACGAACGCCGTGCTCTCAGCCTCGACCTCCTTCTCGGCTCGGCTCATGTCCGACTCGCCCGAGTGCAGCGTGGCGTGGGCGATCTCGTGCATCAGGGTCTTGGCCTGCTGCGCGGGGTCCAGGTTCGCCGCGATGCGGATGGCGCCGGTCGCCCGGTTGTAGTCCCCGTTCGCGGGCTGGCAGGCGTCGGTGATCGTGACGGTGCAGCCCAGGGTCGCGGCGTGCGCCATGAGCGCCGCCCAGGTCGCGGGGTCGGTGTCCCCCGTGAGAACCGTCGGCATGGCGGGGTTCTCCGGCAGGGGGTCCCCGTCGGTCTGCGCCACATCGAACGTGCGCCGCTTGAGTCGGAACCCGACGCACTTCTTCGCGGGCTTGCCGTCAGCGCCCAGGTTCTCGCGATCGTTCACGATGATCGGAGCGAGGACGCTCAGCGCCTTCTCCCCCTTGCGGACGTGGCGTCCGAGATCCTTCCACGCCGAGAACGCGGCGGGCTGGGAGAACTCCGGCATGGTGGGGTCCGCCTCGCGGCGCACCTCCCACTGCGCCCACATCCACATGATGTTGAGCGGGCTGTAGTCGTGGAACCGGGCCTGCACCGCGAGGTGCTCGCGCCAGGCGTCCGAGTCGGTGATGGTGGCGATGCTGGCGTGGAGAGTGTCCAGCGCCTCGCGTGCCTCGGTGTCGCTCATGATGGTGTCCCCTTTCCGTGCCGCCCCCGTGGCGACCTCGTAGTGATAGTATCGTCCCGATGCGCCACCGACTCAATAGGTCATTCGGATCATTCGGTGCCGGTGAGTTATCCACAGCCTGTGGATAACTCGCCGCCCCCGGCCAGTGGTAGGCCAACCCTCAACCTCTACTTGAGGTTGAGGGTTGCGGCCAGTCATGAGCGGCGGCGGCGTTGCTGGCGCACGCGTATGATGCGCGCCAGGCGTTGCTAGGGGCGGCCCCCAGATAGAGACCGCCCCCGGCGTTGTCAGGCGGGGGTGACGACCACGCCACCCCGAGGCCCGAACTCGATGATGAGGTCCGGGTAGTCGCCGACGTAGACCGCGCCGTCCACCTCATCGGCGGCGAGGAACAGGTGGATGGACGAGTCGTCCTCAACGCACGGGCAGTGGTACGCCTCCGCCTCGCGGTTCACGAACTCGAAGTGCTGCTTCCAGCCGTAGCCGTTGTCCCGGCGCTCACGCAGAACGTGGCGTGCGGCGGTCACGGACTCGAACTGCTCCAAGTCCCGCTCACGATCGGACGGGGCGTAGCCGCACCCGCCGTTCCAGATTCCGTAGACCATGATGATCCCCTTTCGTCGGGCGCCCCCGTGGCGCCTTGTGCCTTCATTCTCGCACGGTTGATAGTAGGGGGTCCATAGGTCATTCGGCCCTACGTCGGAGCGCCCGGCCAGTGGTGCGGGCCGAAGCCCCGCCCCGAAGGGGGCGGGGCGGGGCGTCGGGGTCACCACCCGGAGCGCATCGGCTCCCGGTAGTAGCCGTCGGCGGACCGTTCCTTCACGGCCCGCAGGATGGCGTCGTAGTTCCCCTGGCCGAACTCGTACTCCAACATCTGGTAGTCGGAGGGGGAGACGTTGTTCTTGCGGATGGCGGCACGGAGGGCGAACGTCAACTCGCCGTACCACTCGTCGTAGACCATCTTGGCGCTCATCCGAACAGGCTCGCGATCAGCACGAGGCCGTAGAACTCGGCCGTCTCGGGGTCCTCGACGTAGACCATCCCCATGGGGGTCGGGTCGGGGCAACCGTGCGGCGGCCGGATCGGGCGGACCTCGCAACCCGACTCGGGCTGGTGAGGCTTGGGGTCGAACAGGTCAAGGCCGACCGGCTCGAACAGGTAGTCCTGTCGGTAGTCGATCGTCGCCCCCCCGTAGGTGGTGGTGTTGCTCATGGTGTGGCTCCCTTCCGTGTCGCCCCCGTGGCGACCTCATAGGGAGAGTATGGCATAGGGGTGACACCTACACCATGGGCCATTCGGATCATATGGTGCCGGTGCGCCCCCGCTCGACTGGCCGGGGGTAGGCCGTACACAGTCACCGAGACGGTGGCGACATCCACCACTTGCTCAGTGACTATGTACGGTCAGCCCTTCATCGTCGCGCCCAGCCGCAAGCCGCCGGAGAACACCACGTCCCGCATCTCCACGGGCATGGTGTGGCTCAGCACGTCCAGCGTGGCGAGCGTGTCGAAGGTGAGCATCCGGTCCACCTCGTCGCGGATGCGCTCAGTGGACACAGCGCCCAGCATCTCCGTGGCGAGGGGCGACACCATCGCGGCCAACGTGTCAGCCGTGGGGGTGAGGCCCTTCATCACCATGAAGCGGAAGCCCCGGAGGACTCGCAAGCCATCCTCTCGGATGCGATCCTCAGCGTTGCCGACGAACCGGAGAGTCCGGCTCTCGATGTCGGCGCGGCCACGGAAGGGGTCGATGATCCGACCATCCACCGCTCGGGCGATCGCGTTCACCGTGAAGTCGCGGCGAGCGAGATCGTCCATGAGATCGCCAGGCTCCACGAACTCGGGCCGTCGGCCGTCGGCCGTGGGGCCGTCCTTGCGAGCGAGCACGAAGTCCGCATCCTTGGTGCGCTCCCGAAGGGGGTCGCCCTTGGGAACACCCGCACGGATGGTGACGAACTCGGGCTTCTCGACGTGAAGCGTGAAGCCCCGGCGCACCAACTCGGCGCGCATGGCGTCGAACGAAGGCGCGAGGACCACGAAGTCCACGTCCTTGGACGCGCGCCCCATGAACTCGTCACGGACGCAGCCGCCCACCTCGAACATCTCGATCGTCTCAGTCATGGTGTCCCCTTCCATCGTGGCCGCCCCGTGCGGCCGGTGTGCCCTCATCATGCCATAGGTGATAGTAGGGTAGCCATAGGTCATTCGGATCATCTGGCGCCACCACTCGGCCAGTCCCCGGCGAGGTACTGGCCGCCCTGGCTCCGGGCGCGCCACCGCCCCCGCACGGGGGAGCGGGGGCAGGTGGGCCGGGGGAGCGGTGAGGTTACGAGACGATGGGCGGGTAGAACCCAACCGTCCAGCCCTTGGCGGGACCGTCGGCGACGGTCACGGTGCCGTCCTCGGCGATGGTGACCGGCGTCTCCCCGAAGTGGAAGTCGATCTCGTCCATGGACTTGTCATCCCATGGCTCCGGGTTGCGATCGGCGTAGCCGCCCCGGTAGTCAATGGTCAGACTGCGCGGGTAGCGGGCGGGCACCCCGTCCATCGGGAGCGGTGGCTCCACCGCGGGATCGGGCACCACGTCCTCGGCCTCTCGCATGTGGACCTCGAAGTCGGCGTTGTCCATGAGCGCGTAGTCCTCGCCGTAGGAAGTGAACATCCGCGGCGCGGTGTAGCCGCCTCGCACGTCGCACCCCCCGTGGATCGTGAGGGCGATGTACGTCTCGTCGGCGTCATCGTCGGGCAGCGTGAACACGGTGTATTGCAGGACTTGGCTCAGCGAGTCCTCGCCGTTGTAGGTGTTCACCGTCATCGGCCCGGAGCGGTCATAGCGGTAGCCGGGGCCGGTCGCGCCCCGGTCCTCGAACCACGCCTCTAGGCACTCGAACCACGAGTCCTGCCCGTGCTCGTCGTCGGTGGCGAAGGCGTGGAACTCGGCGTCCAGGTCGGGCGCGTACTCCAACCGCTGGCGTAGGAAGTGGAACACGTCCAGCGTGATCCAATCCACCACCGTCTCGTCGGTCCGCTTGCCGTCGGCGTAGCGGTAGCCGGTGGACAGTTCCACCTCCGGCGCGGCCAGGAAGTCGGCCACGGTCTTTCCACCGTTCCGCTCGAAGTTGCGCCCGTAGGCACCGCCCGAGTCGAGCATGTGCCGCCCGGTGTTCTCGGTGAGCATGGCGGCGAGCACGTCGTCGGTGCTCAGTTCCGTTTCGGTCATGGTCATGTGTAGCCCCTTTCGGTAGGGCACCCCCGTGGTGCCGATAGGGACATGATGCCATAGGTGATAGTAGGGTAGCAATGAGTCATATGGCTCATTCCCTTTGCCGCCGGGCGATGGTACGGTGTCGGTGCGACAGGGCACGAGTCGAAACGTGGAACTCGGGCACCCGCGGCAAAGCGAGGGATAAGGCAAGCCGAACAGAGCAGACCCCCCGGTGCCCTGTCGCCCCTTCGGGGCCTGCCCCGGCCAGTCCTCGGGCCACAAACTGGCCGCCTGGCGCAGTTATCCACAGGCTGTGGACAACCGGGTGCCCGACCCCCGAAGGGGCCGGGCCGTCCGGCTCAGGACTTGAGCAGCCGCACCGCTGCCGCCGTGAGCGGCAAGTGCTCGCCCTCGTCGTCCAGCGGGCCGACCAGGATCGCGTCGCCCACGAGGTGCGGGTGCTGCGCGATCAGCATGGCGGGCACGTTGCGCTCCAAGCCAACGAGCAAGCCTTCCTCGTTGACGTAGAGCACGTCCCCGGCGTCGCAGTAGACGGACTCGATGTAGCCGCCCACGGCGTCGCTCAGCACCTTGTAGGTGGGCTTCTCCGTCAGGAACTCGATGGACCCATCGACCTTGACGGTCGCGGCCCAGATGGTGTCAGTCATGATGTTCTCCCTTCTCGGTGGCGCCCCCGTGGCGCCCTCTCGATAGGTACAAGGTACACCCGTGATAGTAGGGGGTCCATAGGTCATTCGGCTCATCGTGAGGCGAGGTTATCCACAGGCTGTGGACAACCGGCCAGTGCAGTCGCCCCACGCCCGACCCCCGAGGGGGCCGGGCTGGACGGGGGACCTAGAAGCAGGTGTCGCAGGTGCAGTGGGACTTGTACCCACCGCTGGCGAGCGATCCCGACTCGCACCGCGCCGACCCGTCGTGGCTCGGTCGCGTGGACTCGCCACCCTGGCAGGTCCGACAGTCCGGGTTGCGGTAGGCGTCCCACTCCCCGGAGCGCAGCGTGCGCCCCAGGGAGTCGGCCAGGTCGGCCGGGGTCGTGTGCCTCACGACGCCCTCCCGATGGTGCGAGGGCCGTAGACCCGTGCGAGGCACTCGGCGGTGGACTCGTCCCCGCAGTGGGGGACCGCCGCGTTCGGCGTGACACCGAACGGCCGCAGCGCCACGGCGAGCGCCTGGGTCGTGGCGTTGTGCACCAGCCCGAGCGTCCACTTGAGATCGGCGTCATCGGTGTTGTGACCGACGAGGCAGACCGCGTTGAGCGCCTGGGAATCGAGTGCTCCGGCGTGAGCCAGCGCCACGATGTTGGCAAGGATGGTCAGGTTCATGGGTTGGTACCCCTTTCGTTGTGCAGCCGCCCCCGTGGCGACTTGCTGAGAGCATCGTACACCCTGGGTATGACAGTGACCATAGGCCGTTTGGCACATCTGCCCCCTATGATCTTTGGGCCGAATAGCCTATGGTGTTCCTGTCGCCGATGGCCGATACTATCTATATAGAGAGCGCACGGGGCGCTCACCGACGAGAGGGGTACAACATGCCAGACACCTTCATCAGCAACACAAGCCTCGCCCAGCGCACCGACGAGGACGGCACCATGTGGCACAAGCACCACTGCTGCTCCTGCGGCGACGAGTGGTGGGACCGCAGCAACTACGGCAAGTGGTGCTCGGACATGTGCTTCTACGCCGAGGACGGCTACCCCGACGAGTGGTGAGCCGGGGCCGGGGGGCGACCCCCGGCGGCCGCCGGGCCGCCGCCGCGCTGGCCAGTCGGTCGGGCCAAGAGCCTCGTTCCGCCAGCGCGTATGCAGTGCGCGAGGCGTTTTCAGGGTGCCCGCGTATGCAGCGCACGAGGCGTTGTCAGGGGAGAAGGAGGGTGGAGCGGAGTGACAGGAATAGCCTCCGCCCCACCCACGATCAGCCGACCGCCCAGAAACCGTAGTCGGCCCCGTCGCCCTCGTGAGCGCCGAAGTAGTGGCCCTCGGGTGCGATGTCATCGAGCGCATCGAACAGATCGCTCAGCAGGTAGCCCTGGCGCTCGCACTCACCGAGCAGCGAGTAGTCCAGACCGTTGGGGTCCGAGCATCGCTCGATGAAGGTGGCGCCGTACTCGTCGGTGATGCGAGCGGCGATGGCTGGCGCGTAGTCGCGCAGCGTGTCCATGAAGGTCGGGATCAGATCGCAGTCCCTCATGGTGCCGTGGCTGACGCTGCCCGGCTCGATCGTGTCGCTCAGTGGCATGGTGGTCCCCTTTCGTCGGGTGTCGTTGACAAGTCCTATTCTTGCAGACTCGGACCCCCATTGGAATGGGCCATATGTATCATTGCGTGTGGGTATGACATCTGCCAGAATGGCGACATCAACCACCGACGAGAGGAGTCACACCATGGGATACACGCACTATTGGGAGTTCGACGGGGACGGCGAGACGTTCGGCAAGACGGCCCTCGATGCCCAGCGCATCGTGGAGCACGCCGGAACCATCGGCATCTCCATCAAGGGGCCGATGGGCACCGGAGAGCCGGAGTTCACCGAGGGTGGGTTCGCCCTCAACGGTGACGAGTCCAAGGGCGAGGACTACGAAACCTTCGCCATCCGTGGCGAGGCGACGGGCTTCGACTTCTGCAAGACGCGGGGCGACATGCCCTACGACGCGGTGGTCACGGCCATCCTCATCCGGTTCGCTCAGCACGGCGGCTCCCATGTCGGGGTCCGCAGCGACGGTGAGTGGGACGAGTGGAAGGCCGGTCGCCAGATCGTGGACGAGTTGTTCGGGGACTGCCCGAGCGGCCCGATCTTCACCGAGCGCGACTGACCCAGCCGCACACCCAGGCCGGGGGTCCGGCTGCCGGGGATACTCGGCAGTCGGACTCAGGGTTCCCCCGTTCGACTGGCCGGGTGCTGTGCCCAGGGCGGGGTTCGACTGGCCCCCCAGGCACCAAGAAGGCCCACCGGAGGGAAAGGAGAACCTAACCCGGTGGGCCTCGTTGGCGGGATCGAGGTCGAGCCTCAGTGGCATGGAACGGGGTGTCACCGACCCGGACTCCACATAGCCACTCCCTAGCCGGTGAGCGCAACCTAGCAGATGGGTGTGACGACACACATGAGCCATATTACCTATTGCCCTTGGGGGGCCGGGGTGACAATATGGTGGCACGACGACGAAAGGACACACACCATGACCAAGACCTTCACACCCACACCGATCCGCTGGTCCATGTTCTGCGAGTACGGCGAGCGGGGGCCGAACGGGGTGCGGCCGCAGATCGGCCACCCAGGCGACGACTTCCTCACCGAGCAGATGGAGGACCTGGCTGCTCGCATCCGCTACGACGAGGTGCGCGCCACGGCTCTCTACGACGAGATCCGCGCCGTGCAGCAGCGCTGCGTTGAGGCTGGCTTCGGAGAGGTGCATGACACCGAGCCGGAGTGGGCCATCTGCGACTTCGTGAACGCGCTCTGCGACGAGCAGGGCTGGGCGCACGTCGATCGCTGGAAGTTCTGACATTCCCTCTTGCGCCCCGCTTCGGCGTGGTGTATAGTAGGGCACGACACCGACGGAAGGAGACTCACCATGGACTACGCAATCGGAGACATCATCGAGTACCGGACCCACGGGGGCGGCACGCGACGGGTGCTGGTGGACGAGAAGGACGCCGACATCAAGAACGGCTACCCCGGCTTCGGCGGCACCATCGTGGATGGCATCGGCGGCACGACCGGCGATGGCGTCTGGGGCTACGACGACCAGATCGTCACGATCGTGGAGCGTGTGGCATGACCGACGACTTCACCCCCGAGCCATACCGCAGCCCGCTCGACTGGTACAAGCCGACCATCATCGGCACCCCCAGGGACTTCTCCGAGGGTAGGGCCGCAGCGGTGCAGGTGTCCTTCCCCAACGAGGACCCCGACACCGAGGATGACCTGACCCTGAACTTCGCGTTCACCGAGGAGGGCATCATCATCGACCTGTTCGTCAGCGACGGCGAGCCGGTCGCGACCTTCGGCCAGACCTACGAGGAGTTCGTGGGCACGCTGCACGATCTCGACCCGGCGCTGCACCGGATGGCCGAGAAGGTCAACGCCGACGTGCTCGACCCGACGGTGGGGAAGGTCGCCGCCCTGAGCGCCGACCTTCGGATGCTGGTCGAGAGCGACGACGACTACGTTGACGACGCTCAGACCATGATGTGCGCCACCGACCTGCTCGACGCCATCGAGGCCATGCTGTCGGAGATGGGCCGATGAACGACACCCACTACGCCGGTCCGACCAAGACGCGCATGAACCCGAGCGCGCCCGAGGACGCCGAGTTCTACGACCCCACGGCGACCATCCACGTCATCGAGGGCGTCTACCCCACCAGGGGCCGCGGGCGGATCTTCACCTACCACGGTGGCCCTGGCATGAGCGTGGGTGACGAGCGGCAGTTCCGCCACGGCTGGGACGGCGGCAGCAGCCTGGGCTGGTGGCGCTGCGTCGGCACCGTCCACACCGACGGCACCACCGAGGGCGAGATCCCTGACCGTCGCATGCCGCATTGGGTGGCGAAGTGATGCCGTGGGCCGCGGTGGAGTGGGCGGCCAGCACCGCCCGCCCCATCACCGTCCGCGGCTTCCGCACCCGAGTCACCGCCGTTGCCTGGGTTGAGTCCCAGCGGGAGGCGGGGCGCAACGTCTGGGTGGAAGGGCCGCTGCTGTGAGGGCGCTGCTGGTCCGCTGTCACTGCGGGCTGGTCCACCTTGGGGCTACCTGCGGCGACGCGCTGGCGGCCATCCTCGCCCACGCCGGGCACGGTCACACCCCCTGGGGGTGAGGCCGCCCGGCCCGCCCCGGCCAGTCGCAGCGCCCTAAACCCGGCGCCCTGGCCGTGGCGCTTAAACCCCAGAGCGTCGTTGTCAAGGGGGGGGCCATAAACCCCAGAGCGTCGTTGTCAGGAGGGGGGACAAGCAGAGGCCCCCACCCGAAGGTAGGGGCCTCTGCCCGACATGAAAGGAGATCACGCCCCCACACCTGAGGACGTGAGCACACCGGATGACCCGGTAGCCGGGACTGTAGCAGGTGGGTGTGACACCATCGCGACACGTCACGGTTTGTGCCTAGAATGCAGAGAGCCGGAGGTTTCCCCCCGGCTCTCATAGACCTTTGGGATTGCCGCCCAGGTCCGCGCTGTGCTTGCAACCAGCATCTTAGCGGACCTTCCGGTAGCCCCGTCAACAATACGGGAGATTCCGCCATGAAGAACCAAGCCCGATCCGACATCGGGCCTTTCGCCATCGTCCCCTTGTGGCTGATCCAGTCAGGGGTGACCCCCGGCGCCGTCACCTGTTTCGCGCTGATGTGGGCGAAGTGGGCGGACAGGGAGGGCGAGTGCTGGCCGAGCCACGCTTCCATCGCCAAGGAGATGGATGTCAGTGAGCGCTCTGCCCGCAACTACCTGGCTGAACTCACCAAGGTCGGAGCGCTCCAAGTGGTGAACCGCCTGCGTGATGACGGGTCCCAGACCTCCAACCTCTACGTCCTCAACTCTGTCCGGGGGGTGGCAGCAAGTTGCCAGGGGGGTGGCAATGAGTTGCCAGGGGGGGTGGCAATGGGTGACCAGGGGGGGTGGCAGCAGGTTGCCGACGAACCATACCCAGAAGAACCAGACCCACTGAACCCTCCTTCGTCGTCTGCTTCGCAGCCAACGGACAGTCAGTCTGGCGACGTGAACATGTCTGAGGGCTATGACAACACCACGACTACCGACGAGGAGCCATCCCCTTCCGAAGTTGCCCGGCTGTCACACCCCACTCCTACTATCAGTGAGGAGGTGGCACGGGCACGAACTATTCTCATCGAGGAGGGCTACGACCCGGCCGGGGTGGAGAAGGCGCTCACGGGCACCGATCCCGACGGCGAGGTGGTGGACGCTCCATGGACCAATAGCCGTGGGGTTCCCTTCGACCCCGAGGTGATCGCAGAGAGCGTTCGACTGGCCGTGGCCTTCGCTGATGCGTCCGACGCAGCGGGGAACAAGCGCCCCAACCCCTACACGCACAAGGAGTGCAACCCGATGCGGATGCTGCTCGTCACCGACGAGAAGCCCGCCAAGCACATCCGCCTGTTGATCCGCTGGGTGTTCAACGACGACTTCTGGTACTGCAACGTGCTGTGCACCAGGAAGTTCCGCGAGAAGTGGGATCAGTTGGCTGGGCGGCGCCGTCAGGACATGGGCAAGCAGACCAAGCAGGCCGAGCGCGACGCCGGGGCCACGGGCGAGGATTGGATGGCCCGCACGACCTATGGATGAATGTCACACCCTTGTGGTATGATTGGCCTCCGACAGCGAGAGGAGAACTACCATGGATGACATGATGACCCCACGACCAGGCGACCGGGTGACCTTCCTTGACGGGGAGGACGCTACGGAGCGCCACTGCATCGTGACGGCCTACGTCCCCGACGCCGGGTACGGCTTCCCTGGGTTCGTCTCCCTCGACCCCATCACCGACGAGCATCGCTGGGGCTACCTCAGCCAGATCCTCGAACTCAACGGCGTCGCCACCGTCGTCTGAGCCGCGTCCATCGAGTGCGCCAACCAGGCTTGCCCTCGATGGGGGCGCCCGGCCAGTCGCAGGTGGGGCAGACGTAGACACGAGGGGTCCCGGTGTGGTCCAGGGACGCGTAGGTGTTGCGCCCACAGCAACCACACCGGGTCACCCTCATGCCACCTCCTGAGACTCCCCTTCCTGCCGGATGACAGTCTCGACTTCGGATGTCGTCTCGATCCAACACTTCGCTCCACAGGACAGGGTGCGGCCATCGTAGATGATCCTCGACGGACCGTTCACGACCACCTCGTGGGCCTTGTAGGGTCCACCGGCCGCTTGCACGGTGAGCACCGGCTCATCAGCGCCGGACTTGGCGTTGGACTTGATCCGGTGCTGGTCAACGTGGATGCGCTTGATCAGCCCCTCGCGGATGGTGGTGGGTTCCTCGATCATGTCAGTTCCGCCAACATCTCAGCCACGCTGGCCTCGACCCACGCGGCCGTCTCCGGGCCGTAGTTGTCGGCCCACCCGTGCGGTCCCTTGGTGGCGTCATGATCCTCAAGGATGCGGACCTCATCCTCATCGACGTGCCCGGCATCGTCAGCCTCTCCGGCCCACACGATCAGCGATCCCACGGGAACCCCGTAGTCGCTGGCGTCTGTCTCGGTCATGATGACCGGCCCGCTCCATCGGATCTTGCGGCTCATGCCAGATCCTCGCGGTAGATGCGGAACCCGAACAGGGTTCCGTAGCCCTGCTCGGTCTCGGCGTAGAAGCCATCGGGGATCACGAAGCCGATGACGGCGAACTGCCCCTCAGCATCCTCGCCGTACTCGCAGTTGAGGTCGGCGCCGTTGTCGAAGTCGATGATGCCCGACCACGTTCCCCACGTCTCGGTGGCGAGCGATGCTCGGGCCGCTTCGAGCGTGCGGAACAGCGGGTAGGTGTTGGAGACTGCTGCTCCGACTGCTGGTGCGTTGGTCATGGTGTTCTCCTCTCGTCGTCGTGCCACCACCGTACCTCATGTCATACCCTAGGTCTATGGTCCGAATGACTCATCCTGTCGTACCCCTTCCGTATTGCCGGTGTCCCAGATGCGTGCTATAATGTCTCCGCATGACGACAGAGACATGGATCACCGAGTACGAGTACGAGTTGCCCGACGGCACCAAGTTGGAGGTCGGCCTGACCTTCAAGTGCTTCGGCGAGAAGGGCAAGACCTACCGCTTCATCAAGGCGGTGACCAACCCCAACATCCCCTCGACGTGGATCGACTGCTTCGGGGGATCGCACTCCAAGCAGCAGTCGCGCTCACTCGACCCTGAGCGCATCAACCCCGCTTCGGTCAAGCGACCCAAGAAGCGAAAGGTCGAATGACCTATGGTGTGTCGTCATACCTATAGCGTATGATCTAGTCACGACAACGAAGGGAGCCACACCATGACTCAGAACGGACTACTCACCTACGGACTCAGCGAGGCGATCCCCGAGGGGGCCAAGGCCGCGTGGGGCGCACGATTCATCGTGACCCAGGACGGCCACGTTGACCTCCCGCCTGACCGCCAAGGACTCTCTGGCGATGCCGACGAGCGCATCGCCCTGCTCGAAGCGATGCAGGCAGCGTCCCCACTCACGGACCTGATGGGCCGCATCCGAGGGATGCTCACCACGGGCATCCTCAACACGCGGGTCGCCGGGCGCGTGCTCATCTACACCGACGAGAACATCCGCATCGTGGGCGACACCAAGGCGAGCGCCGGTTACCTCTACGTCGCGGCCTTCCGCACCGACGTAGGGCCACTCGCGTGAGCACTACCCTGGACCCCATGGACGGCGTTGAGGTTGACCCGGAGGTGGTGGCGCTCATCGAGCGCATCGACGCCGCGCTCCGTGAATGCTCCTCGCGCTCGCTGGTGTCGGCCAACGAGATGACCGACATGCTCCTCGACATCCGTGCTGCGGCCTCCCTCCTCACCGGAGGGTAGGCTCGCGGCCATGGAAGCCGACCTCGACGTAGACCTCGGTGCAGCGATCAGTTCGGCCGTCGAACTGGCCCCCGAGGACGCGTTCATCATGTTCATCGAGACGGCGGTCGATCACCGTGACCTCGCCATGACCAAGGGGTTCAGCCCGGAGGCAGCGGAGGCGATGGCCGTGTCGCTGCACTCCGGGCTAGTCGCCCTCTACTTCGCCAGCGTGGGTCAGTAGCCGGTACGAGCAGCCTCCTCGGCGTGCTCCCGGCCGATGAAGCCACCCACGATCTCCTCGGACTCGACGGACCCATCGAGGTTGACCGTGTTGGTCACCACGAGCCACACGTCGCCCATGGCCCAGGACGAGTAGGTGTCGAGCACTCCGTCGGCCCACTCCTCCGGGTTCGTCACGTCGGTCGGCACCGCAAGGATGCACGCCGGAGCCACGTCCCACTGACGGTCCGGGTAGAACCGGCTCATCGAGCGGGAGAAGTGGTCGAGTCCGTGGGAGTAGACATCCACGATGAACACCCGATCCTCCCCGACGGCCTCCACCATCTCGCGGTAGAAGTCGTCACGGGCCTCCTGGCCGCCGCCGTGGTACGAGTTGCGGAAGTCACGGAAGCATCCGTTGACCCACTCGGTCGGCTCGGTCGTGGGGTCATCCCACTCGTAGTCGTCCTGGTACTCGTCGTTCACGAGCCATGAGACCTCGCGGCCGGTGAGGTTGTCGTCGGCGTCCGTGATCGGACGCACCCAGACCTCATCGTGGGATTCCGGCAGCGGGCCTTCCGGCTCGAACCAGACCTCCGTGTCCGGCACCTGCATCTTGTATGTCGTTGTGATCGTTGCCATGGTGTGTCTCCCTTCGTTGTCGTGTCACCACAATATCATGTCGCAGTGACACCACAATAGTCTATTCGGCCCATTGGCATGGGTCGCATGGATGGCGTATGATCCGCCCCACGACAACGAAAGGAGACACACCATGAACGATGAAGATGTACCCATCGGCTACGTCCCACTCGCTCCCTTGGAGGCGCTCGCTAAGGGCCGCTACTTCGAGAGCGATGACAACCATGGAGCGTGGTCCAACAACAAGTTCGCCGAGATGGTCGGCGTGTCCAACCGAGCAATCGGTCGGTGGCGCGCGGGAGGGGACCTCATCCCTTGGGCCTCGGCGGACATCGCAGCAGTCCGGCTCGGCTTCCACCCGATGTCGGTGTGGCCCGAGTTGTGGATGGCGCTGGACCGCGGTCTGATCGCCGGAACCGACAAGATGGCGCTGCGTGAGTACGACGCTGCGATGGAGGAGATCGGCAAGGTGCTCGCCCGAGAGCGAGAAGCCACCGTCTAGGATGTTGGGCCGGGGGATGACCCCGGCCCGACTTCCAAGGAGTACCCATGGGTTGCAACTGCGGCAAGAAGAAGGCTGGCGTGGGATCGCCAGCAGCGGCCCGCCGAGTGGCGGCGACGGCCAGTCCCCGACGCACGCCCGTGCGTCGCGTCCCTTCGGCTACGGCGCGCCAGATGCCAACGGCAACAGCGCCGCGCCCAGCCAATCCGCTGCGCTACTACGTCATCGCTCCCGACGGAACTGAGGAGCGCTACAACACCCTGGCGGAAGCCCAGACGGTACTGCGCCGCCATGGCTACGAGTCCGGCTACAAGGTCGAGTCCCGACGAGAAACTGCTTGACTCGTCACACCCATGGTGTATGATCCTCTCGTAAGCCGACGAAAGGAGCAACACCATGACCAACGCACACGAGGACTTCGAGGACGCCCTGACGGGCGAGGAGCCGGACTTCGCAGAGGAGCCGAGCGCACCGCTCGATCTCGACCAGGCCACCCAATGGGTCGCCAAGGTCGCCCGAGCGCGCCGACTGCGTGAGGAGTACGTCGCTGCCCACACCGCAGCCGCGGCCCGCCTGAACGCCCGCCTGAACGAGCGCCTGAGCGCGCTCGACCAACAGGAGGAGTGGTACACCGAGGCGCTGGTCATGTACCACCGCACGGTGCTCGCGACCGACACCGAGGCGCTGACCATCCCCACGCCCGCTGGCACGCTCAAGAGCCGGATGGGGCAGCCGTCGTGGTCCTACGAGGACGATGACGCACTGCTCGCCTGGGCCGTGGAGCACGCCAACGACGTGGTGGACTTCCCTCCGCCGCCCGAGCCGAGGGTCAACAAGGCCCGGCTCAAGAAGGCGCTCAAGGAGTCCAAGGTGTCCGATGGCGTGGTCGTCACCCCCGAGGGGGAGGCTGTGCCCGGCGTCAAGGTCACCGACGCCAAGCGCAAGTTCACCGTCGAGACGGACTGAACGGGCCGAACGGCCTATTGTCTCTCACCTCCGGGTGGGGGATAATAGGCCATGCCAACGACACGACGAGAGGAGATCACCATGACCATCAAGAACCACGAACTGGAAGGCTGGGAACTCATAGGCCACATCGGAGTGGACTCCGGGCAGATGATGCTCACCGACCCTTGCTACGCCGACCGCTTCGGCGGCGACTTCATCCCTGGGGACGACGACTCCCCCACAGGCGTCTACGACTACAACGGGGCCTGCACGGCCACGCTGGCGGACGCCAAGGCGGGCATCCTGGGCAACGGTACGGGTGCTGTCTGCTCCACCGGCTTCGGCGATGGCTCCTACGGGGTCTACGTCCGCAAGAGCGACGAGGGCGCCTGGGGCACCCGCGTGTCCGGCATGATGATCGTGTTCATCGGCGAGGACGAGGACGAGGACGAGGACGAGGACGACCTCTGCGTGGAGTGCTGCGCCAATCCCAAGGGCATGGGCGACCTCTGCGATGACTGCGAGGAGGAGCACTGCTGCGACTGCGGGAACGAGAAGAACCCCGTGGACATGGCGTGCGAGGAGTGCGTCGCCGCCGAGGAGGACGAGGAGTCATGATCGTCTCCATCGACCTCGACATCGACTTCGATCTGCTCCGCGAGCAGAAGGCCATGCTGGTCAACATCAGCCCGTTCACCGACATCCACGACAACGTGGAGGGCTTGATCGCCCTGCTTGACGGCATCCAAGATGAAGCCGCCAGGATCTTCGGCGAGGAAGCCGTGTTCGGTGCGCTCCCCGCGTAGGGATTCGGCGCTGGCCTATCTCGGGCAACGCTACGCGGAACGCGGGGGGTTCATCACCCCCCGCGACTTCCGTGTTGCGGCCGACCGCTACTCCGACAACGCCGAGGAGTGCTTGGCCTTGGAGAAGTGGCTGACCAGCCAGATGGATTGGCGAACCGCCTAGCACCCGCTCCAATGGGAGCAGCCAGCGCCACCGGCCCACAACTGCCGAGCCTTCTCGTCCTGAACGGACTCAGGGGCATCCTTGGCGTGTGCGTAGCCGCCGTACCCGGCCCACGTCGAGTCGATGAACTGCCACTTGCCGCTGGCGGACGACGATGGGTTCTGTGCCCGGATGTTGCCGCCCGACTCGCGCATCATGACGTA
>Ga0307380_10004417_pt1 | contig 19018 bp, 10 predicted proteins | sample UN3MG_FD_202239 | JGI IMG/M metagenome (GOLD analysis project Ga0307380, IMG submission 202239) | Soil microbial communities from Risofladan, Vaasa, Finland - UN-3 | ecosystem: Environmental > Terrestrial > Soil > Coastal area > Acid sulfate soil | place: Finland: Risofladan, Vaasa | collected... | reverse complement strand
AGGTGCACCGCAAGCTGATCCCGCTGGTCTCGCACAACGGCCGCCGCATCGAGGAGATGGCGTTGCTCTCCGGCCTGGAATACGAGGTGGCGACGGCCCGCCTCAACGGCGGCGACACCAATGCCGCGATCCAGATGTTCAAGAGCATCATTCAGAGGGACACCGCTTTCCTGCCCGCCCATGTGGACCTCGGCGAGGCCCTGCTGCAGGCGGGCAAGAACGACGAGGCGGTGGAGACCTGGCTCAAGGGCTACGAGGCGATCACGTCGCCCGTGCTGCTGGTGAGGCTCGAGGACTACTACCTCGACAACGACAACCCCGAGAAGGCGATCGAGATCTACCACAAGGTCATCGCCAAGGAGGAAGAGAACCTGATGCCGAAGCTGCTGCTCGGCAAGCTCTTCTACCACTTGTCGATGATGGACCGAGCGATGGCGATCTTCGAGGAAATCGACAGCGAGTTTGAGCACGCGCCCGTGATGCAGTACTTCATGGGTAAGATCCAATCGCGCAAGGGCGAGCACGAGAACGCCTTCGAGACCCTCCGGACGCTGGTCCGCGGCAGCGGTCTGCTGCAGACCGAGTTCATCTGCACAAGCTGCTGCACCACCTACGACGCCTACCACCCGCGCTGCTCGAAGTGCGGCAGCTGGAACACCATCAGGCTGAACGTGCAGAAGGGGCAGAGCCTCAGCGATATGGAAGTGGCCTCGAGGCCGGTCTACGCCTGAGGCTCATCGCCCTAGAATAAAATCCACCCGTCTGAAAATATGAGAAACTGTAGGTAGGGCTACCTCGTCGGAGGCGGCACGGAAGGCTCTTCTCCCTGCTCCTCCTCCTCTTCTTCGAGATAGATGTCTTCTTCGATGCTGTTGTCGTAGTCGGGCTGTGAGCTGTCGAAATCGGGTTGGGGCTGGGCGGTTTCTGTCCCGGCCGGAGCCTCGAACTTGGCATCTTCGATCCGGCGGATATCCCCCGGCAGCAGGCCCTGGGTGCGGGCATCGCGAAGCATCTGCTGGATCTTGGCCTGGTTTTGCCTGATCAACTCCTGCATCTCCTGGATCTTGGTGCGCTCCGGGGTGGTGTCGGAAAAGATGGCGGCCTTCGCGTAGATCACGCTGTTGAGAGTGTCGATCTGCAGGCGGTAGAAGTAATTTTCCCTCTCAACCTGCTTCTTCTGGGCGATGTAGAACTGGACGAGCTCCTCTTTATTCTGCTCCTCCTCGGTGCCTCCAGTCTCGGTGGCGAATGCTCCCTGCTGGGCGTCGGCAGTCTGCTGGCCGGCGGGCGCGGCTCCTGATACAGGCGTGCCGACGCTGCCGGAGATGGCCGATGTGCGCGCGGGCGTGTCCGTCTTCTCGATCCGGTCCACGGCCAGAAGGTTGATCGACATCTGGCCGTTGAAGATTGTAAAGATGACGAAGTCGCCTCTGATCTCAGCGCTGTCCACCTCGAGAACATTTCCGTTCTTGAGATAGATGATGTCCGCCGTAGCCAAAGGGGCCATGATCAGGAAGCAGATGACGGATGCCAATACCATCCTGGACATCGTTTTTCTCCTTTTTGCTGCAGATATTATACCACAGAAACGGGTAAATGACTCATCCGCTGCGGTGCGTGTTTCTGTCCATAAATCTCCAGTGTCGACTCAATTTAGCCGAATAGCGAAACGATTATTGCGATTTGTATTGCATGGCATGACCGCAGGCCTGGAGACCTCGTGCTTCGCCTGTCAGCCGGCCCTGGTTTCTGAGGGGGGGGGGCGCTTCGTCGCGGATCGGCTAATTTGCTGCTAGACTACCCAGGAACGATTGTCGGCGTATTTGAAGAAGCAACAGCCAGCGCGCGCCGGGAGATTTTGATATGACAGCGAAAAGACAGTCCGACTTCATCCCCGAGGGGAGCGATCTCGACAAGAAAATAGCGGCGCTTCTAGCCGATCACCAAAGCAATCCCCACTACGGATTCGCCCGCGAGATGGTAGCCACCGTTCTGAAGATGCTGGATGAGGATGTCCAGCGGCTTGACTGGAAGATCATCACCATTGCGATCAAGGAGATGCGCCACAGCTTCCGCGTCTTCGCGCCCTACACCGAGCGCCGCAAGGTGGCGGTTTTCGGCTCGTCAAGAACCCGCCCCGAGTCCGAGGCATACCAGGCGGCCCGCCTCTTCACCGAGCGCATCTCGAGGCTTGGATTCATGGTTATCACCGGCGCCGGCCACGGGATCATGCAGGCCGCCAACGAAGGCGCCGGCCGCGAGAACAGCTTCGGTCTCAACATCGAGCTGCCCTGGGAGCAGGACGCTAATCCCGTAGTCAAGGGCGACGAGAAGCTGATCAACTACAAGTACTTCTTCACGCGCAAACTCGAGTTTTTCAAGGAGAGCGACGCGCTCGCGCTCTTCCCCGGCGGTTTCGGCACGCTCGACGAGACCTTCGAACTGCTGACCCTCATCCAGTGCGGCCGCAGCCCGTTGCTGCCGATCGTGATGATCGACGTCCCCGAGCTCAATTACTGGACCAAGTGGCTGCGCTACATCCAGTCGAGCCAGCTCAAGAACGGCTTCATCTCCAATGACGACCTCTATCTCTGGTCGATCACCTACGACGTCGACGAGGCCTGCCGCATCATCACCGATTTCTACCGCAACTATCACTCTCAGCGCTGGGTGGGCGACTTGATGATCCTGCGCATCAACAGGCGCATGAGTCCCGCCGAGCTCGACGAGTTGAGGCGCGACTTCATCGGCATCGTTCCCGAGGGCAGCATCGAGCAGCACGGAGCCCTGCCCGAGGAAGCCGACGGCAACGGCCGCATCGAGTTCCCCGAGCTGCCGCGCCTTGTCTTCCGCTTCGACCGCCGCAGCTTCGGCCGCCTCCGCCGCATGATCGACAGAATCAACCAGTTCAGGTGAGTAGCGAGACTCCGGCGGACCGCGCTCTGCCTCGACGCCGATTAATCCGCTTGGGACAAAAGGGGTTCGAAAGTAAGTCAAGTGAGTCGCAGGCTGCTTGACTGCATGAATAGCATATCGATCGGGCCTGCTTCTCAGAGCGAGGTCTGTTGCGGTTGGTGCTGAAGTTTTGTTAGCATCTTCTCTCCGGTAGAATATATCGCTGAAACAGAACGACGTCGCGACACGAGTCAGGATGACAGATGGAACCGAATTTCAGCAGTATTGATCCTCATTGCCATTCGCGCTACTCAGGGCTCTCCTCCGAGTGGTTTCTGCGCAAGATGGGTTGCCCCGAATCGTTCTCCGAACCCGAGGAGATCTACGAGCAGGCGAAGAGGAGGGGCATGCAGTTCGTCACCATCACTGACCACAACGTCATCGAAGGCTGCCTCAAGATCGCCCATCTGCCCGGTGTCGTGATCGGCTGCGAAGTCACCGCCCATTTCCCCGAGTCGGGAGCGAAAATCGACGTTATCACGCTCGGCATCGATAAGGAGCAGTTCGGCGAGTGCATGCGCCTGAGCGAGAACGTCTTCGACCTGGTGAAGTACCTCAACAAGGCGGGCATTTTTCACATCATGGCCCACCCGCTCTACCGCATGGATTCAGCCTACGACGCCGACCACTTCGAGAAGTGCCTGCTCCTGTTCAAGAACATGGAGGTGCTCAACGGCACGCGCACCAAGGCGCAGAACCTGACGGCCCGGCGCGTGCTCGACCGGCTCGACAGGGAAACCATCGAGCGCCTCGCCGCCAAGCACAAGATCGAGCCGATCGGCGATGAGCCCTGGAAGAAGAATTACACCGGCGGCAGCGACGACCACGGCGGCCTGCTCGCCGGCAGCACCTTCACCGCCGTCCCCCGCGTCGAGACCTTCGCCGAGTTCTGCGCCGCGGTCAATTCCGGCAAATCGGAGGCCATGGGCACGATCAGCACCTCCCACACCCTGGCCCACAACATCTACCGCGCGGCCTACAAGTACATCGTCGACATCCTCGGCGCCTACGAGCCGACCAAGGGCGATCCGCTCCACTACATGGTGATGAAGCTGCTCTTCGCCGACGAATCGGCGAGGCCCAAGGCCATCGACTACGTCAAGCGCAAGGTCAAGAAGAAACTCGGCAAGGCCGAGCCCGACACCAGCCCTTACCAGATCCTGACGCTGATCAAGGAGGAAGCGAAGGATCTGATTCGCAACGAGCCCGAATACAAGGAACTTTTCAACGGGTCGATGCCGCAGGACAAAGACGAGCTGAACCGCGCGGTCTACGGCTTTCTCAGCATTCTATCCAACAAGGTAATGGCCAGGCTGGTCAACGACCTGCTGCAGGCGGTCGATGAGTTGAGCTTCAGCAAGATACTCGACATCATCCCCGGCATCGGCACCGCCCACTTCTTCCTCCTGCCGTACTACGTGGCCTACGGCGCCACCAACCGCAGCAACCTCCTGATCGAGGAGGTCAGCGAGCGCTACCTGCCGCCCGAGGAGAAGTTCCGCGCCCACAAGAAGACGGCGATGTTCACCGACACCTTCGACGAGGTCAACGGCGTCGCCGTCGTGGTCAAGCAGATGGCCGAGGAGGCGAGGAAGGCCGGCGCCGAGATGTACATTGTCAAGTCGGGACCGGAGGAGAGCCACACCGACGGCAACATCGTTCATTTCAAGAGCGTCGCCGAGGTGAAGCTGCCGGAGTACCCGGAAGTCAAGATGCGCTTCCCGAGCCTGCTCGATGTGCTCGAATGGTGCGAACAGGAGGAATTCACCTCGATCCACGCCGCCACACCGGGCACGATGGGAATGATGGCCCTGCTGGCGGCGAAGATCCTGCACGTGCCCTTCCTCGGCACCTACCACACCGAGATCACCGACTACGTCCGCTATCTCACCGGCAGCGACTCGATGGCCCGCGTCGCCTCCAAATTCGTCCGCTGGTTCTATGAGCGGATGGACGTGGTCTTCGCACCCAGCGAGACGTCGAGGCGCAATCTCGCCAACCACGGCGTCGACGACTCGCTCGTGCACTTCATACCCTGGGGTGTCGACACCGACATGTTCAACGCCGACAAGCGCGATCCCGGCCTGTGGCGGCAGCACGGCGCCGACGGCAAGGTCAAGCTGCTCTACGCCGGCCGCATCAGTAAGGAAAAGGACCTCGACGTGCTCGCCGAAGCTTTCATCGAGCTTTGCGGGGAGAGCGAAAACGTTGTGCTCGCCCTCGCGGGGGGAGGGCCGTACAGGGAAGAGCTCGAGCGTCTGCTCGCCGACTACCCGGCAGTCTTTCTCGGTTATCTCGATCACGAGAAGCTTTCGCTCTACTACGCCTCCGCCGACGTCTTCGTCTTCCCTTCGACAACGGATACGTTCGGCAACGTCATCCTCGAGGCGCAGGCGGCGGGCCTGCCGGTAATCGTCAGCGACAAGGGCGGGCCGAAGGAGAATGTGGTTCACGGCACCACGGGCCTTGTCACCAAATCCCGCGACGTCCTCTCGCTCAAGCAGGCGATGCGAACACTTATCGACGACGACGCGATGCGCCGAAGCATGGCGGAGAATGCGCGGCCGGCGGTGATTGGCAAGTCGATCCACGCGTCCTTTGAGGAATATTGGAATTTGCACAAGTGAGAAAGCCGCCCCCGTTCAAAGAAATATAGACAAAACATAGCGGTACAGGCCCGCACTTATGCCTTGCCGCGTGCCCCCTAAATGCAATTGTCTCTCTAAAAGTAGAAAATACTAAATATTAAGGTATGGAAGTGAATATACGCCATATATAGTGTATGTCAGCAGACAATGGCGAGGGAGGGGGCTTTGCAAACATCTGCGAAAAAAGTGTTGACATCTCCACCGGCGGCGGCATAGTTTAGTTGAATATAGGAACGACATACTGACGCTGGACTTATGGGATTACTCTATCGGTCTGTTCTGATCCTGCAAGGGGTGCAAAAGGAGTGGAAGTGCTCTCTTTGAGGGGAATTTACTCGCGTTCGATCAAGAGCTCAAAGTGTTCCTGTATAGGGCGGTCGGCGGGGAAAGGGATTCTCGTCGATTACTGGGTATTGGGAATCGAGCGGTGGCATGATGCCTCCGCCGGCTTACCACAACAAAGCGAGGGATAAGGATGTGGAGGACATTACCTGTCTTGGTAGCCGCAGCTCTTCTAGTGGTTCCGTGCGTCGCCTTGGGCCAGGCATCCGGGTCCACTGGTGAGATACGCGGCACGATTACCGACGAGCAAGGTGCTGTCATTACTGATGCGAAAGTGACAGTAAGAAACATCGACACCGGCATCACGCGCGCACTGGTGACGGACGGGCGAGGGCGCTATCGCGCGCTCCTGCTGCAGGTCGGAACCTACGATATCGCAGTCGAGAAGGAGCGCTTCAGCAAAGCGCTGCGCAGCGGGGTACTCGTGCAGGTCGGCGACATCATCGACGTCAACATCGTGCTGGAGGTCGGTGAATTCACCGAGGTGATCACCATTACCGGCGATGCCCCCATCGTTGAGGTCAGCCGCACATCGGTCTCGACCGTGGTCGGCAGGGACCTGATCGAGAACCTGCCGGTCGATGGGCGCGACTACCGCGACTTCGTGCTGACCACACCGACAACCGGGGCCAGCTACCGCGGCGGCGTCACCATGGGCGGCAGCCGCGGCATGTACACCAACCTGACAATCGACGGCGCCGACAACAACTCGCCCTTCTTCTCGGAGCAGAACGGCGGCGAGATCGACGCCGGCTTCACCACCTCCCAGGAATCGGTTAAGGAATTCCGCGTGCTTAACAACGGCTTCAGCGCGGAGTTCGGGCGCTCGATCGGCGGCCTGATCAACGTCGTCACCAAGAGCGGCACCAACGACTACCGCGGCAGCGGCTTCGTCTTCCTGCAGAACGACAGCTTCGTCGCCGATCAGCAGGAATCGGCCGACTTCGGCGAGTCCACGGTTCTCACTCCCCAGGATAAGTTCCATCGCTATCAGTACGGCGGCAGCATCGGCGGGCCGATCCAGAAGGACAAGGCCTTCTTCTTCCTCAGCACCGATATGCAGAACTACAGCATTCCGCGATCGGTCAGATTCACCTGGAGCGACGCTGAGCGCGCCGCCAATCCCGATATCGCCGCTTTGGAGGGCGAGAACAAATACGACTCGACCGACAACGACAAGGTCATCTTCGGCAAGATCGATTACGAGATCAGCGACGATCACAGTCTGGCGGTGCGCTACACCTGGTCCGACGTCGTCCAGGAGAACGGTATCGGTTACTATTCCAACAACGCCGTGAGCACCCAGGGCAAGGAAACCGAGCGCTCGACTGCCCTGGTCGCCTCGCTCACCAGCTTCCTCAGCGATTCGATGATCAATGAACTGCGCTTCCAGTTGGCCAACGATCACATCAATCGCGGCACCAACGAAAACACCCTGCCGGTACTCAGAATCGACGGGGTCGGCTACCTGGGTTCCACCTGGTACCTGCCGATCAAGGTCGACGCCAAGCGCTACCAGATCACTAACAACTTCAACTGGCTGCTCACCGACCACGACGTCAAGATCGGCATCGACTTCAACCGCACGACTACCGAGGAAATCTTCATCGGCAACTCGCGCGGCCAGCTCCGCTTCCGCAGCCTTAACGACTACCTCAACGACAACATCTACTACGTTTACCAGAGGATTCCCCTGGGCGGGCGCTCGATGGTGGAGTCGGGCCAGTTCGAGTGCACGGTCAACGAGATCGCCTTCTATGTGCAGGACAAGTGGCAGCCGACCGACCGCCTCACAATCGACGCCGGCGTCCGCTGGGAGGGCACCTTTAACCCCGACCCGCCGGTCACCAATCCCTTGTTCCCGGAAACCGGGCAGCTCTACGACGACACCAACAACTGGGCGCCCCGCGTCGGCCTGGCCTACGACGTTTTCGGCGACGGGACGACGGTCGTGCGCGGCGCCGCGGGGCTCTTCTACGGTCGCACTCCCTCGATCCTCTTCTACAACCCGTTCAACGGCAACGGCGTGATCAGCGTCCCCTTCCAGTACATTCCCGGTTACATCGCCAACAACTACTACCCGCCATACGATGTGCAGGGAATCATCAATCTCTACTCCGGGGCCGGGGCCGTGCTGGACATCGATTACGTCGACCCGAACTTCGAGGAGGCCGAGGTCTGGCGCTTCAACTTCGGTCTGGAACGGGAGTTGATTCCAAACACATCGATCAGCCTCGACGTGATGTATGCCGACGGCGACAAGCTCTTCGGCCGCCACGACATCAACCTCGCCGCCCCGATCCCGGGAGCTTCGACCAACGGCAGGGATCTCTATGACTCCTATCATCGCCCCGACACCAACTTCGGACGCATCCAGGAGACCATCTCCAAGGGGAAAATGGAGTACCTTGCATTCACGACAATGCTCAAGAGCAAACTCAAGGACGTCTCCGCTCAGATCTCCTACACCTGGAGTCGCGACAAGGATGACACCTCCAGTGAGCGCGACAGCGGCGGCATCACTTATTCGGAGCAAGCCAATCCGGAAGCCGACTGGGGTCTGAGCGAACGCGATCGCACGCACCGCCTCGTGGCCAACGCCGTCTGGAAGGCCCCCTACGACATCATGGTCAGCGGCATCCTGGTTTGGCAGAGCGGCAACCCCTACAGCGCAGCATGGGGATATGATCTCAACGGTGACAGCCAGACCAACGACCGCGCCGCGCCGAATTCCGGCGGCACCGTCTGGGTGGCTCGCAACACCTACAGGGAACCTTCGTACAAGAATTTCGACATGCGCGTCTCCAAGATCTTCCGCATCGACCAATTCCAGATCGAAGGCATCTTCGAGGCATTCAACATGTTCAACTGGACGAGCACTACCGGCGTCTACAACACCTCGAGCTACACCAGCTTCGGCCTGCCATCCAGCTTCCAGAGCAGCCGCCGCCTGCAGGTCGGTGCGCGCATCCGCTTCTGATCCGCATCAGTATGGATAGACAAAACAGCCCGGTCTGGTGACCGGGCCGTTTTTTTCTAGTGAGCGTCCCGCCTTCGCAGGCTCTCAACAGCCTATCGCTTTTCAAACTCCACCGCAGCGTTTGGGATCACGCTGAAAGAGCACTCGCCACGGACTTCCTCGCCTGTAAGATTATCCTTTATCACAGCCACTATCCGGTACTCTCCGGCCCCGAAATTGGCCGTGGGAAATCTGCTCTGCACGGCCGCGCGGTCGGTGAAGCGGCGCTTCAGCTGTGCCTGGGGAGTTTTGCTGATGAGCTCGCCCTCGCGGTAAATGTAATACTGCACGACCAGGTCGGAGGTGTTGTCCTCGGCGCTGGTGGAAAAGTTGTAGACGTGGAAATAGATGAAGAATTCCTTCCTGCTTGTGGGGATCTCGCGCTTGACGTTGGGGACCACCCGCAGGTCGGCGAAGCGGAATGGAGCCGCCTCGTTGCGGCTGGCGATCTCGTTGACCGGCGCCTCGCTGATCGTGTCGGCGACTACGATGTCGCTGATCGCCAGACCGGCCTTAGAAAACTCCGGAACGCTGATCTCCTGCTGCTGGTGGCCGACGGTGCCCGAGAGAGTGTCACGAATCGTCAGGTTCAGTTTGTACTGCCCGGGCGGGACGGTGAACCAGAATTGGTAGACGTAATCGGCGCCTGCGTATTCGGCAATCTCGTCGCGCGGGAAGCTGATTTTCAACTCATCCTCGAACGTGTCGGAGCCGTTGTCGCCGTGGACGCGCGCGTAGAGCTCGATCTCGTAATCCCGCTGCTGAGGAGTCTCGCGGAACGAAATATTGCTTAGCGGCACGGCGATTGTCACCGGGACGAATCCGTTGCCCGCCTCCGCCTTGAAGGCTCCGGCAGCCAGGGCAAAGCCGAGATCGCCTCTCGCAATCTCGGTCCGCACCACCTCGCGCAACGGCTTGACGTTGAGCTTCGGAGTCTCGGCGATTTCGCTCAGCTCGCGCTGTAGTTCGAACAGATCCCTCGTCAGCAGCTCCGGGTGGGTGACCCGCGCTTCCTCCCAGATCCTCGATACCACTTCCTCGGCCGGGCGGATGTCGCCGAGCCGCCGCAGCGCGTAGGCGTCGAGATTGTTCATCGCGATGCCGAAAGCGGAATTGAAGCGGGCGGTGCGATCGAGGTCGGTGACGATCTCGTAATCGCCGTAGCCCATGAAATCGACGAAGGATATCTGCACCGAGGCGGGCAGATTTTTGTTGTTGATCGAGTTGTAGAACCAGACCTCCGACGGCCTTTCAGTGCGGTTGCGGCCGAAGGGGTTGCGCTCCACCGAGCTTGGCGGCCCGAGCATCAGGTAGATGCGGCCGCGGTCAGTGCGCCAGCCCGGCTTGCCCGCTGTGAAATGCTGCTTGACGTAGAGCCAGCGTTCAATGAATTCCGTGCGGTACTCGTTCTCCCGCGTCTCGGGCGTCGGGTCGCGACGCTGCCAGAAACGCTCCACGAACAGTATCTTTTCGTCGCGGTTCGACAAGCCCTTCCACTCGGCCTTCTCCTCCTCCGTGATGATGTAGCGCACATAATCGCGGAACCACTTATCTAGTGTCTTGTCGAGATCGCTGTCCGACAGCGTTTGCAGGGCTGTCTCGCTCTGGTTCTCCTGGGCTGGAGCCGGGGAGTTTGCCGCAGTGAAAAAAACCAGAAAAAGGACGATTGTGAAAATTCGAGTCGGTCTCATGGGCTGCCGTCGCCTCCGTTTCAAGAGGCACATGCTAGGCAATCCGCGGCGGCGAGTCAACCGCCGATGAGTTTGGCAGAAGCCGGAGAAAAGCCTGTAAATAATTGATGAAATTATTGTTAGGACGTCGCGAATCTATTGACATTGACGGCGGCGGTGGCAAAAATGGTCGGGCAACATAACACCCCGAGGGCCGAGATGAAGAGCCGTTTCCGTGATTTACTCGCACGATTCCTACCTGCTTTTTTGGCTGTCGCGGTTCTGATTGCCTGCCCGGCGGGAGAGCCATCGAGGCGGGGCGATCAGCAACAAAGCCGTTGCAGGGTTGCGATAATCTCCCTTGACGGCATGGCCGACTGGCTGCTCGACCGCCTAATCTCCGAAGGCAGGATGCCCAACCTCGCGCGGTTGATAGAGCACGGCGCGGTCGCCGACCACGCCTACACATCCTTTCCCGCGATCACCGCCGTCGGTCACGCCTTGATCTGGACCGGCACCGATCCCTCCCGCAACGCCGTGCACGGCAACCAACTGATTCTCCCGCCCTACGAGGAACGCACCGTGGTCGACGGCCACACCGGCTTCCACGCCCAGCCGTTGATGGCCGAGCCGATCTGGGCCGCGGCCGCCCGTCAGGGGAAAAAGGTCGTAGTCGTGCAGGCCACTCAGGCGGCGCCGTTCTCCTATTATCTCGGCGAGAACGCACGGTTCCCGGCCCCGGCTGAGAACCTGCTGATTTTCGACGGCTATATCGAGGGGGAGGTCCCGGGAGAGGTTATTACCGAGAACGTGGGTCTTCAACCCGCTGCGGGCTGGATCAATCTGCCTGAATTCAACGGCAAACCGCTGGAGTTCAAGCGTTCCGTCGGCGAGTCAACGCTCCGGTTCCTGGTGTACGACCAGCCGGAGGACCCGGTGGTCGGATTCGACACAGTCTCAATCTTTGCGAGCGCCAATGGCGAAGCCCTTCTGGAGACGTTGAAACCCGGGCCGGTCGGCGGGAACACCACCGACTGGTTCAGCGGTCCGGTGGAAATAGCGTTCGACGGCAAGACATCCTTTGCCTTCTTCCGCCTCTTCGAGCTCGCGCCCGACGCCTCAGAGATGCTGCTCTTTCGCTCCCGCGTCAAATACCTGGCGGGTTCCGATCCCGACTCTCACGACGTAATGATGCAGGAAGTAGACGGCTTCCTGGGCAACGCCGCCTACGGATTCTATGAAGACGGCGCGTTCGGCCCCACGGTGATGGATGGTGGTGACGGCACGGCAGAGTTGCGCTACCTCGAGAGCGTGCGCTTGTGCACCGAGGTTTCCACGGCTGCGCTGCAGACCGGCATGACGGAGTTCGACTGGGACCTGCTGGTCGACTACATCGCCTTTCCCGACGAGCAGAATCACACATGGCTTGGATACGTGGCCGAGCCTGTCGGCGATACCGAATCGGAGCTCGGTAAGAAAATCTGGTCGTGCCTCCTGGATACTTACCAGATCGTGGATGACTACGTCGGGGCGGCGATGGAATCCCTGCCGGACGACGCGATTCTGATCGTGGTCAGTGATCACGGTTTCACTGCCGCGGATAAGGAGTTTTACCCCAACACCATCCTGCGCCAGGCGGGCTTGTTGAAGCTCAACGGCGACGGCGAGGTCGACCTTGCCGCAACCAAGGCGATTTATTATCCGGGCAACGCCGGATTCGTGCTGATCAACACACCGCGCTTCAAGGGGGGCTGGGTGGGGGAGGATGCCGTCGCGGGGATCAGGAAGCAGGCTGTTGACGCCCTCCTTGCCGCCAGAGATGCCGACGGCCGCCCGCTGGTCGTCGATATCCTCTACCCGGACCGGGACGAAGAGTTGGGGATGGACGGACCCTACGCCGGCGATTTCTATATCCAGCTTGCGCCGGGCTATGATGCAAAGGGCGCCGTCGACAAAGCCGTGGTGAGCGAAAGGATCAAGCCGCGCGGTATCCATCTCGGCGATCCGCGCGAGCGGAAGATGCAATCAATCTTCATCGCCGGCGGGAAGCCGCTTGGCAAACATCTGGATATGGGAGTGGTCCCGGCGATTGATATAGCGCCCACAATCTCGGCCCTGCTCGGGATCGCGCCGCCTGCGCACGCGACCGGCAAGCCGGTGGATGCCGTCCTGCAAATGTTGGAGAGGGATAAGGGGGGCGCCCGCTGAGGGCCCGCACGTTGTCCGCCCGGCTCAGAGGTGATAGGTTTGGCCGCCAAAGTGATTCAGAGGAGTTTCAGCGTCAAATGCCACTAGGGAAAACAGTGCTGCACATATGTCTCCTGGCAGGCGCGGTGTGGCTGCTGCAGTCGGCCGTCGCCTGCTGTCCGTCGGCGGATGAGTACGTTGTCGATCCGGAGACGGGCGAGCGCCGGGAGATCATCAAGATGGGCCTGGTGCCGAGCGAGGACGCCGAGATCGTCATCAACGAGGGTGAGAAGATGGCCGCTCTGCTGAGCGAGAAAACCGGCTATCCGTTCCGCGCTTACGTCACGCCCAACTACAACACCCTCGTGGCTGCGATGCGCGCCGGCGACGTCGACTTCGCGTGGCTGCCGCCGTTGGCCTACGTCCTCAGCAAGCTGGACGGCACCGGCACCGTGCTGCTCAAGGCCGTTCGCGGCGAGAACCCGTTCTACTACGGCGCAATCATCGTCCGCGCCGACAGTGGCATCGACTCCGTCGACGATCTCCGCGGCAAGGTGATGGGCTGGGGCGACCTGCTAAGCTTCTCAGGCCACATCTTTCCCAAGTACGACCTCATCCGCAAAGAGAACTACACCAACGAATTCTTCAGCCGCGAGGCGAACCTCTCCAGCCATCCGGCCGTAGTCGTCGCCGTGCTCAACGGCCACATCGATGCAGGCGCCGTCTGGGCCAACGACACGGAGGGCAATTCGGGGGCCTGGCTGATCGGCGACCATGCAGATCGCAGCAATGAGATTAAGCCGATTTTCTACACCGACCCGATTCCCGGCGACACCTTCACGGTGCGCACCGGTTTCATGGAGGAGTTCCCGGATAAGACCGAGCGCATCCGCCGGGCGGTTGTTGCGCTGGCCGATGATCCCGAGGGCGCCAGGATACTGATGACCGTCTACCGCATCACGCGCATGGCCCCGGCCACGGACGAGGACTACCGGGTGGTCTACGATGCCTTCGAAACCGTAATCAGGAAGTGACGACATGGCGTATATCGAGCTGAAAGACGTGACGAAACGATTTGGCGACTTCACCGCCATCGACGCCCTCAACATCTCCGTGCAGAAAGGCGAGTTCATCGCGGTGATCGGCCCCAGCGGCGCCGGCAAGAGCACCTTCCTGCGCCTGCTCAACAGCACCATAGTCCCGGAGGAGGGCGGCATCGCCTTCGACGGCACCACGATCAACGACTTCAGGGGTGAGCGCCTCTTCGGCCACCGTGCACGCATCGGCTTCATCTTCCAGCAGTTCAACCTGGTGAGGAATCTCACCGTGCTGCAGAACGTGCTCGTCGGGCGCACACGCCACAATCCGCTCTGGCGCGTCCTGCTAAGCTCGTGGACGAAGGAGGACTTCGACATTGCCGAACACTTCATCACCGAAGTCGGCCTGCGGGAGAAGATTCACAACCGCGCAACCGAGCTGAGCGGCGGCCAGCAGCAGCGCGTCGCCATCGCCCGGGCGATGACGCAGGAGCCGCAGCTCATCCTCGCCGACGAGCCGATGGCCAGCCTCGACCCGAAGCTGGCCAACGTCATCCTCGGACTGCTGAAGAAGTTCAACGAGGAATCGGGCATCACCGTGATCGTCAACCTCCACGTGCTCGAGCTGGCACGCCGCTACAGCACGCGCATCATCGCGCTCAAGGCGGGCAGCGTTGCCTTCGACGGGACGGTCGATGAGTTGACGCGCGAGCAGCTCGACCAGATCTACGACATCGACAAGAACCTCAAGCTTGAGGAGTTGGAATAGCCATGAGCACAGCCGTAGAAAACGGGCTGAACAGACGCCCGCACGTGCCGCCTCTGCATCCCAAGAAACCGCTCGCGACGGTCTTTGTCACGCTCGCATGGCTGACCTTTGCCGGCGTCATCTGGTGGTCGTTCTGCGCCGTCGAGTTCAACGCCGGCAAGCTGGTCGACGGCGTGCCGAACATGGTCCGCTTCATCCGGGACGCCTTCCCGCCCGACTGGACCGTCCTGTCCGATGTCTTCACCCAGACCGTCTTGACGATTCAGATCGCCCTCATCTCCACAATCATCGCCACGATCATCGCCCTGCCGCTCGCCTTCCTCGCGGCGATGGACCTGCGCCGCAGCACCGCCCTCAACAAGTACCTCCTGATACCGCTGAAGTGGGTCTCACGCTTCTTCTTCAACCTCGTGCGCTCGATCGACACGCTGATCTTCGCCCTCATCTTCGTCTTCGCCGTCGGTATCGGGCCGTTCCCCGGCATGCTCGCCCTCGCCATTCACAGCGTCGGCATGCTCGGTAAGCTATTCCTCGAGGTGATCGAGAGCATCGACCACGGGCCGGTGGAGGCGCTCGAGGCTGTCGGCGCCGGGCGCCTGGCCACTAAGCGCTGGGCCGTGGTGCCCCAGGTGCTGCCGATGTTCGTCTCCTACTTCATCTACCGCCTGGAGATCAACATCCGCGTCGCAGTCGTCCTCGGGCTCGTCGGCGCCGGAGGCATCGGCTTTCTGCTGAACACCTACATGGGCCTCGGACAGTTCCAGAGAGTCAGCGTCGTCGTCGCCAGCATCCTCGTCCTCGTACTCTCGCTCGACTACCTCACAACCTGGCTGCGCAGGAAAGTTGCCTGATTTGCTAGAACACTCATTAAAGGAATGAGGAATGAGAATGCTCGAATGGATTATGGTGATCGTCACCGGCTTGCTGTTGTTCTCGACCGTCGTGTGCGGCTTGTGGCTTCGGTTTTCCGGCCAGAAAATTGAAGCCAGCAGCCTCGACTTCCACATGATAGTAGGCCTGCTGGCCGTGGCGGCAACGGTGGTGACGATTATCCTGCTGATGATCAGAAAAGGTTAGTTGTAGCCGCACCGGATCTCGGATTCTTGTCGCAATCGCTTGCTGCTCTATGAAGGCTCACGGAAGCAATTGAGGGAGGGCGCAGGATCACGACCTCCCTCATTTCCATGCTTCAGAAGCGATATTGCACTTTGGAGCGGCGTGCGTGCCCGCTCCTGTCCTTCCATTCCACCTGCGACTCAGTGGAGTGCTCGCCGAGCGTCTCGGCGGTGAGCCACGCAGGCGGTAGATTGCCGGCGTCGCTGAGTTGCAGGCATCCCTGATAGAGATTTGAGTCGGCGCCGGTTTCCCTCAGAACCATAGCGAATTCGACGTCGCCGCTTGCGTCGGTGACATTGACCCGCAGCTTGTCGATCACTGTGCGGTCTTTCCCAACCGCGCGGTCGAACACCCTCAGGAGCAGCAGCCTGCCGCCGGCCGTATCGATTACATCGATCGCGGCGTTGTGCACCGGCGTCGAAGGTGTCGAGACCATCAGGGTGAACTCCTGCCGGTCGTCGCCGCCCTTGCCGTCCGACACCTCTACGACGATCTGATTGTTGCCGAAGTCGTCCTCTCCGGGTGTCCAGACCAGCGCGCAACGGCCGGGATCGAGCGTCATCCCTTCCGGAGCCGTTATCAGCTTGAAACTCAGTTCGTCGCCGTCGTAGTCGTTCGCTTTGAGGCAATAAACCCATTCGCTGCCGCAGCAGGCCTCGCATTCAGGTGCGCCGGCAAAGTAGGGATGGTTGTTGATTTTGCTCGCCTTGTAGTCGACCACCCGGCGTTTGCTGAATGGGCTCTCGGAGCCGTCAAACGCGACAGAGGTCATCCGCATCTGATACTTGCGCCCGGGTTTGAGCAGCGTCTCGTCGAGAGAAATGTCCTTATCGGTTCCGATGCTGAAGAAAGCCGTCGGCACGTCCTTTTTCAGGTCGTCGCTGTAGTAGACCTTCATGTAATCGACTTCGCTGCCGTCCCTCATCCTGGCTTTGAAATTGACCTTGTCTTTTACGACCTTGCATTTGCTGAACCTGGGCGACCGCAGCTTCGTGCCGCCGATCGAGAGCTTCTCGCTGAAGAAGACCGAACGGGTCTCGCCACTGCTGTCCTTTATCTCGGCATAGATGTAACCGCTCTTGTAAGGCTGGTCCTCGCTCGGGCTCCAGCTGTACTCCAACCTGCCGTCGTGCTCGATTGTGGTTCCGATGGGGGTTCCGGCGAAGCCCGCGTTATCCATGCACCAGTAGAAGGTAACTTCTGCATCGTCATCCGCATCGTAGGCGCTTGCGATCAGCTTATATGTGTTTGCCCCCAGTTTCTCGATCTCTCTGGGGATGATGTTGGGCGAGCTGTTACCCGGCACGAAATGAATCGTGGTCTCTCCGGCTTCGCCGGGATTCTTCACACTGACCTTCCACTTGCCGGCCACCGGGCTGCCGATCATGAAGCCGGTCGTGTTTGTCGGGGTGTCCTGGCGGTAGATGAAATCCGGACCTTCTTCCGGCAGGTCTTTGGACGGATCGATTTTGGAGCCGTCTGGGCGCGTAAGCACGATTGACGGCGGCGCCAACTTTCCCTCGCAAGCGAAAACCACCGAAGGGCAGTTCTCGGGCACGAGATAGACATTCCCGCCCGGCGGCGATGCCCTCGTAATCAAACTGGATGTCTCGCCCATGACGGTGGTTATCGGCGGACTCGATTGCCAGAAGGGCGGAATGTGAATCCGTAGTGTTATGCCGCAAATTTTGGTCGATGCTGAAAATCCGTTGCTTCCTACCGATATACCGCCAGTGGCGACTGTGATGCGGCTCTTGCGAGTGATCCACCGCAGCCACTTGGGAACATCGAAACCAAGGCTCCCCCAGAAAGATCCCGTCCAGTAAAACGGTTGCGGATTCCAGCGCAGGAGCAGAGTTCCGATAGCCCTGATCGTCCCGCCCGCCAGAACTATAGCCAACTGGGAATGCATATGAGAGTTGGTCCACAGATTCATGGAACCGGTCGCGCATTTATAACCAAGGATCGAACAGCTTCCCCCGAGATAATAGTGACCGCCGGTATCAAGGCTCCCGTTACCGTCAATCTCGACAATAGAGTGGGAGAAAAACCTTGGCAAAACGGTGAATACGGCGCGCAATGCAATCGCCAGGGGACTTTTCGGCGGATTTGCATATCGGAAATACAGATCCTGAAGGTAGAGCGGTGTGCTGCCGATCTTAAGACGCAGGTTTTTTGCGTTGACGGAGAGAATTGTCAGCCTTCCGTCTTTGATCTCGATGCCGCCGGACACCGTTATCAGCAAAATTTTGACTTGATTCACCGTGACGATGAGGGTGCTTTTGGGAGTATCGATGACTCCATGGAGCCCTCGGAGCTTTATCAACCCACCCAGATCGAAGTCCGGAATCTTGATCTCCCCTTGAATTTTTATGTCCTTGGTCGGATCCAGACCGGTGATCGACATTCGAGAGATTTCGATGAAGTTGCCGCTGCCGAAGTAATTGGAGGGAAGAATCAATTTCGCTCCCATCGCGACGCCGAAAGGCTCGGTGAGAAACTGCAGGTAGCTGAGCTTGAGGTCGAGTCCCAGGTATTTCAGCAACGGCGGCAGATTGATATTGCTTATCTTCAAACCTTGCCCATCTAAAACGAACGAACCGTTGAGGATAGGGACGCTTCCCAGCACGGCAAGTCCTATCCCTTCGATTGATATCGGGCCGTTGCCCTGGATGCGAGCCGGCGAAAAGGTACCCTGTACTTGCCCGCCGATTTTCACGTAAGGGTAGGTGAAGCCTGCGGGCTCGACGGGGCTTGATGCCTTGGTGGCAAATGCAAGGCGTACATTGCCGCTTGCGATGAAATTGGCATCTCTCAGAAACGCAGAAATTTCGATTCGATTCGCTAATATTCGAACATTACCCACTATCAGCGGTTGATAGGTTCCCAAGACGGCGGTTGTTTGACCATTGAGGATATTCACAACCTTAAAATCGGGTCGCGCCAGGTCCTTTACGTAAGAAAAGGAGACGACGTGTGCACCGGCAGGCAGTGTAATCGTCTCGTCGCTGAGATGAGCTGTGGCAGTTCCATCCACAAACCATCTAGCCCCGGCGTCTCTTGCTTCGATCGGGCCGATTCGCACTTTGAGATAGCCCTTCTGGCTGGTGTAATACGCCTCGTAGGTGGTCGTCTGATTTGGCAGGATGGTGATCGGCATCTTATCCGGCGTGCCCCAGCCGGAGATCGACTTGAACTCGAGCGAGTAGTCGCCGGTCTCAACACCGCTTTCGATGGTGCCGCTCTCGCGCCAGACCCCGGTTCCCAACCGCCTC
>Ga0307380_10004416_pt1 | contig 19020 bp, 15 predicted proteins | sample UN3MG_FD_202239 | JGI IMG/M metagenome (GOLD analysis project Ga0307380, IMG submission 202239) | Soil microbial communities from Risofladan, Vaasa, Finland - UN-3 | ecosystem: Environmental > Terrestrial > Soil > Coastal area > Acid sulfate soil | place: Finland: Risofladan, Vaasa | collected... | reverse complement strand
CTTTCACTTTTAATCGAACAATTCCATCTGAGGATGGTGAAGCTATTACTGTAAAAGTAGATTTGCTAACTGGTGAATATGGTGGAACTGGCAAATCTCATCGTACTCAGTCAATTCAAGATATCAGGGCAAGGAAAGCAAGAGGTTGCGATTTAGTTTTTAAACAAAATCGTTCTTTAAAAATTTCTGCAAATATGCCAGATGGTGCGCTAAATGAGGTAACTGTTAAAATTGCTACCATTATACCTTTTTTGGTAATGAAGGGAATGTGTATATGGGACCGATATAAGGAAAAAGATGCTTATGACATTTACTTTACAATTTTACATTATCCGGGTGGCATTAACGAATTGATTAAAATCTTCCAACCTTTTAAATCCAATAAACTTGTGCGTGAAGGTCTTGGTAAAATTGAAGCGAAATTTAAAGATATAGATGCGCCCGGGCCTGTTTGGTTAATAAAATTTGAGGATATTGATGATGAGGAAGAAAAGGAAAGAGTTAAAAGAGACGCCTATGAAAGAGTTAATGCTTTTTTAGACCCCCTTGGAATAGAAGAGTTCAAAGAAGGATAAGAGGACTGACTTCTTTTGTCTTCCTGCATTCTCTGTCATTGCAAGGAATGAAGCGACGCGGCAATCTTTATCTGACAACTGTAAACCGAGAACCGATAACTTTTTCTTTTAAAAAGAAGGACTTTTCCAACCCTTTGTCGAATATATAAAATAGTATTAAATACGAAACTCACACCTGATTACTTTTCCATTTTTATATATAAACCGAAAAGGGCACATTAAAAAATGCACTATTTAAAAAAGAATACTAAATATAGTATTCTTGCCTTTCTCGTCCTCATCCTTTTCATAACTATATCTATTTCCACCCTTGCCAAAACCGAGGTCTACTTCTCCCTATACGACAATCCTCAAATCTTGTCTACCTCTTCCCCAAAACCAGAAGTTCAAATCATAAATATCAACTCTGCATCCCAGGATGAACTTACAAGCATCTTACAAATAAGCGAATCTCTCTCCCGGAAAATAATCTCCTTAAGAGACAGACTGGGAGGATTCAAAGACCCGGAAGACCTTCTTCAATTTACGGAAATTACCGATCTTGAGTGGCAAGAATGGAAAGAACAAGGGATAACTATTATTGTTGAATAAAAAATTGACCTTAAGATTTTTTGACTTTTTGCCTTAATTGTGATATAATTCACTTAAATAAAATATTTACTCTTATCCAGAGTGGTGGAGGGACGGACCCTGTGAAGCCCGGCAACCTGTAATGTCATAATCAAAGACATTATGTTGGTGCCAATTTCCGCGGAATAAAAAATCAATTCCGAGAGATGAGACATAAAAGTTACCTCTTCGGTTTTGAAGAGGTTTTTTTATTTTTGGATTAAAAAAGTGAATAGAGCAAAAAATTAAAAAATAAACCCGAGGAGGTTAAATAATTTTATGAACAATTCATTAGTTAAAGTTGGCATTATATGCCCTTGCCCTGAGGAATATCAGAGCTGTAAAAAAATATTAAAGTTAGATGATGAAACTGAATTAGCTGGCAGGATAATTTCATCAAGAAAAGAAAAAGATATAGAAGTAATTGCCGTAAGTGCAGGTGCAGGAAAAATACACTGCGCTTCAGCAACGCAATCGATTATTGACAAATTTCAACCTAACTTTATATTTGACGTCGGTGCTGCCGGGTCTTTATCAGATAATTTAAATATTAATGATATTGTCTGTGCTGAGCACTCATTTGAATATGATGTCTGCCCGGGTGATGATTTAACCAAAATGACAGATGATTTAAAGACAAGTACAGTACTAAATAAAGCTTCTTCTAAAGAAGCGCTAAAGGAATTTTCAAATTGGGCCAAGAAAACTATGGGAACTATGATAAACGTTGGTAATATTGCCAGCGGAGAAAAAGATGTAGACAGTAAAGAGCTTCGGCAGGTGTTACACCAAAAATTAAATGTAATAGCCTGCAATTGGGAAACTTCTTCGGTTTTAAAAACAGCACAACTAAATGGAATAAAAAGCCTTTCTTTCCGGGTGATAACCGACAATGCTAACGAAGGTATGGATGAAGATTATAATGCAAATAATAAAAAAGCACTAGAAATTATGTTTCCGGTATTGGCTAAATTTATTTTCGAAGGGTGGATTAAAAAGATCTGACAATTTGTCTAATTATGTAATTTGACAACAGAATATTGAACTCTTATCCAGAGTGGTGGAGGGACGGACCCTATGAAGCCCGGCAACCTGTAATGTCATAACCAAAGACATTATGTTGGTGCCAATTTCCGCGGAATAAAAAATCAATTCCGAGAGATGAGACACAAAAGTTACCTCTTCGGTTTTGAAGAGGTTTTTTATTTTTGGATAAAAAACTGAATAGAGCAAAAAATTAAAAAATAAAGGAGAAATTCAAAATGAATAACAGATACCTATTCACTTCAGAATCAGTTACCGAGGGACACCCGGATAAGATTGCCGACCAGATAACCGATGCAATTTTGGATTCAGTTTTAGAGAAAGATCCAAACGGAAGAGTGGGAATAGAGGCTTTGGTGAGTGCGGAAAACATCACCGTTGCCGGACAGATAGAATCTTCCTTCCATCCCGATATTCCTAAAATAGTGCGCCGGACCATTAAGGAGATAGGATATACCGAAAACTGTTACGGCCTTAATCCCAACTGCACAATTTCGGTCTTTATTAACGGACAGGCCAAAGACATATCAAGGGGAGTGGATAAATCACAAGAGGCGAGAGCAGGGGAAGAAGATGCATCTCTTACCGGAGCAGGCGACCAGGGGATGATGTTCGGCTATGCCTGTAATGAAACACCGGAGCTGATGCCCCTCCCGATAATGCTGGCTCATAAATTAGTTTACCGCCTGACCCGCCTAAGAAAAGAAAAAATACTTCCCTACCTCTGGCCGGATGGAAAATCTCAAGTGACAGTGGAATATGAAAAGGGGATTCCTAAAAAAGTTACCGCAGTAGTAATCGCCGCCCAGCATAGCCCGGATGTTCCTGATGAGATTTTACAAAAAGATATCAGAGAAAAAGTAATTAACTATGTAATACCTGATAAATATCTTGACCCTTGCACTCAGTATTTTATCAATACCACCGGAAGATTCGTGGAAGGCGGTCCCCGGGCAGATGCCGGACTTAACGGCAGAAAGATAATTGTAGATACCTATGGCGGAATAGGAAGGCACGGCGGAGGATGTTTCTCCGGAAAAGATGCCACCAAAGTAGACAGATCAGGCAGTTATGCTGCCCGCTATGTAGCTAAAAATATTGTAGCTGCCGGACTGGCTGATAAATGCGAGATACAAATTGCCTATGCCATAGGGGTAGCCCGTCCCGTATCCATTATGCTGGACACTTTTGGGACCGAGAAAATTCCTCACCAAAAAATAGTAACTCTAATCAAAGAGAATTTTGATTTACGGCCCGGGGAAATCATTAACCGTCTGAAATTAAGAAGACCGATTTATAAAAAGACTGCGGCCTACGGGCATTTTGGAAGGGAAGATGAAGATTTTACCTGGGAAAAGACCGACAAGGCCGAAATATTAAAAAAAACCAAATAAAGTAAAAATTAAGGAGGTATTTAGAAAATGAAAAAATTAATAACACTTGCAAATTTCGCAACAGGAACAGTAAAAAATATTGTAACCGGAGAAGTTAAAACAGTCGATGCAAACTTGAGCGAAAAAGAACGAATTAAATTAATGGCTAAAACCATAGCAGAACTTCACAACTAAGCTCTTTCCCCCTCTCCCCTGGAGGGAGAGGGTTAGGGTGAGGGGTAAACGTTAAACTTTTCTTCCAAAAAAGCAGGATTTTTAAAACTTAAGAATCATGGGGGACATTCTTCTTTTGTATTCCCACATTTATGCTTGGCGAAAAGTAAAGTGTGTCCCCCTTATGATATTATTATTCCAAAAAAGAAGGATTTTTAAAACTTATGTCGTATGCTTAATATAATACGTGATATATCTCACTTAAATGATTTTTTTATATTTCTTATAAACCGAAAAGAGCACTTTTTAAAATGCACTATTTAAAAAGGAATGATAAACTTGCCATTCTTGCATTTCTCGTCCTCATCCTTTCCATTGCTATATCCATTTCCACCCTTGCTAAAACCGAAGTCTACTTTTCCCTGTCGGACAATCCTCAAAAAGAAATCATCAAAAATATTAATCAAGCCGAAGCCTTTATTAACATAGCCATGTACATCTTTACCGACAAAGAAATTGCCCTTCCTCTTGTAAAAGCCCACGAGCGGGGCGTAAAAGTAAGACTCTATCTGGATAAAGAGCAGGTTGATTACCAGTACAGTCAATCCCGTTTCCTGGTGCAAAATGGAATCAAAACAAGAATCAGCACGAACAATTATATTATGCATAACAAATTCGCCATTATCGATAACCGCATCCTGCTTACCGGCTCCTACAACTGGACCTTTTCCGCCAACAACCGAAATGATGAAAATCTCATAGTCATCGACGATCCGGAAATAATTGAAATATTTCAGAATCAATTTGTAAACCTATGGACCAATAAATATAGTCTGGAAAGAACCCGACAATTATATAAAATTGCCAAAATAGATTTCTTACCCGTTTCTCCCACTCTCTCAAACACAGAAGATAGAGTAATAAATATCAACACCGCATCCCAGGAAGAACTTACCAGTATCCTACAAATAAGTGAACCTCTTGCCCGGAAAATAATTGCCTTAAGAGATGAACTGGGAGGATTCAAAAAACCAGAAGACCTTCTTCAATTTACGGAAATTACCGATCTCGAGTGGCAAGAATGGAAAGAAGAGGGGATAATGGTTATTAGTGAATAAAAGTCAACTTTACGGATTATAAGACTTGTTTGAATATATGAAACATAAAAAAGAAAACTTATAATTGTAAACGAATTTATCAAAAAAAGCCATTTTAATAGACATGTATCGAGAAATGATGGGGAATTTGTAAAAAGAACTGTGGCTTTGACACGTTACAGCGTTTTAAAAATAGAAAAGTGTTTGTGTAATTAAAAAACTATAAAATAATTAATTAATTAAATAAATAATAATATATTTATATTATAATATATTATGTTATTTACCAACAAAAGAAAAAAACTTGACAAATCGCTTAGTTTATGGTATAATTATATATGAAGAAAAAAAAGGCCCAAAACTTTCAAGTCGACTGAAAGTTTTGGGTCCGTGCGTTAGCTGCACATGTTCATCAATCGCATTATACACTTTTCAAAGGAGGATTGCAAGCAGCCTCGCACTTTTTCTTCAAAAAAAATATAAAGGAGTTGATAAAGTGCGATACTATGTAAACAAGAATGTTCAGTCAAATGGCGATCACGAAGTTCATACTGAAACTTGTAATTGGCTGCCCGATGTAGAAAATCGATTATACCTGGGTAATTTTACAAGTTGTTACCCGGCAGTTGCAGAAGCAAAGAAACATTTTATACAAAGCAATGGCTGTTTTTATTGCAGTAATGCCTGCCATACAAGCTAAAAGTTAACAGATCTGTGTGCGGATGTAGTCGACAACATCCGCACTATCAAAAGAGGGGATTAAGGTATGAGAGTTGAATGTAAATTACTTGGTGATATTGCGGAAATAATTGCCGGGATACCTGAGGAAAAAAAGAAAGGTGACAAAGAATATAAGTATTTTTGCATACAGCCATCTCATTTAAATGATAATAATAAACTTTCAGAATTTGATTTAGTAGATAGAGCTAAGCCAATCAATGAAAAGGCATTGGTAAAGAAAGGGGATATTTTAATTAAGCGTCTTAGTCCTTCATCTATTAATTTAGTGATGGATAGTTATAAAAATGCTTATGTTACAAGTAATATAATGATTGTACGATGCAATGAGAAAATTATTTCCGATTACCTTGCAGCGATATTAGAAGTTCAAAGATTAAGAACTTTAAAGCATCACACTAAAAGAGGTGTTACAGTACAAACAATTTCAAAAAAAGAACTAAGCTTGATTGAAATACCATTGCCGGATTTACAAACCCAGAAAATATTAAGTGAAATATGGCTTTTAAATAAACGCAAGCAAAAGTTATTAAATGATTTAGCTATCAAGGAGAACGATTTTATTAAATCTTTATTTAATACAATTTTAACTATGAAAGGATCAAAAAAATGACGACAAAAGAAAATATTAAAGGAGCGCTATGGCGAGGCGCTGATACTTTTAGGGATACTATTGATGCTGCGAATTATAAAGATTTTGTTTTATCTATTTTATTTGTGAAATATTTAAGTGATACACATAGAGAGATGACAGACGATTTGTCTAAAAAATATGAAGGCATAAGGCTCGAAAGGCAAATAAGTCGTTTATCTTTTAAAATTGACAGGGAACATTCTTTTGATTATTTATACGAAAGTCGATTTAATGATGACCTAGGTCAACTAATAAATATTGCCTTAAGAGGTATTGAAGAGCAAAATATTGATCAGTTAAATGGGGTTTTTAGGAGTATTGATTTTAACAGTGAAGCAATTCTTGGTAATCGAATACATAGAAATTCGATATTACGAGAGCTTCTTGAAGATTTTGTTCCTCTTGATCTAAGACCGGCACAGATTGAAACAAAAGAAAATGAAGTACCTGCTGATGTAATCGGTGATGCTTATGAATATATGATAGGCGTGTTTGCTAGCAGAGCCGGGAAAAAGGCAGGAAGTTTTTTTACACCAACAGCTGTATCGGAGCTTATGGCGAGAATTGTACCGCCAATACCAGGTGAAAGAGTATACGATCCTACCTGCGGATCAGGATCATTGCTTATTCATGCCGCTAAAAAAGGCGGTATCGTTAAGGTCTCTATATATGGACAGGAAATGAATGGTTCTGCGGTATCTATGGCAAAGATGAATATGTTTATACATGAGATACATGATTCGAAAATTGCATGGGGTGATACACTTGCAAATCCTTTACACCTTGATAGCGATGGTAATTTAATGTTATTTGATGTCATTGTAGCTAATATGCCATTTTCAAAGGATAAATGGGCATCCGGGTTTAATCCCGGTGGAGAAGCTAACGGTAACGGAAAAAAATTTAAGATGGAAGCCTCTTTTGATAAACATCATCGTTTTGATTGGGGTGTTCCCCCTACAAGTAAAGGTGATTGGGCATTTTTATTGCATATGATACATAGTATGTCAGAAAACGGACGAGTGGCTGCAGTTGCGCCTCATGGTGTTCTTTTTAGAGGTGCTGCAGAGGGAAGAATTAGGCAAAGGGTCATTGAAAATAATTTACTTGATGCTGTAATAGGATTACCTGTAAATTTGTTTTATGGAACATCCATTCCTGCAAGTATCCTTGTATTTAGGAAAAACAAAGAAGATAAAAATGTATTGTTTGTAGATGCTTCAGGAGAAGGTCATTTTGCAAAAGGGAAAAATCAAAATGTTTTGGAAGAGAAGCATATTGAGGATATTATAGATGCATATAAAGAAAGAAAGGATATAGATAAATTTGCCTATGTAGCGAGTATTGGCAAGATAAAAGAGAACGAATACAACCTTAATATTCCACGTTATGTTGATACCTTTGAAGAGGAAGAACCTGTTGATATAGATAAAGTGCAAAATAATATAGCAGATATAAAAAACGAATTAGCCCAAGTTGAATCTAAGATGCAGAAATATATGAAAGAGTTGGGATTATAAGAGGTGCATTCAATGAGATTAGATATCCGAAATAGAATTGAGAATATTAGAAATAAAAATATTCCCATTGGTTATAAGAAGGTAGTGAGGTTTATAATTCCAAATACATGGGAGTTCATAAAAATTGGAAAAATTGCTAAGCAGGTAAGTGATTTAAATAATGAAAATAAAAATTATAATGTTTTATCATGCACTAAATATGATGGATTAGTTGATTCTTTACGTTATTTTAAAAAGCAAATTTTCAGCAATGATTTAAATAAGTACAAAAAAGCTCACTATAATTATTTTGCTTATGCTACTAATCATATTGATGAAGGGTCCATAGGTTTACAAGAATTGTATGATGTTGGTTTAGTGAGTCCTATGTACACTGTTTTCAAAACAAAAGAAGTTGTTAATAAATATTTATATGCGCTATTAAAAACGGAAAATTATAGAAGAATTTATAAAACAATGATGTCTGCTTCCGTTGATAGGCGGGGTAGCTTAAGATGGAAGGATTTTTCAAAAATAAGAATTCCGTTTCCTCCTTATCATGAACAACAAAAAATAGCTGAAATTCTTTCAAAATGTGATAAGGTCATTGAGTTAAGAGAAAAATTAATTGAACAAAAGAAGCTTCAAAAGAAATATCTTATGCAGGCACTTTTAGATCCTAAAAGCCCAAACTTCAGACGGTTAACCGGATTTAAAGATGAGTGGAAAGAAGTTAAATTAGGAAGCTTAGGAAAAACGTATGGAGGTTTAAATGGAAAAAATAAAAATGATTTTGGAACTGGAAAACCCTATATACCATACGTAAATATATTTAATAACCCTATTATTAATGTAAACAGTTTTGAGTATGTTGAAATTGGAAAGAACGAAAATCAAAATCGAGTGAAATCTGGTGATGTATTTTTTACAACATCTTCAGAAACACCAGAAGAAGTAGGAATGTCGTCGGTAGTTTTAGAAAATGTTGATGAGTTATATTTGAATAGTTTTTGCTTTGGCTTTAGATTATATGATTTTAGCAAATTGAATCCTAATTTTGCAGTGTATTTCTTTAGAAGCAAAATTTTTAGGAAAATATTAAATAAATTAGCTCAAGGATCAACAAGGTTTAATTTATCAAAAAATAATATGATGAAAACAAATATCATCCTTCCTACAATTAAAGAACAAACTGCAATTGCAAAGATATTATTTACAGCCGATAAGGAAACCAATCTTTTAGAAAAAGAACTTGAACAACAAAAACTAAAGAAAAAAGCACTAATGCAATTATTGTTAACTGGGAAAGTAAGAGTCAATGTATCACAAATAAACATTGAAAGGAGATAGTGTAATGACAAAGAAAAATATCCATGTAACACCTCATAAAGATGGAGGTTGGCAAGTAAAGAGGGGTGGATCTAAAAGAGCCACCAAAATCACAGATACACAAAAAGAGGCAATTGATATCGCCACCCAAAATGCTAAAAATCAAAAGACAGGCACTAAAATACATGGCAGGGACGGAAAGATTAGAGCTGGAAACAGTTATGGAAATGACCCGTGTCCCCCTAAAGATAAAAAATAGAAGTAATTAAAAACTTAAAATAGTTATTAAAGAAGGTGAATAACATGCCGGATCATAAAATATTTAATGAACGTCCTGAGAGCCAGGATAGAATGATTAAAATGTTTCAAAGAATGGGTTATGAATATATATCGAGAGCCGAAGCAGAAGAAAAGAGAGGCTCAAAGGCTCGTGTGCTTTTTGAAGATGAAATGCAAAATTATTTACAAAAGCAAACATTCCCATATAAAGGTAAAAAATTACCATTTTCAAGTGGCTCGATAGGAAAGGCGATAAGAGAAATTGATCTGCCCATTAACAGCGGTCTTGCTATGACGAATAAAAAGATATATGACCTTATATGTACCGGGAAAAGTTTAGAACAAACATTACTTGATGGAAGTATGCAGTCATTTGATATCAAGTATATTGACTTTGAAGATCCGGATAATAACATTTGGCAAGTTACTGATGAGTTTGAAATTGAACGTTCGAATGGAAAATTTGTAAGACCCGATATCGTTCTTATGATAAACGGTATTCCTTTGGTTGTTATTGAATGTAAAAAATCCAGCATAGATGTAATGGAAGGCGTAAAACAAAATATAAGAAACTGGCAACCCGATTACATTCCCAATCTATTTAAATTTGCTCAAGTTGTTATTGCCGCAAATCCCAACAAACTTTTATATGGAACATGTGGGACATCATCTAAATATTACACTTTTTGGCGCGAAGAGAATAAAAAATGGCAAGAAGATTTATGTAAGCAATGTAGTCCGGATGGACAAATAACCGAACAAGATAAAGCAGTAGTTTCACTTTTAACAAAAAAAAGATTACTTGATATTATTTATAATTTTATCATTTATGATAATAATGTAAAAAAAATTAGCAGGTATAAGCAGTTTTTTGCTGTCCATAATTGTATGGACAGGATTAAATTAAAAGATGGTAAAAATACGAGGAATGGTGTTATTTGGCACACACAAGGCACCGGAAAAACGATTATCATGATCATGCTTACAAAAATGATTCAAAGAGATAAAGATATAATAAACCCAAGATTTATTTTGGTAACAGATAGAAAAAATCTTGATAAGCAAATAAGAGATAATTTTATAAATACAAATATGAGACCAGTTAGAGCGGCAACCGGCAAGGGGCTTGTTAATCTTATTAAAGATGAAGGTAACTCGGTAATTACGACGGTGGTTAATAAATTTGAAATAGCAATAAATCAAAATTTTAAAAATGAAAGTGAAAATATTTTCTTATTAATTGATGAAGGACACAGAACACATTATGGAAAACTTAATACATATATGAGAACAGTTTTACCAAACGCAGCGAAAATAGCCTTTACCGGAACACCATTAATCAAATCTAAAAAGAAGAGCACTTATAAAAATTTTGGCCCAATTATTGATTCATATAAACTTGAAGATGCTATTAATGATTGTGTAACTGTTCCTCTTGTTTATGAGGGTAGAGTAATACCTCAAAAAGTTACAAGCAAAAAAATTGATGATCATTTAAAATACATCACTGCTCCTTTAAATAGGGAGCAAACCGATGATTTAAAACGAAAATGGAGCAGATTTGTTCCATTAGCACAAACTAAGCAAAGGCTTGATATGGTTGCCTTTAATTTATATGAGCATTTTATCAAATATTGTAAACCAAAGAAATTCAAAGCTATAATTACCTGTTCTTCCAGGGCTTTTGCCATTGATTTGTATTATAAGCTAAAACCTTTAGAAGGTATAAACCCAGCAGTTGTTATCACTCCGGAGAACATACAGGATGGGGAGGATGATGACACTTCGACACAAAGCTTGAAAAAAATTGCTAATTTTTTTAAAAAAGAAATAGAACCTCTTTATAGAAATAATTATGAAGCATATGAAGACTATGCACGTAATACATTTATTGATCCTGAAGGCGACATAGATTTACTCATTGTAAAAGACAAGTTACTCACAGGGTTTGACGCACCGGTAGCAGCGGTATTATATATTGATAAACCTATGAAAGATCATAGTGTTCTTCAAGCAATAGCAAGAGTCAACCGTTTATATGAAAATAAGGATTTTGGCCTTATTGTTGATTATTACGGTGTTTTTAAAAAACTAACTGAAGCTTTGGATTTATACAATGATGATAAAACAGGATTTGACAAATTTGATGAAGAGGATATAAAAGATACAATATTCGGACCTGTTGATGAAAAACGAAAACTGGTTGAATCTCAACAAAAATTATGGGATATTTTTGTCGGGATTGCAAAAGATGAAACAAGATCTAACGTATGGCAAGAAACTTTAGAAAATAAAGATAAAAGAAAAGATTTTTATGAAAAGCTTTCAGTGTATTCCAAATTGGTGGATTTAATGTTTTCTAGTTATGAATTTTTTAACCTGGTTGGATTGAAGGAATCTGAAGTATATAAATATGATTTGCTTCATTTCAATAAATTAAGAGCGGCTGTTTCGCTCCGATATAATGATAGTGTTGATTTTAGCAAATATGAAGATGGCATAAAAGAACTTTTAGATAGTTATGTTCAGGCAGACGATGCGCATATTGTTGTTGAACCGTTATATATTTTAGATAAAGATAAAATGCTAAACCAGCTTGAAAAGTTGGGGTCAAAAAATGCTAAGGCAGATGCGATAAAAACAAGAATTGCCGCAGAAATAGACACAAAGCAATATGATGACCCTATTATGTTTTTAGAATTTTCCGATAGAATAAATGAAACACTTGAAGAATATATGACGGACAGGAACTCGGATGCTTATTATAATTCAATGGAACGAATGGCTGAAGATTTTCGGGAAGGTAGAACAGCTTATAATTATCCTGCGTCTATTGAAAACGACAACGATGCAAAATCATTTTATGGAGCAATGAGTAAAGTTTTGAAAAACAAAAAAGAAATAGAAACAAATATTGAGATGGAAGAAAAGTTTGCTACTTTGTCAATTAAGGTCAAAGAAACAGTTGTTGCTAACGCAAAACGTGATTGGCGGGATAATGTCATTGTGAACCGAAAAATAGTTAGCGAATTGGATGATGTTATTTTTGACTTCATCGAAGAAAACGGTCTTAAAATGTCAGTTGATATGATTGACTTGTTGTTAGATGAATTTATGATGGTTGCTAAGAAGAGGTTTTAAGATGGGAAAAATAAAATTAATGATTTCGAAAAGTAACGAAGAAATCGAAATTGATATTTCACGAAAAAAAATGAAAAATGTTAGACTAAAAGTTCAACCAAATGGTGAGGTAGCAATATCAGTTCCTCATGATGTTTCTTTGGAATGGATAAATAAATATTTGAAAGATAAAAATGGATGGGTTAAGGAAAAACTTGATTCATTTAAAAAAACAGCAGGCATAGAGGCCATAAGATATATAAAAAGCGGAATTTCCACAAAATTTTTTGGTAGACAAGTTATAATTATTGTAAAAAAATCAAAGAAAAAGCAAGTATATCGGGACGAAGACATCATATATATTCATACACCAGATAAGAAAAATGAAAATATAATGAATAAGCAATTAGAAAAATGGATAAGGGGAGAGTCCAAAATAGTTTATGGAAAAATAGTCGATAGGTTGTTCCCTATTATTGAAAAATATGGCTATGAACGTCCTGGAATTCATATAAGAAAGATGAAAACACGCTGGGGGAGCAGCAATAAAGAAAAGGGGCGTATCACGTTGAATTTTTATTTGTATAAAGCTTTATCACCTTATATCGAATATATTATCTTGCATGAACTTGTACATTGTCTATATCCTAAACATAATAAAGAGTTTTATAATTTTTTAAGTATTTATATGCCAGATTGGAAAGAAAGAAAAAAAATCCTTGATTATGAGGTAGTACAAGGGATATAAAAAAGTCAAAGAAAACAGAATTTATAATTTTAATAGAATATTTAGTTTCCTTGCTTTCTAATAAATTGTTTCCCTTATATAGAATTATATTGGGTTTTTATTAAAAGGAGAAAAAATATGATCACGAAAAATGTTAGTGAAATTACCGAAGATGATTTGCAAGAATTGATAGACAATTCGGTATCAGAAAAAAAGACATTAGAATATAAACAATCTTTGCCGGATAATTTAGATGCCGATCGAAAAGAATTTCTAGCTGATGTTTCCTCTTTTTCAAATGCTAGTGGCGGAGATTTGATATATGGAATATCGGAAGATAGAGATAAAGGAATTCCCAAAAAAATAGAAGGACTAACTATTGAGAATGCTGATCAGGTAATTACTAGATTAGAAAATATGATTAGGGATGGAATAAAACCAAGAATATCAGGAATAGTCATTCGGCCTATCAAGGTTTTAAAATCAAAAATTGCTTTATTAATCAGAATTCCTAGAAGCTGGAACAGTCCTCACCGTGTAATCTTTAAAGGTCATGACAAGTTTTATACAAGAAATAACACTGGAAAATACCCAATGGATGTCACAGAATTAAAGGTTGCCTTTAATTTATCTGAAACGATAACAGAAAGAATTAGAAGGTTCAGGGAAGATCGAATATCAAAGATTTTTGCTAATGAAACCCCTGTACCCTTTTATTATAATGCTAAAATAGTGCTTCACCTTATTCCGATTATTTCCTTTGATCCTGCTCAAAGATATGAGTTAAATAAGATAACTTCTTATCCAGAAAAATTACCACCAATAAATCATAATGGATTTACTAATAGGTATAATCTCGATGGCTTCTTAACTTATTCTATAGATGAAGAGGAAAAAACATATTCTTATGTTCAACTCTTTAATAATGGTATTATTGAGGCTGTAGAGGGAAAATATCTTGATCCTCATCGATATGATGGACGCTTGCTAATTTACGGCACAGCTTATGAAAATAAGCTAATAGAATCATTATCTATTTATCTTTCTGCATTAAAAGAATTAAATATTGAATTACCGATTTTTATTTTTTTAACTCTCGTAGGAGTTAGGGGATATTTTATGTTTGTCGGTGAAAAGAGGTTTAATGTTCAGGGAAACTCTGGAATTGATAGAGATATTCTATTGCTTCCAGAAGTTATTATCGAAAACTACGATACTGCACCAGAGAAAGTTTTAAAGCCATGTTTTGACGCTTTATGGAATGCTTGTGGGTTTTCAGGATCACCTAATTATGATAATACAGGAAAAAGAAAAAAATAAAAGTAGTCATCACTTTAATTTTTACTATTAGAAAACGTTGAAAATACGGTTAAGTCTAAATAGAAAAGAAGTCGGTTCTTTATTTCACTGTGATTCAATAATTTAATAATTTTTTATTACAAGGAATCGGATAAATAGGATAAATAGATTCAATACCTGCGCAGATGATAATAAATTGCTGAATTTTATGTTAAGGGGAAGTAATTGAAATGTATTGGATAGGATTTATATTAGCTCTTTTGAGTGGTTTATTTTCAACAAAGTTAGTCCGATCTTTTATCAGGAAATATTGTCATGATATTAATGATGGTGTCTTTGATAAAATACTTATCATCCTGCTCATAATTGGACTGAGTATAACTGCCATTAAATATTTTTTCGATCAGAATGAAATAAGATCATTAAAAAGAAATGTTGAGTTATCAAAATTTCAGGATATTTCTCTCTATATAAAACAAGGGGACGGTTCTTTGTTTGATATTACCCTATTGGTATTAAACGAATAATAGGGACAGACACCCATTTTCGACATAAGGATAATAAGGTTTTGCAATATAACAAAAGATGTAGCATATTCGCAATATAGCTAGACCACCCCTGGATGAGATCTTTAAATATATGGAGAAAAAATCAAAAAATCAAGCGGTATATGAAACTTTTCTCCGGTAAGGTAATATCCTGGCTAAAAGATATAGCTGAATATTTTGGTGCGTATTATTCTGCCGTGGGCAGGGCAGGGCAGTAATGAAAATTAATCGGGAATACGAAATGTGATATTTCAAGACCCCACTACTCCATTATATAGACAGACATCCTAATTAAAGAAAAATATTGTAAAGGGGAAAATCAAACCCTAGAAAAAATAAAATGTGTTCCTATTTAAATTAATAAATGAGGTGAAATACTATGGCATCAAAATATTTATCATCACTTTCCAAAGAAAAATATCAGAGATTAACTGAAAAACTATTAAGGATTCAGAATAATGTATGTTTTATCTGTGGGAAAAAAATAGACGTAGATATTCAAACCACAAATATTGATCACATTGTTCCGTTAGCGAATAAAGGCAAAGATGCAGAGGATAACTTTGCTGTGACTCATGAAAGTTGTAATAAATCGAAACAAGATGCAAATTTGAGGATTGCAAAAGTATTGTATATTTTTAAAGAAATTCAAAAACAAGTCCAAGAGTCAGAAAATAAATCTGCATCATTAAAACATGTGCTTCAGAAATACGATGGTTCGAAGTATCAATTCAAACATAAATTTAATGGAGAAAAAATTGAATATAGTTTTTCGGAAGTAGGAAATAATAATCTGTATCAAGCTGATATTTTTGTAGATAATCTTTCAAAAGAAAAATCATGTTTTATTAAAGTTCCTTTGCAATATATTTTTCATGATGAAATCATTAATCCAAGAGGGGTTAACAGCAGTATTAGTAAACTTATAAAAGAGTTTGAAAAAGGAAATCCTCAGCTCCATTTAAGTCTAGCAAGGCTTGATGAGGGGAAAATAAAAATATTTGATGGACAACATAAAGCTGTAGCTCAGATTCTTTTGGGTATCAAAGAATTGGTTGTTAGAATTTTTATCGCACCAAATGTTGATAGACTGACTGAAACGAATACAAACGCTGGAAGCGTTTTAAGACAAATAGCTTTCGATAAATCAATTATGCGTCAATTAAATAATACTCTATATTTTGAACGCGTTAAAAATTATCAGGAAGATCATAATTTAAGCCAAGATGACTTTTCTTTTTCTGAGCAGCAACTTGTTGACTATTTCAAGGGAGAAAATGTGAACATAAAAAAATATATCATTGATAGTATTAAACATTCAATTACAAATGAAAGGGAAAATAAACTAAAGGATTTTATTGATTTTGAAGGGAAAGCAAAAGAACTTCCAATCTCATATAGTGCCTATGATAAAACATTTTTAGCTAGTCTTATTGATTCAAAACTAATATTAAAAACTACAATATCCTATAAAACAGATGCAGGATTAAACCCTAGAGAACTGGAAATTGACCAAATAATCAGATTATTGAATATCGTAGCAGAGGAAATTTATATTAATAAGTTTCAACCTGAAACTGGAGTATATCAGGTCGAAAATAAAATTGTGAATAATCAGGATACAAAAATTACAGATGACCATCTGATTGCATATAGAATGAGCAGGGAAGAGATATTGTTTAACTGGCTTCGATATTTAAAAGAAGTAATTAGAGCGTATTTTATTAATACTGGGAAAATTATAGAGGAGAGTAAAATGTTTCAATATCAGTTTGATGAACAGGTTTGGATTAATATACGTAATTTCATCCATAACTTAAAAGAACTTCCTCTTTGGAAAAATAGGAGTATGGCGGCCACTATTTTTGCCGGGAAAAATAATTATGATTACTGGAAGACAATATTTGAAAGCGGAAAAAGTCCTGATGGTGCAGATGTACTAACAAAACCAATAAATTTCATTGAAATGATAAATAATTTACAAGGAGAATGAGAAACATTTGCTTTTTCACTACGCTATCGCTCCGTTCGTGGAAAGGAATAATAGGGAATAATAGGGACAGACACCCATTTTCCCTTTGATAATTAATATTTTACTTTTAAATTAGATAGATAGAGACAAGTGTGCCAGGCCAATAATTCGGTAACCTTTTACGGAAAACCTATGGGTTCTGATAGGACCTGAGGAGTTTTTTAACCGGATAGTTGAAGCTTTAGCTATTACTGTAGATAGACGTCCTAAAGGAAGACCTCGTAAAATGGAAAGCTAAACCAAAAATAGGATGTGTTGTTCCTATTTTTTAATAAAGAAGGAGCATAGAATGGCACTAAAACAAGCTTTTGTAATTATGCAAATTGGCAATCAAGAATTAGAAAAAATATATGATGATGTAATTGAAAGTGCAATAAAATCATGTCAATTAATTCCAAGACGTGTAGACAAGCACAACGAAGGAGGGTTATTAAAAAGTGAAATAATTAAATTTATTAAATCTTCTGATATTGTTATTGCTGATCTTACTAATGCTCGTCCAAATTGCTATCTTGAAATAGGATACACAATGGGATTGGGGAAATTTAAAAATTTAATTTTAACTGTAAAAGAGGATCATAACAGAGATAGTCCGAATTATAAGGGTGGAAATAAAAAGGTACACTTTGATTTACTGGGTTATGATATTTTATTTTGGGATCCTAATAAGCTCGATGATTTTAAATTAGATTTAGAAAAAAGAATACAAAGTAGAATTTCTAAAATAAGAAGCATAAAAGATGAAAATATTTGGGACAAAGAATGGATCACAAAGAGACATAAAGAAGCATTATCAGAAATGAAGAAAAATGAAAAATTAGGATTTGTTGAAATAAATATGACTTTGACGGATCCAGAAAATAATAAATTTGAATGTGAAAAACTAAAAGAAACGTTTGAAAATATTGTTACGAATAATAATAAGTGGCCATTAGGTCAATTAAATAAATTAATAAAAATTTATCCAAAAAATGATGGTATCTTTTTTGAAATTAAAGATTGTCTTTCAAATAATCTTTATCTTTATGGTTATATCCGAGAAGATGGAGTACTTTATTTAATTCATAGTTTATCCGAAGATGCAGAAGAATATTTTAAATATATTTCATGTGAATTAAGGATCGATAGAATTGTAAATGCTTTACTTTTTTCAGTTCAGTTTTATCAAAATTTAAATATAAAACCCAATTCTTATTTGGTAGTTGGAATAAAGCATGGTGGGTTAAAGGATAGATGTATCGTTCGTGGTTTGGTAGATGTACGTTTTCATGATCCGACGCTTATTTCTACCGAAGACGAAAGCTATTATGAAGAAATACTAATGCTTAACAAAATTGAAGAACAGCTATCGGATATTGTTGAAAGATTTTCTATTAAATTATTCAAATTATTCAATTTTTATCAAGTTGATAAAAAATATATTGATGAAATCATTAAGAAAGTAATTTCTTAAATTCAATTTGGTACAGGTGGCGGTTGTACCAGCTCGAGAATTCGGTAACTTTTAGCGGAAGACGCGCCAAGAAGCTCTATATTTCTTACAGGGTGAAAGTCCCTGTTGGGTAAGGTCTAGCCCAATCACCCATACCAAGTGTTGCATTGAAGTGGGTAACCATTAGATGAAGCGTATACAGGGAAACAGAGGTAAGTCTACCCGATGAAAAGAGAGGATGACTGATGGCTTATAGGGATTCGGATCAGCTACGGAAGCGAATATCTCTGAAGAGCCCAGTGCGGTAGTTCCGCACGCTGGGATCTGTGCAGGGGCAGTCAGGTAACTGGCTGTCCTACCGTGACAACCTAAACTTGTGAAGCATGACCCCGAAGTATCGAAGTATTTTTCCTCTAGTGTAGTAAATAAAATTTTTAACATTTTCAAAATGGGAGCTAAAAAACAATGGATTATAACCTATTTCTGAATTTGTTTCAAGGTCGAGAAGGAG
>Ga0307380_10004415_pt1 | contig 19023 bp, 22 predicted proteins | sample UN3MG_FD_202239 | JGI IMG/M metagenome (GOLD analysis project Ga0307380, IMG submission 202239) | Soil microbial communities from Risofladan, Vaasa, Finland - UN-3 | ecosystem: Environmental > Terrestrial > Soil > Coastal area > Acid sulfate soil | place: Finland: Risofladan, Vaasa | collected... | reverse complement strand
ATACCTATAATTTTGTACGGTTAATATAATCCACAAATACCTTATCCAGAGTGGATTGATGTATGGAAAAAGGTTGATATTTTATTTGTTCAAAATAGCGAGTTTAATAGTTATTTAAAACAACAAGGGTTGAATTCTTATTATATGCCTTTTGGGTTTCATCCGGACCAATATTATAAAACTTCTAGTAGTAAAAAATATGATATTAGTTTTTGTGGAACAGCATTAATTAGAGATTCTTTTAAAAATGATAAAAGAGCTAAATATTTAAGATCTTTAGAAAAATATAATATTCGCGTTTTTGGAGATTCTTTTAAAGATAAAGTTAATAAAATTACAGTTAAATCTTATAAGACTCATAATGAGCAAAGAAAAGTATATGGTAAATCTAAAATAAATTTAGATTTGCCATTTTTTCATACTAAGCCTGTTTTTTATAAAGATAAATATCATATTAAGAATAGATTATTTGAAGTTCCCGCTACAGGCAATTTTTTATTAACAACTAGATGTGATGAATTTTTAAACATTTTTGATGAAGATACTATTGGCTATTATGACGATAATATAGAATCTCTAAAAGAGAATGTAGATAAGTATTTAAAAGATGAAAAATTAAGAAATAAAATGGTAGAAAAAGCATATAAACTAGTACATGAAAAACATACTTTTTATCACAGATTTAAAGAAATGTTTAAGATTATAAAAAAAGAAAATGGAATTTTTAAATGAACAAAAATTTAAAAAATAGGAAAATATTATTGGTGAAAATATCGGAAATAAGTTATTTTATGTTTATCGAAGATAAAAAGTAAAAAATTAATTGGAAGAGATTTAGAATATAGTATGATTGATTTTCCATTTTTAACCGTAACTATTAATTTGTATAATTATGAACGCTTTGTGAGTGACTGTATACAGTCTATACTTAATCAAACTTATTCTAATTTTGAATTAATAGTTGTAGATGATTGTTCTACTGATGATTCTTATAAAATAGCTAAAAAATTTGAAGAAAAAGATGAAAGAGTTAAAGTAATAAAATTAAATAAAAATGGAGGTATAGGAAAAGCTAAAAATGAAGGTATAATTAGATCTAAGGGTGAATATATTGTAACACTAGATGCAGATGATATGATGACTAAAAATTCTTTAGAAATTAGGTTAAAAGCTGCTATTGATCATAATGTTTCTTTTGTTTATGCAAATGCTATATTTTTTAAAGGAGCTAGTTTAAAAGATGTTTATAAATATGATTTAAATAAGATATCTTCAAAAGATAAGCAATGGCCTCGAAGATTGTATTGTCATACCGTATATAATATTCATGCAGCTACAGTTTTAATGAAAAGAGATGTTTATAAAAAATATGGACTGTATGATGAAGATCTTGGAATGAAAGTTGATAGAGAGATGTGGTTGAGATTGTTTGGAGAAAAAGATTCTAATGAGAATAAAATATCTAGTTATTTTGTTAATGAATTTGTAGCTTATTATAGATATCATTCTAAACAAGTAACAAAAAAAAGGCAAAAGGATGTATATTTTTATAGGAAAAATGAAAAGTTGTGTAAAGATAAGTTTTTTATGAGAAAAAAAAATATTAATAAAAATAATACAAGATTTTTAGAAAGTTAATAAAGGATTGTAATTTTGGAAAGAATAAAACAATGTTATATGATTCGGAATATTCAAAAAAATTTTTCTTATTTTTTAAAAAAATATTCTTTGAAAAAATATGATAATGTAAATGCTCCTGCTCTTTTTTTTAGTTTGTGGAGTTCTGGGGCTATAAAAAAACACAAATCTTCAGCAGTTGTTATATGGAGAGGAAGTGATATTGTTAAATTGGAAGGAGTTCTTTCTTATTTAAAAAAAAGAAAGAATGTTTATCATATAGCCATATCCTCTTATATTTCTGAAGATTTAAAAAAGTACGGAATTAAACATAAATTTATTCCAGTGGTTGGCTTAAATATGGAATATTTTAAGCCATGTATTATGGGCAATGAGATATATGCATATGTTCCAGATCATTTTACTAAAAAGTATTATGAAAGGTATGGGATGAAAATAATTAAAAAAATAAAAAAAATATGTAAATATAAAATTAATATTGTTACTTCAAAGAGCAAATTTAATAAAAAAGAATTGGCAAAGATATATAGTAGATGTTTTTGTGGGTTAAGAATGACAAAACATGATGGTCTTCCTAATCAAGTAATTGAAATGGGGTTAATGGGGATTAAATCTTTTTATAATGGGAATATTCCGGGATCTATAAAATGGAATAAAAATGATATTGGTCATATAGTTGAAAATATAGAAAAAGAAGCACAAAAAATAGGAACTATTAATTATGAATACGCTGATGAAATAAAAGAGTTTATAAATATTAAAGAAGATTGGTTAGATATTGATTTTTGGGAGAAACAAAATGGGTAAAAAAGAAGCTATAAAATGGAGCTATACTTGCGATAATAATAAAAAAACAAAATGTCCTGATTCGAAATGGAAAAGAGTAAGGCATAGATATTGCAACAAAGATAATTGGAACTTTGAAAGTAGAACAAAAAATCTTTTAGATGTTAAATGTATATTAGATGATTTGAAAGTTCCATTTTTTTTAACTCATGGTGCTCTTCTAGGGGCATATCGAGATAAGAATTTTATAAAATGGGATGATGATATAGAGTTAGATATTTTTGATGAAATTTTTAAAGAAAACTATGAGAGAATATGTAAAAAACTGACAGATCACGGATTTATAATAAGAGGCAGGAAGATCGATAAAAAAAACGAAAAAGGAGAGAAAATAAATTTATATAGAAATAAAGAAAAAATATCTATTAGGGGGATATATCTAGATTCTAATTATAAAAATGGGGAATATCGCTTAACAAATGTTTTTCAATATTTAAAAAAATTTCATGATAATCCTGATACAATTAAATTTAAAAATGTTATTTTTCAAACTCCAGGGCCAATTGAGGAATTTTTGACTTATCGTTATGGAGATAATTGGAGAAATCCTATTAACATCTATGTTAATAAGATTGAAAAGAAGAAAGATTTTGAAATGCTGTATAAAAGAGGGGTTAGGAGACCAGGGACATGAGTAATAATATAAAAGTATGTGTTGTGGGGTGGCACTTTATGTCTGATTTTTATAAAAAATTAAGAAAGTGTCATTACGATTCTCACATTGTTGCACATCGTTATAATAAAATACTCGATGAATTAAATTTTGATTATAGTATTATTAATAATATTGGTCTTGAGTATGGAGCATATAGCTGGTATATAAAAAATATGTGGGACGGGGAATCTGGAGTTCTGTTCAGTCATGATGATGTTTTTGTTACAGATCCCTTTGTTTTAAATTCTATGATTGATAATTGTAAAAAATATGATAGAGTAAATATAACCGGGAAAAATAGAGCAAAAAAACAGAGATATTCCACTCGTTGTGTTTATTTATCTGGAAGATTAATAAAACAATATATAAAAGAATTCGGGGGGGTTTGGTATGATAGGTATAATAAAGGATATACTTTATGTCAAAAAATAGCTCATGACGATTTATATGATAATAAAAATGATGCAGCATCAAAGTTCAAAGTTTCATTAAATTATTTATGTAAAAAATATAATTTTAATATTTTTGATTATAATAACGATAATTTAGTATTTTATCGTAGGGGTTCCAAAAAGAAATGTGACAAAACTTTATTTAATGATAATTCTATTTTTGGGAGAGATCCTAATAATCCGTTAGAAGAATTGGCAATTAAATATAAAGTTGATAGTAGAAGAGATTGTAACTTTTATACTAAATGGTATCATTTTTATTTTAATTCTTTAAGATTTGATAATCTTAATATTTTAAATATCGGAGAGGATAATGAAAAGTCTGTTGAAATGTGGAAGAGATATTTTAAAAACTCAACCATTTACTCTGATTTCTCTATTAAACCGAAAAACGGATTTGATATAATAATAGATAAAGGAAATGGAGATAATAGGAATATGGAAGTTTTTAAACAATTATTTAAGAATCTTAATTTTTCAGGAATATATTCTATAGAAAATATACAAATTTTTTATGAAAACGGAGAACCAAATAGATTTATAGATTTTTTTAAAAAAAGAGTTGATGATATTAATTTTTGTGGGAAATATAATATTAATAATATAGAAAAATTATATAATAAGAATATGAAATTAAATTATTATGAAGAGAATATCTCTTCAATTTGTTTTCATTCTGGAATTTGTTTTATTTTTAAAAGGTAATAAATAAGGCTATGGAAAAAACTTTAATAAGCGTAATAGTTCCTTTATATAATTATAGGAAATATATTGGATACTGTATACAGTCTATACTTAATCAAACTTATTCTAATTTTGAATTAATAGTTGTAGATGATTGTTCTACTGATGATTCTTATAAAATAGCTAAAAAATTTGAAGAAAAAGATGAAAGAGTTAAAGTAATAAAATTAAATAAAAATGAAGGTATAATTAGATCTAAGGGTGAATATATTGTAACACTAGATGCAGATGATATGATGACTAAAAATTCTTTAGAAATTAGGTTAAAAGCTGCCATTGATCATAATGTTTCTTTTGTTTATGCAAATGCTTTTTTTGTGGAAAATAATATTAGTTTAAAAGAGTGTTACTCTAGTGATAAACATAGAGTTCATAAATCATTAGATTTATATAATATTCATGCCCAATCTGTTTTTATAGATAGAGATATTTATAAAAAATATGGACTGTATGATGAAAATTTAAGATCAAGATCTGACAGAGAGATGTGGTGGAGGTTATTTGGAAAGGAGAAGACTAAAAAAGCAAAAATTAGCAATTATTATTTAAATAAATGCGTAGCATATTATAGATATCATCGTTATTCCATGTGGCGTAAAAGGAAGAGGGATAGAAATCTTGATAATTTTGTTATTAAACAAGCAGAAAAAAGATATAGAATTAGGGAGCAAGAGGGAATAACAATAAAAAATACTAGATTTTTAAAATGATGTTACTCCAAAGTGCTTTAATTGATAATCTTTTGCTAATTTTTTAAATATTTCATTTCCTTCTTCATCAAAAACTTCAGCTTTTTTTATTTCGTTCCATTTGTTTTTAGGTAAATCGATATATAGGGCAAATGTTCTGAATATACCTAATAATTCTTTAACAGATAAAACTCCTGTTGGGATTCCATGTAGCCGATGGTCTTCACATATATAATCTTTATTGATTAGCTTCATTTCTAAACATCTTTGTTTTAAAGCGGTTTTTGCATAGGGCTGGAATAAATGCATAATTGAAAAATTAGGAGAAGATTGTCTTACTAGGTTAATTGTTTTAAAAATATCTTTTCTGGTTTCGGTTGGGAAGCCTATAATTATATTAGCACCTATTCTGACATTTTCTTCTCGGCATATTTTAACACTTTTAATTATGTATTCATCTTTTACTCTTCTATTTAAAATCTTTTTCCTGAATTCATTATCTCCTTGTTCTATTCCTATGTTCAAAACTTCTAAACCTACTGATTTCAATTTTTTTATTTTTTCAGTTGTAATTAATTCTGGCCTAGTTTCAATCCAAAAAGGAATTTTTATTTTTTCATATTTTTCTATAAATTCATCAAAACGTTTTTTTGATGTGGCTAGGAAATTTTCATCTACAATATAAATAAAATTTAATTCATATTTATTATTTAAATAATTTATTTCAGCTATAAAGTTATCAATAGTTCTTTCTCTGTAATTTTTTTTAAAAATAGAATTTAAAACACTATTAGCGCAAAAACTGCAATTGTGATGACATCCTCTTGACAATTCTATCATTGCAGTTCTTCTAATTTTTCCATTCATAATTTTGTAGCTTCGAGGAGGTTTTTCCCAGCATGTCCAATTTTGGAAAACGATATCATTTATATCTGTTAATGGGGATGGGGGGTTTTTGATTACTTTAGAATTTTTATTAAACCAAAAATTATCAGTATTGTAATCTAATTTATCATTTTTTATATCTTCGCATAGTTTAACGAATCTTTTTTCTCCTTCTCCCACACAAATTGCATTTATTCTTTTATTTTGTATTACATGTTCTGGATTCAAGATACAATATACCCCCCCTACTATTACAAAGATATTATCATCTTCAATTGTATTAACTAGTTCCATACATTTTAAATAAGATATCTCAGTTATTGAAAAAGCAATTATATCTGGAGAGTATTGTTTTATTTTATTTTTAAAATCATCTATTACATTTGTTTTTTTATACTCTATTTTTATTTCTGATGGAGCATTCGGAGGTAGTTGAAGAGTTTCAATTCTCATTTCATCTCCTTGTTTTTCTTCATATTTATATTCATTAATGGAAAAAAGTTCAACATCAAATCCTTTTTGTTTAGTTTCTCCAATCAAAATAGAGATATTTGGAGGAATTCCCATTTCTAAAGCTGTTCCTAGTTCTATAAACAATATTTTCAAAGTTTTTTTGAAGCTTGTTTTTTTCATATATAATTTCCTATAATTTTGTAGATAGTATTTTATTAATTATTTGAGTAGTTGATATTTTATCATAATAAGGAACTGTTTTCATTATTCCTAATTTTATTGGCACTTCATAATTATATTTTTTTAAGAATTCTGTCATGTCTTCTCCATGCACCACAAGATCTATGTTATGCTCTTTTAGAAAGTTTTCAGTTATATAAAAAGGTGGTTCAAATATTATTTCATCTACATATTTACAAGATTTCATTATTTCTGCCCTATCATCGGCAGAGAAGATAGGTTTTCTTTTGTATTTAATCACTTCTTTATCTGACATTATTCCTATGATAATATATGTATTTTTATAAAGAGTTTTTATTTTTTTTAAAAATTCAACGTGTCCTCTATGGAATAGATCTGCTACAACATCTGCATATATTCTTACTTTTTTTGACATAAATTTATTCTTTCTATTTTTCTAAATAAATAATTAATTGTTTTATAATTAATACTTTTGCCTATATTACAAATACGGAAACTATTTAAAGTTTTATTGGGATACAAGATTATTCCATCTTTATGCATAAGTTCACATATATTAAATGATTGTTTTTCGGGGGTGCAAAAGCTAGTTAGAACATTCGAATAATTGTCTTTTAAAAATAGGTCGAAGTATTGGGAACCTTTTTTTCTTATGTATTCTGCCATTTTTTTATATCTTTTAGGTCTGTCCTCTTTCAGGTAAATTTCTAGTGCTGTATTTAATGCTATAATAGCATTAGTATTTAAAGTGAAAGGTATTTTGTCTTCGATGTATAGGGATGCGTTTATATATGGAATAATATTATTTGATATATTAATATCTTTATCCCATATAATAATTGCAGCTCCTGGAATAGACTCTAAACATTTATTAGAATTTGTGCAGATAACAGATGCTCTTTTATCAACTTCATGAGCCCCAAAACTGCTTACCGCATCAACGAAAACTCGAATGGATTTTTTTTGAGCGATGTCGCATATTTTTTTTACAGGATTTAGTAATCCAGTTGTTGTCTCGTGATGAACCATACATATCCAGTTATATTCATCTTTATTTAAGAGGTCGTTAATAGTATCTAAATTAGGGTATTCTCCCATTTTTAAATCTAGAGATTTGACAGTTGTGTCTTGTTTCATAATCAAAGATTTTTTTATTCTTTCGCAGTAATCCCCATTGTTTATTACAAGGACGTTTCCTTGAATTAATGTTTGTAATGCACTTTCAACTGCAAGACTTCCAGACCCATGTAAAATAGATACGTAAGAATTGTTTTTTTGTGAGATGTTAAGCAAATTTTGTTTAACTTTAATTAAGATATCAATAAATTCTTTTTGACGATGAAATAAGTCTTTAGAAGTTGCAGCTGTTCTGACCTTTTTTTCTAAGTTGATTGGTCCTGGAGTAAATAAGATATAAGATTGAGTTTTATTTTTATTTTTTTTCATATTTATGGTTTTTTAAAAAATTTATAAATTCTTTTTTATTAGTGATAGGTCTTAGTTTAACTCTGCTATCTTTTCCCTCTTTGTTTATTTTATAAATTTTATTAACTCCAATATAAGAAGATTCCAGAGAAGAACAGGGAAACCCCCCTACCGATTCATGACAATTATTGTCTAATATGTAAAGATATAAATTATGTAAGTTATAATCTTTAATAGTGTGGGTAATCCCCATATGCATTAGAAAAGAAGCATCTCCGCTTATTACTATTATATTTGATGTAGTATTTAATGCTAATCCCAATCCTATCGCCGGGGATAGCCCCATACTTCCTTGCATATAAAAAATATTTTTATTAGTTGGAAATAGTTTATATATAGCTCTAGAAATATAACCAGTTGGGCTTATATATAAAGATTCTTCTCCATGTTTTTTAAATATATTTATGATGGCTTCTTGTCTATTCCACATTGTTTTTATTTTTTATTATTATATAGTTAGGATATTTTATTAGTTTTAAGAGATTCTCATCAATTTCCCCCATTGTTTTATGCTGCCAAAGAGTGTGTCTATGTCCAATTATTAATAGAGGAAATATTTTAAATGGATGACATAAACTGGTAATAGGATTTATTAAGTTACCTAATCCAGAATTTTGTAAATAAATACAGGTTTTTTTACCGGCTAATTCTGCTCCAACAGCTATCCCCATAGCTTGAGATTCATGAGTGGCAATGATATTTTCAAAGTTTTTTATTTCATTAATAAATTTTTTTAAGCAGCTATCTGGAACACCTGTAAAAAAATTATAGCCTTCTGATATTATGGAGTTATATAGTTTTATTTGATTATATAGAATATTTTTTTTCATTATAATTTAATTCCTCAACAGCAACTATTCTAAATATCTCTGACATAGGAACCACATCATCATTTGCACATGATAAAGTTCCACTTTCAGATATTTTTTTAAAAACTTTTTGTAGAGATTTTACAATTGCTCTTATCCCATAGTTGGCATATATCACCATATTAAAACCATTATCGGTTAAAGTTTTTTCAGTAACTGAGTTATAAGTAGTAGGGACTGAAATAAGAGGTAGTTTATTTTTAAATTTATTTGAAAATTCAAATATAGGAAGAGGTGTTTCTCCTTTATGGTGGATAAGAATTGCTTCTGCTCCAGCGTCTGCATATAAATTAGCACGATATAGGGCATCTTCAACGGTATTGCCAACAATTAAAGATTCTATTCTGGCAACAACTAAAAAATCATCATTTATTCTATTTTCACAGGCTGCTTTTATTTTTAAAGAGTGTTTTCTAGGATCCTCTAACTCTCTTTTGGAGTTGGAATAAAAAGAACATCGTTTCGGGTATTTATTGTCCTCGATGCAGATCCCAGCTGCTCCGTTTTTTTCATATTCTCTTATCATCCTTATTGTATTAATAGGGCTTCCTCCTCCAGCGTCTCCATCTACTAGAATGGGAATAGAGATTCTATCTGCAATTTTATTAATTGCATCAGAATAGTCTGGTATAGATAGGATGTCGGCATCTGGTAATCTGCAAGAGCAATGAACTTCAAAAGAGGAAAGCCATACTCCATCAAAGCCAGCTTCTTGAGCTAGTATAGAGATTAATGCATTATGCACTCCGCACAATTTAATCATTTTTTTAGTTTTTAGCATATTTTTGAAATTATTTTTTATAATTATTTCTTTTTTATCTTTGTCTATAATCAATCTTTTATTCATATTTTGTCCTGTAAAAATTTATATATTCTGTTTTATATATCGTATTTTATAGATAATTTCTTAAATTGGTATTTTTGAAAGGAAATTGTGTTATTATATCGAATATATTAATATTAACTTTTTTACGGAGTTTTAGTATTGAAAAGATCTCAAATTATAAATTATTTAATAAAAAAAAGCAAATATAAAAGTTATTTAGAGATAGGTATTAGAAATTCTATTTTTAATTTTGATAAAATAAAGTGCGAATATAAAGAAGGGGTAGATCCTGATTTATTATGTAATGCTAAATATGGGATGAATTCAGATGATTTTTTTAGTAAAATACCTTTAAATCGAAAATATGATATTGTTTTTATTGATGGAATGCATAAATGTGAACAAGTTTTAAAGGATGTGAAAAATTCTTTAGATCATCTTTCTGATGGTGGAACAATTGTTTTGCACGATTGCAATCCTATGAAAGAAAGACATCAAGTAGAAAAAAGAACGGTATTACATAAAAAATGGAACGGGACTGTTTGGAAAGCTTTTGCTTTGTTAAGGATGAGTAGAGAAGATTTGTTTATGTGTGTTATTGAAGAGGATGAGGGAATTGGAGTTATAAAGAAAGGTTCTCAAAATTTGTTTAAAAAAATATTGGAGAAAGAATTAACTTATAATTTTTTGAGGAAAAACAGAAAAAAATTGTTAAATCTATTTCCTTTTAAGTATTTTAAAAAATTGGTATAAAAATTTATTACAAGGGGATTTTATATGATTAATGTAGATGGTTCTGATAATATACTAGAGCAAATAGCTAAGAGGCATGATTGCGGAAATGGTAAAGGAAAAGGGAAACATTTTTATACTATTTGGTATCATAATCATTTTAAGGATATTAGGGAAAAGAATCTGATTTTTTTAGAGATAGGGGTAGATCAAGGAAATTCTCTTAAAATGTGGAAAGAATATTTTAAAAATTCTACCATATATGCTATAGATAAATACGACAAAACTATACCTGAAGATATAAAAAAACAATTTAAGATTTTTATTGGGGCTCAAGAAGATAAGAAATTTTTAAAGAAAGTTTGTGAGGATGTTTCTTCTGGATTTGATATAATAGTTGATGATGCAAGTCATATTCCGAAGTTCCAAATAATAGCATTTGAATATTTGTTTAAATATCTAAATAAAGGGGGGATATATGTGGTTGAAGATTTGTATTCATCATATTATCCCAAATTTAAAAAAGATCAATTTTCTAGTTTTATTAATTTTTGCAAAGATAGGATTGATGATGTTAATTTTCATGGTCGATTTAAGTGGTGTAATTTTGATATAATTAAGAAGAATATCTTTATGGATATAAGGAAAAAAGGAAAAAGAAATCAAGAACCACGGTCAATGAATAAGTATGAGGAAATGATCTCTTCTATACATTTTTATAATGGTTTATGTTTTATATGCAAGAGGTAAAATATTTGTTTATATAATATTTGCTATCTTTTGGTGTAAAAAATTCCTTTAAGTTATTTATATTTATATTTGTATAATTTTCTTTTTTATTCCCTATTTTTTTTGTGAATATAATAGAATGTTTTAAGGCTTCATTTATTATCTCTTGTACAGATATTGGGTTGTTAGAACAAATATTAATTATTTTATTATGTATGTTTAGCTCTATTATTTTATGAATTATTTTTGCTACTTCTTTAGTTGAGATATAATTATAAATAGAATCTAGTGTTACAAATAGATTTTTATTATTTTTTATATCGAACACCACATTTTTTTTTAATCCAGGCCCAACTAGCCCTCCTAATCTAAGTATGGTAGCTTCTGAGAAATATGATTTAATTAACTTTTCAAAGTTTAGTTTGGAGATAGTATAGCTATTATCAGGAGTGAATGATGCATCAATGGAAGATATATGTATTATTTTTTTTGTTTTTAGTTTAAGGATATTGTTTATAATACTTTTATTTGCCAATATAACTTTGTTGATGTTTTTTTCAGATGAGTACTTCTTAGAATTACCAGCACAGTTTATAATAACATCGAATTTTTCTGACGGCATTTTTTTTGTTTTGCTATTTATTCCGAATGTTTTATATTTATTTATGAAATAACTATAAACCGTTTGTCCAATAAATCCAGTATGTCCTACTACACATATTTTCATATTAAGGGAAATTCCTACACATACTATCTTTTATAAATACTTTTTCTATTATTTCGTTATAGGGACCGAATGTGCACCTAGGACATTTAGAGACATCTATATATTTTAATATTTTTTTATGTTTATCTGAGTTCCAATGTTTTAGAACTTCTTTTGGGTCGGGAAAATGAGAGCATAAAATAAGTTTTTCTTCTCCTCTAATATCAAAGCATAAATGACAATTACCGTCTGCTCCGAAAGTTAATACAAGAGGAGATGCCCAGCATCTTGAAAAGCTAATTTTTCTTTGAAAATTAGGCAGAAATTTGTGTCGTATTCCGAAAAAACGGAAATTGTCATCTTCTAGCTTCATTGATTCTTCTATTTGTTTATCTATGTCGTCAAGCATAGGAGTAAAATCTATTGGGTCTTTTTTAAGAGTTTTCATAATATTGTCCCATCCAACTGGTCTTAGATGAAAATCTTTTATACCAATAGATTTTGCTAACTGTGCAGCTATAAAGATTTCTTTAGCATTTGAAGGGTGAAGAAGATATTTATAAGATAAATCGCACTTAGTCCCTTTATTTTTTATTATTGATGCTAATATCTCAGCATTATTTATTACTTTTCTAAAGGCATCTTTATTAGATATGCCTTTAACTTTTATATATGTTTTATTTATTCCAGCATCAATAGATATCCCCACCCATCTACAGGTGTCTGCGATTGTTTCACTGATTTCATTATTAAGAAGAAATCCATTAGTTATTAATCCTGCCTCGACACCATTTTTTTTAAGTCGAATAAGAAAGTTTTTTACTCCTTTGTTTATTAAAGGTTCTCCTCCTCCTGCTATACACGTTGATTTAACTCCCCACTCAGCATAAAAATCAGCTAATTTTAAAAGGTGATCTTCTGTTATTAAGGCATTAGAATTTTTCATGTTTAAAGAAGCATTGCACCATATGCAATTATAGTTACATTTATTAGAAGGATCTGTGTCTACTTGAACTGGTGGTAAAAAATCTTGATTCATTATTCCATCTAAATGATCTGGCCACATGAGAACTTTCATAGAATTAAATGGGTTATAAGGGTCTCTCCATTCTTTCATTATTTACCTTTTTAATTAATGTTTTATTATATGACGATACATTTATATCGTAATAATTAATAATATTAGTTTAATAAATTAGAAATAATTAAAATATGAATATAGTTTTAATATATCTTCCTCATCCTTATTTAAGGCAGCCTGGGTCTCACGCTCCGTTAGGTTTGATGTATGTTGCATCTTCGTTAGAGAGTAAAGGAGAGAATGTAATAATTAAAAATTATACTTCTTTCCATACTGAAGAAGCTATTAAGGATTTGCCTGAGGCAGATGTTTACGGTATTACAGTTACTAGTCTTGAATTGTTACAATCTAATGAGTTTTCTAAGTTAATTAAGAAGAAATATCCACAGGCAATTGTAGGAATCGGAGGCCCAGGAACATATACCGATGAGTATATCGATTTTGACGTTATTGACTTTAGCTGTCAGGGGGATGGAGAGATCACGATCATAGATATTTTAGATGATGTTCAAAATAATTGTTTAAAAAAGGAGTACAAAGGAAAGACTGTTGAAGATCTAAATTCTCTAGCATTTCCGGCCAGGAGTTTATTGTCTTCTGATCCGGGAGGTAATATCTTCGCGTATAATGAAAAATATGCCGCTGGAGGTACAACAATGATAGTTAGTAGTAGGGGGTGTCCTTTTAAATGTTCTTTTTGTAGTTCCCCCTATTTTACGTCATTAAACAAGGGAGTTAGGTATCGAGACCCCAAGAATATAATTGATGAGATGAAATATGTTATTGAAAATTGTGATACTAGACAATTTAAATTTTGTGATGAGATGTTTACTGCTAACAGAAGAAGAGTTTTTGAAATTTGTGAGATATTAGGAGATCTTGATGTATCTTGGAAGGCATCTGTTCGTGTTAAACCATTTGATTACGAAATGGCAAAAGTAATGAAGGATAGCGGTTGTAAAGAAATATCTTTTGGAATAGAGAGTTTCGACAATGATGTCCTCAAGATGCTTAATAAAAAAACAACTGATGAAGATAATGCTTCTGCTTTGGAGATTACGGACAAAGTGGGAATAAAGACAAGAGTCCTATTTATGATAAGAACTCCTGGGCAGACTAAAGATACAGTTAAAAAGAATATAGAGTGGTTGGAAAGAGTTCCTTACCACATAATAGCATGCTCATCGTTTATCCCATTACCCGGAAGCGATACGTGGAACAATCCTGACAAATATAATATTGAGATATTGAATAAAAATTTGGATGATTATAATTTTTATTTTTATGGGAATTCTGGAGAGGATGATAACATGAAGGATATAATAAAGATAAAAAATAGAGGTCTGGAAGAGTTTAATAGAGAATCCATTAAGTTTAGAGAATATTTAGATAGCACTGGCAAAATACATAAGGGGTAAATTATGGGGTATCCTCAAGATACGGATCAGACTAGAGAAGATTATGCCGATTATTTAAAGGGCAAAAGAGTAATTGTGGTCGGGCCAGCTCCTCATATGGATGGGAGCAAGATGGGAGATTTTATAGATTCTTACGATGTGGTAGTAAGAGTTAACAGGGGCTATAGAATAAGTAAAGACATGGTGTCAGATTTAGGTCAAAGGACAGATATTTTATATCAGACGATGTTGCCACATTTAGGGATGGGAACCACAACTCCTATAGAGGAACTAAAAAATAAAATGCAGTGGGTTAGTGCATCCTTCCCAGACAAAAAACACAAACCTATGATTGAAAAATTCATAAAATTTAACAGTAATAGAATGAGATTTCATATAATAGATAAAAAATACTGGGAGTCATTGAGAAAAAAAGTTGATGTCCCTCATTCTGGGACCGTAGCTATTTTTGACATGATAAAGCATGATATTAAAGAGTTGTATGTGGCAGGTATAACTTTTTATCAGGCAACAGGCCCCCATGGTGCTTTTTATTATGAAGGGTATCATAAAAAAGCAAATAAAAAGAAATGGGCTAAAGGGACTAAGCATGACTGTTCTAGAACTTTTAAGTATTTTAAAAAAATATCAGAAAAAGATAACCGAATAAAATGTGACCATATTTTAGAAGAGTTGTTGAAATAATGAAAAAAGATAAAAAAATTAAAGGCTCTCATATAGTTATAGTTGGAGCAGGTCCAAGCACTAAAAAATATTGGGATAAAATAGAAAAATTTATAAAAGATAATAATGCCATAACTTTTGGCTGTAATAATATATCTAATATATTCATCCCCGATTATCACATATGGGGATCTCCTCAAAGATGGAGGGAGTTTGGTCATTTAGTCAATGAAAATTCTAAATTTGTTTTTAGGGGTAATTTTGATAAGAAGATAATAAGAGAACGGTGGGGTGGTCCTTATATCATGATGAATAATGTCGAAAGAAGATGGGAGCCTGGTTTCGAGGATGAGAAATCGGAACAATTTAAACGTTGTTGTGTCAGATATAAAAATAAAAAAATGTATGGTTGCTTTAAACATGTGGGAGTGACCTGTACTTTTTGGGCTTATGTCCAAGGAGCAAGCAGAATTAGCATAGTAGGGAATGATGGCTACACCCTATATGCTAAAGATAGTTTAAAAGATAAGACATGTAGTCAGCATTGTTATGGAAGTGGATTCACTGATGGTTTCACATATGAATATTGTTTAAAAAGAGATATGGATAGATATAGAACTTTGAGGTTGTTGTATAAGTATTGCAAGAAGAAATATGGTTTTGGATTTGAGTTTATAACCCCTACTATTTTTAATGACTTCTATAATCCTGATGTTTTAGATATAAAGGAAAAATATGAATGGGAAGAACCATCTTTGAAAGACTATAAATATATAATGAAGAATTATATGAAAAATAGAAAATTAGATAAGTATAATTTATAAGGGAATATGTTTAATGGAAAAAATTACGGTTGTAGGCGTAGGTAGAATGGGTCTATGTTTTGCATTGGCTCTTGAAAATGCGGGTTTTGATGTTCTCGGATTGGATATAGTAGAAGACTACGTTGAGCGATTAAATTCTAAAAAGCTAAACTCTTCAGAGCCAAATGTTAGTGAATATCTTAGTAAATCTAACAATTTTAAAGCTACCACTGATTTAGAAGAGGCTCTGGATTTTTCTAATACTATTTTTGTGATGTTAAGAACGGGCAACGTTGAAAGTGGCAAGTACGATCATCGTTATATTGAAGTGTTGTTGAAAGATATGCAGAAACTGGGTAGACGGGAAACCTTCAAAGATATAATCATTTGCAGTAATGTCTCTCCAGGATATTCTAATGAGATACAGGAAAGATTGAGGGGTATGAATTATGTTGTTAGTTTTAATCCCGAATGGATTGCACAAGGAAGGATAATTCATGATTTTGAGAACCCTGATATGGTTATCATAGGCACATCGAGTGTGGCTAGCGGAGATAAGATAGAGAGAATTCATAAAACTATGTGCAATAATGATCCTAAGATATGCCGGATGGATAGGAAAAGTGCGGAGATTGTTAAGATAGGTCTTAATTCTTTTTTGACTGTTAAGATAGCATATGCTAATTTGTTGGGAGAAATTGCAATAAATTCAGGGGTCGCTCCTGCTCCTATCTTAGAAGCATTAGGGAGTGATAGTAGGATATGTGATAAGTATTTTAAATATGGATTTGGGTATGGAGGTCCTTGTTTTCCAAGAGATGTTCGATCGTTTATTTATTATGGTAAAGAGGTAGGGGTAGAACCAAATATAGTAGAAGCAGTTATAGAGGCGAATAAAAATCACACTGATTTTCAAGTAGAACATTTCATTAAGACTCATAGTAAATCAAATCCTGTTACAGTTGATCATGTTGCTTACAAGCAGGGAACTGTGATAATAGATGAATCACAACAACTGTTATTCGCTGTTAAAATAGCAAAAGCAGGATATGCAGTTATTATTAAAGAATGTAAAGAAATAATAGATCAGATAGAAGATATATATGGGGGGTTGTTTAAATATGAAGAAAAGTAAATGTAAAATTTGTGTTGCTGGATGGCATTATTTTAAGGGGATATGTAAAAATTTTTCTAAATCTGATTTAGATATTTACATTATAGCTCATAGACACAATAAGGTATTGGATGAATTAAATTTAAATTATTCAATCGTAAATAACAATGGTCTAGAATTTGGGTGTTATAATTATTATATAAATAATATCTGGGATGGTAAATCAGATGTTTTTTTTATGCATGATGATATCCATGTGGTAGATTTCGATAATTTTATAATGTCTAATTATAAAAAGTTTAAGAATAGAAAGGCTGATCATGGGGTTATGTTATTGCCTCGAAAAATAGTTAGCGGAGGAAGATTTTTTTACATGTCTTGCAATTGCATTAATATCATACAAAAAAAGTATAAAGGGATATGGTATGATGAGGAAAATATAGGATATGTTAATAGAAAATCTCAACCTGAGGGGTGGCATCCTAGAAGATATAATGCCGGAGCTAAAAAATTCGGAGAAATGATTAAGGAGATAGGGGAAAAATATGGAAGCCGGGTATTTGCTGTTAATAAAGATATTAGATTGAAACTATACAGAAGAGGGAAGGAAGAAGAAGTAAAGGTGAAGCTCAATAGTAAAGAAAAAAAACGGGCAAAGAAAATGGGAAAGATGCAGAAGAAGAGACGGAGGGCATTAGAAAAGGAGTGGAAAATTAAGTATGGCAAAAGGTACAATCAAGATTAAATTTTCGAATGGTTTTGGCAATAATTTGTTTCAGTATTGTTTTGGGAGATTATTAGCAGAGCATCATAATTTGAATTATTCTCATCCTGCTATTCCAGAGTTAGGCATAAAAAAAGAAGAATATAAATATAACAAAAAGCTAAGAACAATTAAGTTTAAAGCTGATAGTAATTTAGAAGCTAAAAAATTCGATAGGGATCATATAAAATGGTTTGGGGACGAATATAAGGAGTGTAATTTTAATTTTTATAATTTTCTATTTTATTTCGAAGATTATACGCTTTACAGTCCACATGTAGGTAGGATTAGATCTTGGTTTAAACCTGTTAAAAAGACTAATGTGAAAGATTTGGTTTTACATATTAGGATGAAAAACAGATTGGTTTGGGATACTCATTATAAAAATTTTATTCGGCCAGAAAGATTTAAGCAAATAATAAAGTCAAATTTTGATTTTGATAGATTATATATTGTCGGAGATATGAATAAATGGGATTATATTTCTAAAAAAGATGTGACAAAAATACAAAAAGAGATATCAATTAAATATAAGAGCAACCCCACAAAGTTTATTCCTGTAGGTCAATCAGTAAAATATATGAACGAAATGGTTGATAGTTTTAAAGAGTTTAAGCCAAAATTGCATCATAGTACAAATTTTATAGATGATTTTAATTTTATTAGGTCTTTTGATAAAATTATGTTTAAAAATAGCACTTTCGCTTGGTGGGCATCTTTATTAAGCGAGGCTTCTCAGGTCGGTGTTTTTGCCCCATGGAAGCCTGGCAAGGGGAAAAAGAAAAATAGAAATTTGGGCAAGGCCAATTTCCAAGGATGGTTTTCTTGGGGAGAAAACGAAGATTTATTGAATCCTTTAGATAATTATTAACAAATAGGAGAATTATTTAATATGAAAATTTTGTATATTTATAAGGACTATAAAAGTAGAAGAAAACAGTATGGGGACTTAATTGCTAAATTAGGTAATGATGTCAAGTTTTTGGAATTAAAAGATAAAAAAGCAAAAAATCAAGTTAGCATAAAAGATTTTAAGAAATATGAAGTAGATTTTGTTTGGTTTTATAGCCCATTTTATATTAAATATAATGAAGAATTCGTGGAATATCTTAAATTTAAAAAAATACCTATAATTTTGTACGGTCAATATAATCCACAAATACCTTATCCAGAGTGGATTGATGTATGGAAAAAGGTTGATATTTTATTTGTTCAAAATAGCGAGTTTAATAGTTATTTAAAACAACAAGGGTTGAATTCTTATTATATGC
>Ga0307380_10004413_pt1 | contig 19030 bp, 19 predicted proteins | sample UN3MG_FD_202239 | JGI IMG/M metagenome (GOLD analysis project Ga0307380, IMG submission 202239) | Soil microbial communities from Risofladan, Vaasa, Finland - UN-3 | ecosystem: Environmental > Terrestrial > Soil > Coastal area > Acid sulfate soil | place: Finland: Risofladan, Vaasa | collected... | reverse complement strand
GCGCCGCAACTCGCGGCAGGCGATCGTCCGGAGCTGTCGGTGCCGCGAGCATGATCGTCTCGATGCCCTCGGCGTCGGCCGCATCACACCACGGGCCTGATTCCTCCAGCGGGAGATCCGGGAGGATCGCCGCACTGATACCGGCTCGCTTCAACTGTGCAGCGAAGCGCGTCGGACCCGGGTGATGCACGAGGTTGTAGTAGGTCATCACGGCGAGCGGAATGTCGACGTCGAGCGATGGCACCTCGTCGAGGATCGACGTCGGCGTGACACCAAGCTCCAGTGCAGCCTGCGATGCCTGTTGGATGACCGGGCCGTCCATCACCGGATCGGAGAATGGAATCCCGATCTCGACCGCGTCGGCGCCATTGGCAGCGCAGGCACGGATCGCCGCCTGCCAGCCCGGATAGCCCCCGGTGATGTACGGAACGAGCAGCTTGCGCCCGGCAGCACGCTTGGCCCGGAGCTCGGTCTCGAGCCTGCCGTGTGGGGCAAGAGCCGCCGTCACCGACGGTCCGCCAAGATGTCCATCATCTGCGCGACATCCTTGTCGCCACGCCCCGACAGGTTCATCAACACCGTCTGACCCTGCAGGTTCGGTGCCTCGCGCGAGATCCATGCGACCGCGTGCGCGCACTCGAGCGCGGGGATGATCCCCTCGGTCTTCGACAGCAGCTGGAAGCCCTCGATCACCTCGTCGTCGGCGACCGATGGGTACTCGGCCCGCCCGATCGAAGCGAGGTACGAGTGCTCGGGACCGACGCCCGGGTAGTCGAGCCCTGCCGAGATCGACAGGGCCTCTTCGACCTGGCCGACCTCGTCCTGCATCAGATTGCTGCGCATCCCGTGGACGACCCCGGGTACACCGCGCCCGATCGCTGCGCCTCCCGCGGGCTCGACGCCGACGAGGCGCGTGTGCGGCTCGTCGACGAACCCGCTGAAGATGCCCATCGCGTTCGAGCCCCCGCCGACGCAGGCGACGACGACATCGGGCATGCCGCCGCTCATCTCCTCGATCTGGCGGTGGGCCTCGTCGCCGATCACCGACTGGAACTGGCGAACCATGTACGGATACGGATGCGGTCCGACGACCGAGCCGAGGCAGAAGTACGTGTCGGTGACGTTGGCCACCCAATGGCGCATCGCTTCGTTGACCGCGTCCTTCAGCGTCCGGCTGCCGCTTTCGACGGAGTGCACCTCGGCGCCGAGCAGCTTCATCCGGAACACGTTGAGTTCCTGTCGGGCGACGTCGACGGCCCCCATGTACACGGTGCACTCGAGACCCATCAGCGCCGCCGCAGTTGCAGACGCCACCCCGTGCTGGCCGGCCCCCGTGTCGGCCACGATGCGCTTCTTGCCCATCCGTTTGGCGAGCAACGCCTGGCCAATCACATTGTTGATCTTGTGCGAGCCCGTGTGGTTCAGGTCCTCGCGCTTGAGGATCAGCCGGATCCCGAGCTGCTCGCCGAGGTTGTGGCACTCCGTCATGATCGACGGACGTCCCGAGTACTGCGTATGCACCCGCGTCAGCTCGGCACGGAACGCAGGGTCGGCCCAGGCGTCGTCGAACGCTGCTTCGAGTTCCTGGCATGCGGGCACCAGGGTCTCAGGTACGAACCGCCCGCCGAACTCGCCGAATCGGCCGGTGGCGTCGGGGGGTGAGGTCAGCGTGGTCGGGCTGTCGTCGAGTGTGGTCATTCGAAGTCCCAGTCGTAGGGGAGGTCGTCGTCGCCGATGTAGGGCTCGGCAGCGTGAGCTCGGGCGTTCTCGATGAAGCGTTTGACGGCGAGGGCGTCCTTCTTGCCGGGCGACTTCTCGACGCCAGTGGCGACGTCGACCCCCCACGGTTGCACTTCGGTGATGGCGGCCCCCACGTTCTCCGGAGTCAAGCCGCCGGCGAGGATCAGCTTGAGCGAGTCGGGCGCATCGCCGGCCAGCGACCAGTCGAACACCTTGCCCGAGCCCGGTTCCGGTCCGTCGATCATGATCAGATCGGTGCCGTACTCGTTCGCTCGCGGCAGATTGGGATCGCGGGCGTTGAACGCCTTGATCACCCACCGGAACGTCTTGGCGATCTCCCGGGTGTCAGCGGCAGATTCGCGGCCGTGCAACTGCACCGCCTTGACACCGGCCTTGTGGGCGACGTCGACGACACGACTCGGAAGCTCGTCGCGAAAGATCGCCACCGTCAGGATCTCGGGGGGCAGCCGGCGCGTGATGTCGTAGGCCACCTGCGCGGCGATCTGCCGCTTCGAACCCTGGACGAAGTTGAACCCCACTGCGTCGGCCCCCATCGCAACCGACAGCAGGGCATCGTCTTCGTTGGTGATCCCACAGATCTTGACGAACATTGACGGTCACGGTACTGGCCGGGCACAGGTGGCGAGAGATTCATTGCGCTGATCGGATCGAGGCCGGTCGGACGTCCTGAGCGGTCACCTGCGCAGTATTGCTGCGCCTCGGGGGGCGCCCGCGAGATTCCGTGCCGACGTCACGACGCGCCTAACGTCGTGCACGCATGGGACGACTCGATGACCTGGACCTCTCGGTGAAGCTCTCGGGCGACGAGTACGAGAAGCGGCTGACGGCCGCCCAGGAACGATTTGTGGAACTGCGTCTGACGCTCGGCGGCCAGATCGGCGACAAGGGTCAGGGACCCGGCCTGCTCGTGATCATGGAGGGCGCCGATGCTGGTGGCAAGGGGGGCGCCATCCGACGCATCGTGGAACGGCTCGACCCGCGCCACTTCAGCGTGTACGCGTACGCCAAGCCCGATGACCGCGAGAAGCGTCACCATTTCCTGTGGCGCTTCTGGACCAAGATTCCCGGACTCGGTGGGCTCTGCCTGTTCGATCGCAGTTGGTACGGGCGGCTCCTCGTGGAACGCGTCGAGAAGTTCGCGACGATCGAGCAGTGGACCCGCGCATACAACGAGATCGTCGAGTTCGAGCGAAGTCTCGTGCTCGAAGGCGTGATCCTCGTGAAGATCTACCTCCACGTCAGCGCCGACGAGCAGCTCGCACGATTCGAGAGTCGGCAGGACGACCCCCTTCGCAAGTGGAAGCTGGTCGAGGAGGACTGGCGCAATCGCGACAAGTGGGACCTCTACATCGAGGCCGCCGAGGACATGTTCGAGCGCACCGACCACCAGCTTGCGCCCTGGGACATCGTGTCGGGTGAGAACAAGAAGTGGGCCCGTGTCACGATCCTCGAGACGCTCAACCAGCGCATCGAAGATGGCATCACCCGCTGGGAGATGCTCAACACGCCGAGCAACTGAGGTCGGCTCGCGGCACTCCTGGTGACCCCGCCGGGCTTCAGCCGATCAGGCCGGCGATCGATGCCGCTGGGTCCGAACTCGTGACGAGCGTTTCACCCACGAGCACGGCGTCGTATCCGGCGGCCCGAAGCGACCGGGCGTCATCGGTTCCACGCACACCGGATTCGGCAACCTTCACGGCGTGGTCGGGAATGACTCCCGCCATCCGGACGGCGCGCGCGTGGTCGACCTGAAACGTGACGAGGTCGCGTTGATTGACGCCGACCAGGGTCGCATCCGCGGTGAGTGCATGCTCGAGTTCTCGTTCGTCGTGGATCTCGACGAGCACGTCGAGGCCGACATCGACCGCCAGTGCGTGGAGCCTGGTCAGCTCGCCCGGGTCGAGCGCTGCGGCGATCAGGAGCACGCAGTCGGCACCCATGATCCGAGCGTCGAGTACATCGCGTTCACCGACCGTGAAGTCTTTGCGAATCACCGGCAGCGAGCATGCCGCCCGAGCGGACTGGAGGTCGTCGACCGAGCCGCCGAAGTGCTCGACGTCGGTGAGCACCGACAGACATGCCGCTCCACCGCTCTCGTAGGTGCGCGCCATTGCGGCAGGGTCGAGGCCGGCGTTGAGGTCACCCTTCGACGGCGATCGCCGCTTGATCTCCGCGATCACACCGAGGCGATCGCAACCTGCAAGCGCAGCGCGGAAACCCCGGGCAGCCGGCATGGCACGAGCGTCATCGAGCAACCGTTCGATCGGTCTGGTGTCGGCGGCGGCGACCGCTCGATGGTGATCGAGGATCGTGTCGAGGTAGGTCGCCGCCATCGCTGCGTCAGAGACCCTTGCCGCGCACCGGGGTGAGCATCGTCAACTCGGGACGACCGGCGAGCACGCCACCGAACGTATTCATGATCTGCTTCATCACGTCGCTGGTGCTGTGCGCCTGAAGCGCCTCGCCATCGGTGTAGAGCTCGTACATGTACGCCACGTTGGCGTCATTCGGATCCTCGAGCAACTGGTACAGCGTCGTGCCGGCTTCGGACTCGACGTGGTCCATCATCGGGGCGAGACCCGCATAGAGGTCGGCGCGCTTTCCCTCGACGCAGGTGAACTTGGCGATCATGGCAACTTGACTCATGGACGCCGACCGTAGCGGTTGACCCGGCTCAGAACCCCAACCGATCGCCGACCGTTGCGAGCAACTCGTCGATCGGCACTCGCACCTGCTCGGTCGTGTCGCGGTCTCGCACCGTGACGGCGTTGTCGTCCAACGAATCGAAGTCGACGGTCACCGCGAGCGGCGTGCCGATCTCGTCCTGGCGCCGGTAGCGCTTGCCGATGTTCTGCGTCTCGTCGTAGTCGACCATGTACCGCTCGGCGAGCAGCTTGCGGACCTCGTGGGCGAGTGGCGTCAGCGTGTCCTTCTTCGACAGCGGCAGCACTGCGACCTTGTAGGGCGCCAGGCGAGGATGCAGGCGCAGCACGGTTCGGACTTCACCGTTGACCTCGTCCTCGTCGTACGCGGCCAGCAGGAACGCCGCCATCGTGCGCGTCGCACCAGCGGCAGGCTCGATCACGTAGGGCACGTAGCGCTCGTTGGTCTGCGGATCGAAGTAGTCGAGTCGCTCGCCGGAGTGTTCGGCGTGCTGCTTGAGGTCGTAGTCGGACCGCTGGGCGATGCCCTCCAGCTCGTCGAATCCCCACGGGAACGTGAACTCGACGTCGGATGTGCCGCTCGAATAGTGCGACAGCTCGTCGTCGTCGTGTGGTCGTAGGCGAAGCATCTCCGGCGGGATGCCGTGTTCGACATACCACTGCAGCCGGGCGTTGCACCAGTACTCGTACCACTGCTCGGACTGCTCTGGCGGCACGAAGAACTCGAGCTCCATCTGCTCGAACTCGCGGGTGCGGAAGATCCAGTTCTGCGGCGTGATCTCGTTGCGGAAGCTCTTGCCGACCTGGGCGATGCCGAACGGCGGCTTCTTGCGCGACGTCTGCAGCACCTGGGCGAAGTTGGTGAACATGCCCTGTGCGGTCTCCGGGCGCAAGTACGCGTCGGCGCCGGTTCCCTCGACGGGCCCCGCCTGGGTCTTGAACATCAGGTTGAACTCGCGCGCCTCGGTGAAGCTCTTCTTCGAGTCGCAGTTCGGGCAGACATCCGGGTCGTCGAGCTTGTCGAGGCGGAATCGTTGCTTGCACTCGGTGCAATCGACGAGCGGATCACTGAAGTTCGCGAGGTGGCCCGACGCCTGCCACACCTGAGGAGGGCTCAAGATGGCCGCGTCGATCAGCACGACGTCGTCGCGCTGCTGCACCATCGAACGCACCCACGCCTCTTTGACGTTGCGCAGCAGGAGCGAGCCCAGCGGTCCGTAGTCGTAGGTCGAGCGGAAGCCGCCGTAGATCTCCGCCGACTGGTAGACGAAGCCCCTGCGCTTGCAGAGGCTGACGATCTGTTCGAGGTCGGTGGCAGGCATAGACCTCGGAGGCTACCGATCCCCCCATTCCGTTTGCGTCGGGGTTTCGGTGGCCCGCCCCACCGAGACGTCGACGCAAACGTGGGGTGGCCCTGGTCGGGTGCTCAGTGCGTTTCGAACATCGCGACGGCCTTGAGACGCCGCTCGATGTGGAACTCGAGAGCACGGGTGGCCATCGATGACACCTCGTGGGTGAGCGGCGACTCGTCGCGGGCCAGCGCCTGGACGAGCTGACCACCGAGGATCTCACGCAAGATGCCAAGCGCTCCCGGGCTGATCGCCTGACCCGATCGACACGAGCGACACAGCACTCCACCCTCGTTCAGATCGAACGCCACGAACTGGACCTCGGGCTCGGTCGCACCACAGCGCACGCACTGGTCGAGCTCGGGCCGCACACCTTCGTTGGCCAGCAGTTTCCAGTAGAACGCCGCCACGTTCAGCGACGACGGTGTCGACGCAATCGTCCGCAACACGCCGACCAACATCCGGTAGAGCTGCGGGTTCGGTTCACGCTCCAACGACAGCTGGTCGACCGCCTCGATCACTGCCAGTCCCTGCGAGGCGCGGTCGAGCGACGACAGCATCGGCGACAACGGCTCGACCGCTTCGGCTTGGCTGACGATGTCGAGCTCGCGGCCGCGATACAGCAGCAGGCGGACATGGCTCATCGGTTCGAGACGGGCACCGAACTTCGACTTCGTCTTGCGGACTCCCTTGGCGACCGCTCGCACCTTGCCGTTCTCGGCGGTGTGGAACACGACGATGCGGTCCGACTCGCGCAGCTTGTAGGTACGCAACACGACCCCGGTGTCGCGGTAGAGCTCGCTCACGGATGGCCACTCATGCGCTCAAGCGTCGTCGATGCCGCCGAAGCGGCGTTGACGGCGAGCGAAGTCCCCAATCGCCTCGAGCAGATGATCGGGCGACAGCTCGTGCCACGCCATCGGATGGAAGACGAGTTCGCCGTACGCGAGCTCCCACACCAACGACGGCGGGAGTCGCGTCGATTCGCCGAGCACCACGATCAGGTCGGGCTCACAGTCCGCCGGCGCGTACAGCGCTTCGGCGACGGTTGCCTCGTTGACCGGCTCGTCGGCGTGGAGTCGCTGCATTGCCTCGGCGAATCGTTTGCGACCATCGCCGCACGGATCGACGATCACATGACACGAGCCGACCGCCCGCTGCCACCACTCCAGGTCCACTGGGTCGGCACCCGGCTCGAAGGCGCGCAGGGTCAGAAACGACGCCCCGGCATGGTCGGCGATGACACCGAGGCGTTCGACTCGATCGTCCCACCGTTCGTCGCCCAGCTCGTCCCAGTCGCGCAGCGTCCCGCCGACGACCATGATGTGGCGCAACAGCTGGCGCGTATGGTCCCCCGGACGCGCAGTGACCGGCAACGACGACGACGCCCGGGTCGCTGACCCTGCCTCGGTACTCGTGAACGACGGTGCCACGCCCGCATTCTTCCACGCCGCGGCCCGTCAACGCTGGCTGGCTAACGTGAATGGCGTGCCGCCCCAACCCGCCGAGACCAACGAGGCCACCGCAGGACCACTGCACGTGGCCTGCATCATGGACGGCAACGGCCGGTGGGCGGGCCGTCGCGGGCTGCCCCGAACCGAGGGCCACACCGAGGGTGAGGAGAATCTCGCCCGGCTGGTTCGGGTCGCCGTGCAGCGCAACATCGGCTGGCTGACCGTGTTCGGGTTCTCCACCGAGAACTGGCAACGGCCGCGCCCCGAGGTCCGCCACATCCTCGGGTTGCACGAGAAGCTGTTCGGACGCGTCGCCGAACTCAACGAACTGAACGTTCGTGTGCAGTGGATCGGACGGCCGTTCGACTCGCCGATGGCACGCACACCTCGCTACGTCCAACGCGCGATCCGCAAGGCGATCGCCGACACCGCCGACAACACCGGCATGGTCCTCACCATCGCGTTCGACTACGGAGGCCGTTCCGAATTGGTTGCCGCGGTCGAGGCGGCGCGTCAAACGCCCGACGGCGTCACCGTCGACACGATCGGCGAGCACCTCTATCTCCCAGAACTTCCACCGGTCGATGTCCTCGTGCGAACCAGCGGCGAGCTGCGAGTGTCGAACTTCCTGCTCTGGCAGGCGGCGGGCGCAGCGATCTACTTCACCGAAGCGCCCTGGCCCGACTTCGACGAGAGCGAACTCGACGCGGCCTTGGCGCTCGCTCGATGAGCGACGGTCTCGCCCGCGTCACCGCTGCGCTCGCCAACGCCGAGGATCGTGTCGGCCAGCAGCAGATGGCCGACCTCGTCGCGTCGTCGATCGCCAATCGACGCCACCTGGTGGTGCAGGCGGGCACCGGCACCGGCAAGACATTGGCCTACCTCGTTCCAGCGATCGAGGCCGATGCGCGCATCGTTGTCGCGACGGCCACGAAAGCGCTGCAGGATCAGCTGGCGACGAAGGACCTGCCCTTTCTCGCCGAGCATGTCGGGCGCGACTTCGACTGGGCCGTGCTGAAGGGCCGGTCGAACTACGTGTGCCTACAGCGTCTTCGCGAGATGAGCGCGGGCGACGAAGGTCAGCTCGAACTCGAAACGATGGCGCTGACCACCAAGGTCGAGATCAAGCGACTCGCCGAGTGGTCCGGTACGACCGCGACGGGCGACATGGCCGAACTCGACTGGACGCCATCCGACAACGCATGGCGGGCGGTGAGCGTCGGCAGCGACGAGTGCCCCGGAGCCGACCGTTGCCCGCTCGGTGAACCGTGTTTCGCCGAGCAGGCACGCCGTCGGGCGGCCGCCGCTGATGTGATCGTGGTCAACACCCACTTGTACGGACTCAACGTCGCCAGCGGCGGAGCGATCCTTCCCGACCACGACGTCGTGGTGTTCGACGAGGCGCACGTCCTCGAGGACATCATGAGCGACACCGTTGGCGTCGAGATCGCGCCCGGGCGCTTCACGGCGCTGTCCGGCATCGTTCGACGCATTCTCGACGACCCGAAGCTGATCGGGTCGATCGCCGAGATCGCCGAGGGCCTGCGCGATGCGTTGACGCCGCACGTCGGCGATCGGCTGTCCACTCCGTTACCCGACTCGGTGCAGGAGGTCCTCACGGACGCCCGCCTCCGGCTCGGTCGGGCCAACGAGGTGCTCGTCGCGATCGACACGAACAACGAAGACGCGAAACAGCGTCGCCTGCGCGCCCAGACGATGACCGGCCGGGCAATCGAACAGCTCGACATCGCCATCGAAGGGCGCGACGGGTACGTCGCGTTCGTGTCGGGTTCACGCGATGCCCCACGGCTGGAAGTCGCTCCGCTCGACGTGGGCCCGGCGATGACCGAGGGCGTGTGGTCGCAGCGAACCGCCGTCCTCACGAGCGCCACGATCCCGTCATCACTCGCCGCCCGGGTAGGGCTCGCCGCTGACAGCGTCGACGTGGCCGATGTGGGCAGCCCGTTCGACTACGAGCACCACTCGATGCTGTACTGCGCGATGCACCTCCCGAACCCGAACTCCGACGGATTCCGAGCCGCGGTGCACGACGAGCTCGAGGCGTTGATCACCGCCGCCAGCGGACGCACCCTGGCACTGTTCACGAGCTGGCGTTCGATGGACGAGGCAGCAGAGGCGTTGCGGGAGCGAATCGACCTGCCGATCCTCACTCAGCGCGACCTTCCGAAGCCGGCCTTGATCAAGGCGTTCGCGGACAGCGACGAGACCTGTCTGTTCGCGACCGCCGGGTTGTTCCAGGGCGTCGACGTGCCCGGCCAGACGCTGTCGCTCGTGGTGATCGACCGGATCCCGTTCCCCCGTCCCGACGATCTGCTGCTCAGCGCCCGACGCGAGCAACTCGGCCCGACGGCGTTCGCCGAGATCGACATTCCCCGCGCGTCGATGATGCTGGCGCAGGCGTGTGGGCGCCTGATCCGTTCGGCCACCGACCGAGGCGTCGTCGCCGTGATGGACCCGCGCTTGGGCACCGCCCGCTATCGCTGGGACATCATCAAGGCGCTGCCGCCGATGCAGCGCACCAAGGTGCGCGCCGACGTCGAGACATTCCTCCGCGACATCGCCGCGGAATGAACGACTACATTGCGGGTCTGACCCCTGGTGTAATCGAGTTACATCACGGGTCAGACCCGCGATGTAATCAGGTGATCGAGGCGGCGAAGATGCCGTCGATGGTTCCGCCGAGGGTGGTGTTGAACTCGTCGTCGTTCTGGCCGGCGCTGAGGCCCTCGGTGAGCGCACGCGAGAAGCTGGCAATCATGCCGTGCTGGCGCGACAAGCGCTCGTTGGCCTCGTCGCGTGGGTAGCCACCGGACAACGCCACGACCCGAAGCACCTTGGGATGCTCGATCAGCGATGCGTAGAAGTTCTCGACCGTGGGAATCGACAGTTTGAGCATCACCGGCTGGTCGTCGGTGAGCGCGTCGAGCTGTGTTGCGATCCGGTCGCGGAGGAGCCCCTCGGCTGCCTGCTTCTCAGGACTGTGGATGTCGACCTCGGGCTCGATGATCGGTACCAGCCCGGCCGCGATGATCTCCTTGGCGACCTCGAACTGCTGGTCGACGACAGCATTCACACCGGTCTCGTTCGCGAGTTGCACGACCGAGCGCATCTTCGTGCCGAACACACCCAAGCCGACAGCGCGCTCGCACAGGTCTCGTAGACCGGGGATGGGCTTCATGATCTGGGCGCCGTCGGCGACGTCGGCAAGCCCCTTGTCGACCTTGAGGAACGGCACCACGTGCTTGGCCGCCCACAGGTAGTCAGCGGTGCCAGCGCCCTCGACCTGGCGATCCATCGTCTGCTCGAAGAGGATCGCCCCGAGGACTCGATCGCCAGTGAACGCCGGCGAGGTCATGATGCGTGTTCGCATCGCATGCATCAGGTCGAACATCTCCTCGTCGTTCGACCAGGCGTCCTCCTCGACGCCATACAACTTCAGCGCTTTCGGGGTGCTGCCGCCACTCTGGTCGAGCGCAGCGATGAATCCCTGACCGGTACGGACCTTGTTGAGCATCTCGTCGTTCACCATCACGACTGTAGCCAGTGAGGACCGGGCGAGCAGTCGGCAACATCGCACTGGTGACCAAGGACCCATCGGTAACTACGGTCGGCGGACATGACCGGCACCGAACCTCTGAACCGTGTGGTCGACTGCAACGTCGTCGACGGCATCGCCACGATCACGCTCGATTCCCAGCACAACCGCAACGCGTTGTCGCGACAGCTGCTCGGTGACCTGCATGGGTCCCTCGACGAGGCCGAACATGCCGATGTGCGCGCCATCGTGCTGACCCACCGGGGGCCAGCGTTCTGCGCCGGCGCCGATCTCAAAGAACGAGCCACCGCCGGGAGCGCCCCCGCCGATTCATCGCCGTTCGTCCGTGCCCTCGAACGGCTGATGGACACCGCCTGTCCCACCATCGCCGTCGTCAACGGCGCCGTCCGCGCCGGTGGCATCGGGTTGATGGCGTCGTGCGACCTGGTCGTCGTGCACGAATCGACCACGTTCGCCCTCACCGAGGTTCGCATCGGCGTCGCCCCGGCCATCATCGCCGTACCAATCCTCCGACGAGTGCCACCGAGCCGAATCGCTGCAGCCATGCTGACCGGAGAGACGTTCGGCGCCGAGTCCGCACGCCAGATGGGCCTCGTGACCCACGTCAGCGGCGACGTCGTGTCGACCGTCGACGATCTGTGCGATGGCATTCTCCGAGGCGCGCCGACGGCCGTCGCCGCGACCAAGCGGCTGCTGCACACCGTTGCCTCGATGGAGCGCGACGCTGCGTTCGAAGCCATGGCCGAGCTCTCGAACGACCTGTTCAACGGCCCCGATGCTGCTGAAGGCATGGCGGCCTTCGCCGAGAAGCGGCTACCGACATGGTCGAGGTCGGTCCAATGAGCATGACGAGACAGGCCGTCACGATCGATGTCCCGAACGGGATGCGCATCGCAGCGGACGAGTGGCCCGGCACCGGCCCCGCGGTCGTGCTCGCCCACGGCGGAGGTCAGACCCGCCATTCGTGGGGCGGCACTGCGGCCGCGCTCGCAGCGCATGGCCACCGGGTGGTGTCGATGGACCTGCGTGGTCACGGCGACTCCGCCTGGGATCCCACGGGCGACTATTCGATGCGGGCCTACTGCGACGACGCGCTCGCCGTTGCAGACTGGGTGGGCGAGCCGGTCGCCTGGGTCGGCGCCTCGCTCGGCGGCATGACGGGACTGCACGCCGTCGACGCCAGTCCCGAACGATTCACGGCCCTCGTGCTCGTCGACATCACGCCGCGACCGGCAGCTGCCGGTGTGAGCCGCATCCTCGAGTTCATGGGCAAGGACGCCGTCGAAGGCTTCGCCAGCCTCGATGACGCCGCGGACGCAATCGCTGCGTATCAGCCGCACCGACCACGGCCGAGCGACCTGTCGGGTCTGGCGAAGAACCTCCGCCTCGGCGACGACGGTCGGTGGCGATGGCACTGGGATCCAGCGTTCCTCGACACGCGCACCGGGGGTTCGAGCGAGCACGCTCGCGACACGCACCACGGCGAACTCGAGACCATCGCGCGCCGTCTGACACTGCCGGTGCTGCTGGTGCGTGGCAAGCTCTCCGACCTCGTCACCGAGGCCGAAGTGGCCGAGTTCCGGGAGATGGTGCCTCACGCCGCCTACGTCGACGTCGCCGGTGCTGCCCACATGATCGCGGGCGACAAGAACGACGTGTTCACCGACGCCGTCGTCGGATTCCTCGATACGCCCTGATCGACCGGCGCACCGGAGTCGAGCCGATGTCATGTGTCACTTCGCGTGCGGTTGCGCGAGAATGTGGAAATGACCACGAGCCAAGAACTGCATGATCGCATCGTCGGACAGAACCTCGGCAAGCGTTTCCTCGCGAACCTCGACAGGAACGCCGCCGTCGAAGTCATTCGCTGGAAGGACGCTGACGGCGCCTGGCATGCCTGGACGATGACGGACCTCGCCGACATGACGGCTCGACTGGCAACCGGGCTTGCCGGTCTGGGCGTCGGCAAGGGCGACACCGTCGTGCTGATGATGCGCAACCGGCCGGAGTTCCATGCGCTCGACCTCGCCGCACTGTTCCTCGGCGCGACCCCGGTGTCGATCTACAACTCCTCGGCACCCGAGCAGATCGAGTACCTGGTCAATGACTGCAAGGCAAAGGTCGCCATCGTCGAAGACGACGCATTCCTCGAACGATTCCTGAAGGTCCGTGAGTCGCTGCCCACGCTCGAATCGATCGTGTTGATCGAGCCGTCGGAAACCGCCGGCAACGCGGTGGTCCCCTACAGCCAGCTGGCCGCTGCCGACGCGGCCGATCTGCGTGAACTGGCCGAGATCGCAGCGCTCGACGACATCGCGACCGTCATCTACACCTCGGGCACCACAGGTCCGCCCAAGGGCGTGATGCTGTCGCACTCGAACATTGCGTGGACGCTCGAGTCGGTGGGTCAGTCGATGCGCGACCAGACAGACATCGAGGACTTCGCCGGAAAGAAGCACCTGTCGTATCTCCCGATGGCGCACATCTTCGAGCGACTCCTGGGCCACTACTACCTGCTCGACTTCGCTGCGCAGGTCAGTTGCTGTCCCGACACCGCCCAGCTGAGCGGCTTCTTGGGCGAGGTCCGACCCAACCTCGTGATCGGTGTCCCACGCGTGTGGGAGAAGCTCTACGCCGGGGTGAACGCGGCCCTCGCCGGCGATCCCGAGAAGGCGAAGTCGTTCAACGAGGCCGTCGAGGCCGCTCTGCCGATCATGGAGAAGATGACCCGCGGCACCGCCAGCCAGGAGGAGATCGACACCTGGAACTTCCTCGACCAGGTCGCATTCACCACAGTTCGTGGGCTGATCGGCCTCGATGAGGCCGAGATCTGCATCACCGGTGCCGCTCCCCTCCCCGCCGAGATCCTCAGCTGGTTCCGAGCGATCGGCGTTCCGCTCACCGAGGGGTACGGCATGTCCGAGAACTGCGCGGTGCTCACCTGGGCCAACGAGCCGAAGTCGGGTTGTGTGGGACGGGCCGCCACCGGCGTCGAGATCCGGATTGCCGACGACGGCGAAGTCCTCGCCCGGGGCGGCAATGTCTGCGTCGGCTACCTGGGCAAGCCCGAGCAGACCGCCGAGACGATCGACTCCGACGGCTGGCTCCACACCGGCGACATCGGGGTGCTCGACGACGACGGCTACCTCAAGATCGTCGATCGCAAGAAGGAACTGATCATCACCGCCGGCGGCAAGAACGTGAGCCCGGCCAACCTGGAAGCCGAGTTGAAGATGATTCCGCTGGTCGGCCAGGCCTGCGCCATCGGCGAGCAACGCCCGTTCATGTCGGCGCTGGTCGTGCTCGACCCGGACGCATCGGCCGCCTGGGCGACGGCGCACGGCCTGTCCGGCGATGCTGCGACGACGCTGGCACTCGCCGAGAACCCCGACGTGATCGCCGAGATCAACGAGGGGCTCGTCGAGGTGATGAAGGGCTTCAACAATGCCGAGGCGGTCAAGAAGGTCAAGGTGCTCGGTGACGAGTGGCTCCCCGATTCCGAGCTGCTCACGCCAACTTCGAAGCTGAAGCGGCGCGGGATCCTCGCGAAGTTCGCCGACGAGATCGAGGCCCTCTACGCGAAGTGACGCGTGAGCGATGAGTGAAGCGACCGGATACGGCGACTTCACTCATCGCAACATCACGCCACACCTCACCGATGAGTGAAGCGACCGGATACGGCGACTTCACTCATCGCAACATCACGCCACACCCGGGGTCGGGACGTCAGTTCGACATCAGGCGGTAGCCGATGCCGCGAGCGGTGACGATCAGTTTCGGGTCGTCGGGGTGATCCTCGACCTTCAACCGCAGCCGTCGCACGTGCGCGTCGACGAGGCGTGAGTCGCCGAGGTACTCGTAGCCCCAGACGCGTTCGAGCAATTGGTCGCGCGAGAGCACCGCTCCTGCGTGATCGGCGAACTCGCACATCAGCCGGAACTCGGTCTTGGTGAGGTTCAGCTCGCTCCCGCCCTTGAGCACAATGCCCTGCTCACGACGGATCTCGAGGTCTCCGAACCGGGTGGCCAACGGCGTGGTCGCCTTGCCCTGCAGATGCACTCGACGCAGTAGTGCCCTGATACGAGCGGCGAGCTCCTTCGGCACGACCGGCTTGGTCACATAGTCGTCAGCACCGGCCTCGAGACCCGCCACCATGTCATGGGTATCGGTCTGGGCCGTGATCATGATGATCGGGACGATGCTCTCGGCACGCAACGCACGACAGACGTCGAATCCCGACATCCCGGGCAACCGCAGATCGAGGAGCACGAGGTCGGGCGGAGTCCGGCGGAACTCGACGAGACCATCTTCGCCATTGGGAGCCTGGCGGACTTCGTACCCCTCGTCCTCGAGCGCCATCGACAGCGCCAGTCGGATTCCGTCGTCGTCTTCGATGAACAGCAGCGATTCCATGGGCGCCGCCAGTGTTGCGCGTCGAGGGAACGAACCGTGCGTTTTGTTACCGAAATCGCACACTTCCCGCAAGAGTCCGTCACACGGGGGCAGCATCATCATGACTGTTCACGCTGCCCCGGTGGGATGCCTTCCTCCCCCTGGCATTCCACCGGCAGCGGGTGAACCAGCTCCCCCCGGCATCCGTCGGACGGCTCCCGATGCCTCCCACCTGCAACACTGACCCGGTGGCTCGGCGCCGAACCCTCCGCTTGCGAACACGGGTCACGTTGTTCTTCGCGTTCATCGCGCTGCTCGCTGGAGTGATCCTGATCGGGGTCACGTACGGGCTCACCCGCAACAACCTGGTCGACGAAGACCAAAGTGCCGCGCAGCAGCAAACATTCGCAAACGCCGACCTCGTCCGCGAGCAACTGACGATCGACCCGGACGGAATCGGCATCTTCTTCGACGACGAACTGCGCACCGACATCGACGGATTCGCCGTGCTCAGCTCCGACGAGCCCACGGCACCCCGTGCGAGCACCAGCGTCCTGCACCCGATCACCGACTTCCCCGAACGACTCGTCAACAGCGTTCGCGCCGGAACCAGCGCACTCCAGAACGCCACCATCGACGGCACCGACTACGTGACGGTCGGCGCCTACATCGCCGAGTACGACACCGGCTACTTCGAGGCCTTTCCACTCGCCGAGACATCCTCGACGCTCACGGCGATTCTGACCGCACTGGTGCTGGGCGCGCTCGGCACCGTCGTCTTGGCGACCCTCTTCGGGCTCGCGACGAGCCGCCGTCTGCTCCGACCGTTGAGCCAGGTCGCTGACGCAGCTGCGGACATCGCATCGGGCGGCCTCGACACGCGGCTCGCCACCGAGTCCGATCCCGATCTCGATCGTCTGGCCGGCTCGTTCAACGACATGGCCGATGCCGTCCAGGCCCGCATCGAGCGTGAGGCACGCTTCGCATCGGACGTCAGCCACGAACTGCGGTCGCCCATCACGGCACTCACGGCGGCCGTCGAGGTCCTCGACGGCCGCCGTGACGACATCCCAGAACGAACCCAACAGGCCCTTGACGTTGTCGTTGACCAGGTACGCAGGTTCGACAGCATGGTCATCGATCTCTTGGAGCTCGCCCGGCTCGATGCCGGCGCGACGGATCTCAACGTCGAGGATGTGTCCCTCGTCGACCTGACCCAGCGCGTCGCTGCACGGTACGGCGAACCCGACGTGCCGATCGTCGCCGTGCGAGGCGCCCCGAGTGAGGTCGCGCTCGACAAGGTGCGGTTCGAACGTATTCTCGGCAACTTGCTGGAGAATGCACGCAACCATGGCGGGGGAGCCCTCCGAATCGAACTGACCGCTGCGACTCCCGGCCGCTTCCGTCTCGCTGTCGAAGATGGCGGGCCTGGCGTCGCCCAGGGCGAACGGGAGCGGATCTTCGAACGATTTGCTCGCGGGTCCGCCGCCCGCCATCGCATCGGCACGGGCCTGGGCCTGGCGCTCGTCACCGAGCACACTGCTGCGATGGGTGGCACGGCGTGGGTGCAGGACCGCGTCGGCGGCGGTGCACGCTTCGTCATCGAGCTTCCCGATCGGGTGGTCGCCGAGGTGACACGGTGACCGCTCGACGGTGGGGATCGATCGTTGCGGGCGTGACGCTCGCGTTGGTTGGCGGTGCGTGCGGTGTGCCGACCGGCGACGACAGTTTCGAAGCGATTCCGCCTGAAGAAGACCCGTTCGAGCTCGATGCCACCTCGACGACCACCTCGACGACCACCACCACGACCACCACGCCCCCGGTCACGCCGGACACGATTGCGACCACGACCACCGTGGTGCGCCTCGAGCCGGCCGAGTTCTACTTCTTGACCACCAGGAACCGTCTCCAGCCGGTCGTGGTCGATCTGCCGCCTCCGTTCTCCGCGGAGCAGATCGCCGACATCCTCGAGGCGGGACCGCCGCCGGACGTCGCGTTGGCCACGCTCATCGAATCGGGCCTCATCAAGAGTTCGAGCGAGTCGCGCGGCGTGCTCACCGTCGACCTCGATGCCGGCACGTTCGCAGACATTCCGAGTACGCAGCAGACCGAGGCGATCGGTCAGATCGTGATGACGATGATCAGCAGCCTGCGCCGCGTCGGACTCGTCAACTTCACTATCGACGATGAACCCATCTCGGTCAAGAAGGGCAACAGCCTGTTGTCCGACGTTGGCGAACCGCTGTCGTACGACGACTACATCGTCCTCCTGGCGATCCCCCCACCGCCGATTGCTTCGACGACCGAGCCGCCCGAAGCCACCGCACTCGACACGCCAGGGTCGACACTCGCCGAACCCTGACCCAGCTCAGTAGCCCAGCCGCTGGACGCGCTCAGGGCGGCGCTGCCAGTCCTTGTCGACCTTGACGCGCAACTCCAGGTAGACGCCTTCCGGCAACTGGGCACGGGCCCGTTCGCCCACCTGCTTGAGGATCTGGCCGCCCTTGCCGATCACCATCCCCTTCTGGCTGTCGCGTTCGACGACGATGTCGACGCGGATGTGTGGCCACTCCCACTCGACGACCTGCGTAGCGATCGAATACGGCAGCTCGTCGCGGGTGACGGCGAGCAGCTGCTCACGAACGAGTTCGGCCACCCAACGTTCCTCGGGAAGGTCGGACACCTCGTCGTCCGGAAAGTAGTGCGGTCCATGCGGCATCCGCTCGGTCAGATCGGCCACGAGCGGACCGATGCCTTCGCCGCTGACGGCCGACACCGGGAAGTAGGCGTCGGCTGCGAGTTCGCTCGCGGCACCGAGCATCGCCAGCACCTGCTTGCGGCTGGCGACGTCGATCTTGTTCACGATCACGATCGACTTGGCGACGTCGAGACGATCGGCCACCCAGCGGTCACCCTTGCCGAACGCATGGGTGGCGTCGAGCACCAGACAGGTCACGTCGACATCTCCGACGCTGTCGAGAGCCGTGGCGTTGACTCGCTCGCCGAGCGCCGTCACGGGCTTGTGCAGGCCTGGCGTGTCGACGAACACGAGCTGCGAATCCGGACGCGTCAGCACTCCCATGATGCGATGCCGAGTGGTCTGCGGCTTGTCGGACACGATGCTGATCTTGCGACCGCAGATCGAGTTCACGAGCGATGACTTGCCGACATTCGGCCGCCCCACGAAGGTGACGAAGCCGGACCGGAAGGCCGCCTCGCCGCCCCGCAGCGCTGTGGACTGATCGTCGGTTTCGTCGGGCATCGGTCCAGTTTGCCAAGCTCAGGACCATGACCCGCATGATCAACGGTATCGAAGAACTCAAGTCGCTCGTCGGCGAGCATCTCGGCTACTCCCCGTATGTCGAGATCACGCAGGAACAGGTGAACACCTTCGCCGATGCGACGGGCGACCATCAGTGGATCCACATCGATCCCGAGCGAGCGAAGGCCGGCCCGTTCGGCGGTCCGATCGCCCATGGCTATCTGACGCTGTCGCTCGGCCCGATGCTCGCTCCGCAGATCTTCGCCGTCTCGGGCGTGGCGATGGGCGTCAACTACGGCGCGGGCAAGATCCGGTTCCCGTCGCCGGTGCCGGTCGGCTCGAAGCTGCGCCTCGGCGTGACCCTCTCGTCCGTCGAGGACATCGCGGGCGGCGCGCAGGTGACTCAGGAGTTCGTCTTCGAGGTGGAGGGCGCGGCGAAGCCGTCATGCGTCGCCGAGGTGATCTTCCGCTACTACGTGTAGACGGCGGCTAGGCCTTGGCCCGCTCGAGGAGTTCGAACTCCTCGACGATGCGTGCCGCCAGCTCGGCGAGATCGGGGATCTGCTCCCGAT
>Ga0307380_10004410_pt1 | contig 19042 bp, 23 predicted proteins | sample UN3MG_FD_202239 | JGI IMG/M metagenome (GOLD analysis project Ga0307380, IMG submission 202239) | Soil microbial communities from Risofladan, Vaasa, Finland - UN-3 | ecosystem: Environmental > Terrestrial > Soil > Coastal area > Acid sulfate soil | place: Finland: Risofladan, Vaasa | collected... | reverse complement strand
TCGCCAGCGTCGGCGGTCGCGCTCTGCACGATCGTGCCGACAAGCAGGATGGCGGCGAGGACTTTGAGGAAGATGTCGAACATGGCTCTTCTGCCTTCTGACTAAAGTTTATCTTGAGGCCGGATGTCCCTCACGGCATCCATGATCTGCGCAAAACCCGCGGTGAGTGCCGGCGCAAGCCTTTCCCCGCTTTCCGTGAGCTTGAGCTTCCCGCCTACGCGCCCAAGCAGCCGGCATCCCAGGGCCTTTTCGAGAAGGCGCAGCCGGTGGCTGATTGCCGAAGGCGTGACGTTGAGTTCGAACGCTGCTGCCTTAAGCGACATGTGCCGCGCGGCTGCTTCGAACGCACGAAGCGCATTCAGCGACACCGCTGACGTCGGCTTGTTGGCGACCCACTCATTCATTGCGTTTCCACGTCTCCCGTCTGTGACGGCTCATAGAAAGACAAGCCACGGGTCGAGGCCACACACGTTTTCGTGAAGTGAAAAATGTTTTGTACATAGAGCAAAATCGCTATGGGATATTTGAACGCCAGTCGAAGGAGGCCTGCCCATGCCCGCAGAATCCCTAGCGCCGAGCCTCTGGAGCTCGGGCCACAGCGCGAGGGCCATTGCAAAGCGGGGCCCGACGCCGTAACGACGCCGCAAATAGCATGCGACACCGCTTCGCTACTTGAGCGCTTGTTGGCGCGCCGTGAGGCGCCCGCCGTATCCGGCAACGGATGCGGATGCTATAGGTTTGCGTCTTTCGGCGCGCCATCCCCCTTCGCGGGGGCTCCGCTCTTTCACAGGACTCGCGCGCAAGCGGCGAGGCAATGACACATGCGCTCAAGTAGCGCGCAGCGCGGTAGCGCATAAACATGCGCTCAAGGTGCGCGCAGCGCTCTGGCTAGGCCGAAGGGGCGACAAGTGCGAGGGCGCGGATCCGCTTACGCCGCTGCCGGCCGCAAGCGGACAGGCCTCACCGGTTTAGTCGGTCGGAAAGGCCCTCCGCCAGCGGCAGCAAGGAGGCGCCGAACTGGTTGGACTCAGTACGGCAGACAGCGGTCGTACGAACCAAGGTAGTAGCCGTAGGGGCACACAGGCTGCTCTACGACCACGGGCGGCGGCGCATAGCGTGGCGTCACCACGACGGGCGCCGTATAGCGCGGCGCGACCACCACGGGCGGTGCGGCCACTGTGCCGTTGCGAACGCAGCCGCCATACGGGCCGCGGTGAAAGCCCAGACCGCAAAAACCGCGCACCAAGGTCATGTCGGGCGCGGCGGTTTTCGCCGGCATGGGTAAGGCGGAAAAGGCTTGGGCGTTGAACGAAAACAACAACACCGGCAAAGCCAGGATCAAAGCGAGCTTTCTTGACATCGGCAAAACTCCTTTACGCTCTCCACGGCCGTCCCAATCAAAGGATCGGCCCCATTTTTGGCGGATCCGTGTCCCCGGCGCTCTGCTTATGCGCCTGTCGCTCGCACCTTAAGCGTGGCGCGGGCGGGGCTCTCCGACCGCATCGATGTGTATCAGGCGGATGCGACGGCGTTTGAGCTGCGGGACCTATGCGGCGAGGCGCATGTGGGCCGCGTGTTCATCTCCTACACCCTGTCGATGATTGCGCCCTGGCGGCAGGTGCTGCCGCAGGCGCTTCAGGCTGTCGGTCCCGGCGGCCGGTTGTCCATTTTGGACTTCGGTCAGCAAGAGGGTTGGCCCCGGTGGTTCAAGTCCTTGCTGTTCGCTTGGTTGCGTCAGTTCTCGGTGCATCCGCGGGCGCAACTCGAGCGGGAACTCACGGCACTGGCGAACGGCAACGGTGCCGCGCTAGAGTTTCGCCGCTAGTATCGCGGCTACGCCGACTACGCGGTGCTCACCAAGCCGGCATGATCTGGCGCTCCTCCGTGCCGGGCGGTTGCGCCTTGTCTGGGTGACCTGTGGCCGGAAGCCAACACTCGCCCGGTTTAATGTGAAATCGACGTCATATCGCGGGAACTCATCTTGTCGCCCGGAGCTTGTCTGTTACGTTCCGAGGCCGAGGATCGAGGGGGTTCCACTCATGAAGATAATTTTCGCGGCGTTCGTCGCCGCTTCCGTTTCTGTTTTTTGTGTCGCCGGCGCGGCCCAGGCCCAGTCCTACAGTAAGGCTGTTCAGCAGTTTTGCCATGCGGACTACAAGAAATATTGTGGCGATTACGGCTTGGAAACCTCGGGCTTGCGCTCCTGCATGGACCGCAACGGCAACAGCCTGTCCAAGAGCTGTGTCCGGGCGCTGGTGCAGTCCGGTCAGGTATCCCAGGCTGAAGTCAACCGCCGCAAGCACTAGGGCCGTTTGCGCCGCAAGACCGCCAAGACACATGTCTGCCTAGACACAAGTCTGCCTAGACTTCGGACCGCTTAGACATCGCGCCATGTGGCAAATGTCGCGGCGACGCCGTGCAGCGTGCCGTTTTGGTCCTTGAGCTGCCACAATACGCCGTCCTCGATGCGGAAGCGGCGGCCCGATTTGGCGATGCGCACGCCCGAATATCCGGTGGCGAAGCCGTCTCTTGTCACCTGGTCCAGCAGGCGCTGGCGCTCGCCGCGCGCCGGTTCCTCGGCCGACAGGCGGGAGGGCAGGGCCGCGATCTCGTCAAACGAGTATCCGAACAGGACTTGCGCGGACCGATTTGCATAGATGAAGTGCGGGTCCGGCGCGGTATTATGGGCCAGCACGCACACGGACGCGTCCGCGTAAAGCCAGCGTGCGGAAGGCTGGACGTCCGGCGGAAGGACGGGTGGCGCAAGGAAGGGCGGCTGTTGGCCGGTGATGCGGCGATAGCTCTCTACCAGGAGAGCGAAGAATAGGGGATCTTCGGCGCGGTGCATGGAAGCGGAACCAAATGGGAAGTCGGGGCGTCTCAGCATAGAGCGTCCGTGAAGGGTTTCCAGCGATGTTGATTGTCGGAGCCGGTCTCATGGCGACGGCGGTGACGGTGTTCCTCCTGTGGAACGCCGTGCACAAATGCCGGGAACTGTGGCGCGCGCGCAAGCGGCCGCGCCGCGTGGCGCACAGAGAGCGGGAGACCCATGACAGTTGATAAGAGTGCCCTCGACGCCGGACGATCGGGAAGTTTCAAGATCGGCGGAGAGATTGCGATTCATCGCCTCGGCTTCGGCGCCATGCGCATCACCGGTCCCGGCATTTGGGGCGAGCCGGAGGATCGCGACGAGGCGCTGCGTACGCTGAAGCGGTGCCCGGAGCTTGGCATCGATTTCATCGACACGGCCAATTCCTACGGTCCGGATGTCTCCGAGGAGCTGATCCGCGAGGCGCTCTACCCTTACGACGGCCTGCTTATCGCCACCAAAGCCGGGTTCACGCGTCCGCGCGCCGGGGTGTGGGAGGTGAATGGCGACCCGGAGCATTTGCGCACCGAGGCGATCAAGAGCTGCGACAAGCTGGGCGTGTCGCAGATCGGGCTGTGGCAACTTCACCGGATCGATCCGAATGTGCCGCGCGACGAACAGCTGGCCGCGGCCAAGTCGCTGCTCGATGAAGGTATTGTCCGCCATGTTGGCTTGAGCGAGATCGGGGTCGACGACATCGAAGCGGCGGCGAAAGTCTTCCCGGTGGCGAGCGTGCAGAATCTCTATAACCTCGCGGACCGCAAGCATGAGGACGTGCTGGTCTATTGCGAGGCGCATGGCATTGGATTCATCCCGTGGTACCCGCTGGCCGCCGGCAAGCTGGCGCAGGAGGGTTCCATCCTCGATGAAATGGCGCGCAAACATGGCGCGAGCCCGAGCCAGGTCGCGCTGGCCTGGCTGCTGGCGCGCAGCCCGGTGATGCTGCCGATACCGGGCACGTCGAAAGTCGCGCATCTGGAGGAGAATGTTGCCGCCGCCGATATCACGCTGTCGGCGGAGGAGATCGCCGCGCTGAATGCGGCGGGCCGCGCCGAGGCCGAGGCCGGTTGAGCGGCAGCCCACGGGCTTCCCGGCACGCCTCATGCTTCCCGGCACGCCTCATGCTTCCCGGCACGCCTCATGCTTCCCGGCACGCCTCATGCAAGACGGAATTGGCGGTTCGCAATGGTTCTGCGTGGGCCGCCGCAAAATGGCCGCGTGGTGCGTTTCCAATCGGGCCGATCCGCTCAATCCGGCGGCATTGGTGATGAAAGATTAGGCGCGGCTCTCAACGCAAGCGGGGATTGTCATGGCCACTCGCTCCAAACGACCTCAAGCTAAGACTTCGGCGCACAAGACTCCGGCGAACAAGACTCCTAAGAACCAGACTCCGGCGAACAAGAAGCCGCCGAAGACGCGCGTCGCGGCCGCCAAGTTGGACGAGACTATGATCCGCGAGGCGGTGATCCGTGAGGCGGTGACGCCAAAAGCCCCGGCGCCAATGCCTTTGAAACGTCCTGCTACGGCCCCTGTCCTGGTCAATGCGGTCAAGCCGGAAGAGATGCTGCCCGAACCTGCCGACGACGCGATTGGGGACGCCATCGAGAGCGCCGTGGAGACGCTGGAGAAGGCCTTGCAGGCGGCGATGCCGGTCGCGCGGGCCGTCAATGCGAAGCTCGTTGATATCGCGCAGACCAATATGAACGCCGGTCTCGAACTGGCGCGCGACCTCGCCAGCGCCAAGACGCCGATGGAGGCGATGCGGCTGCAGATGGACTATTGGCAGGACTGCGTCGGCGTGTTCGGCAGCCAGGCGCAGGAGCTGCGGACGCTGTCTGCCGAGTTCTTGGCCACGGCGAGCGAGCCGATCCGGGCGCATATGCGCCGTAGCTGACGGCAGCGAAACCGGCTTTGCAGTAACGCCTTTTTTTGCGGCTTGACGTAGACTGCGCGCTCACGAGTCGATCTCGGGGCGCCATGCTACGCGAAGAGCTGATATTCGTTGGGACCTGCGACATCGCTGGTCTGGTCCGGGGCAAGGGCTTTCCCGACGCCGAGCTGCCGGCGCGGCGCCGGACCGGCATCGGCTGGACCCACTCCAATCTGATGCAGACCTGCTTCGGGCCGATCCTCGATACGCCGTTCGGCACGGGCGGCGACCTGATGATCGTGCCGGACCCTTCAGCGGAAGTGCATGTTGATTTTCGCGACGGCTCGGCGGCGGAGCGTTTCTTTCTCGGCGACATCCGCAATATCGACGGCAGCCCGTGGGAGTGCTGCGTGCGCGACTTCTTGCGCCGCGCTGTTGCCGCGTTGAAGACGGCGTCGGGCCTTCATCTTATGGCCGCGTTTGAGCAGGAGTTCGTCTATACCGGCGTCGAGGATCTGCCGGGCCACGCCTACAGCCTGAGCGCGTTCCGCCGCCAAGGCGTGTTCGGCGAAATGCTGACCGCGGCAATCCGCGCCGCCAGCGCCAAGCCGGCCTCCGTTCTCGCCGAGTATGGGTCGCGCCAATACGAGGTGACGATGGCGCCTGAGACGGCGATGCGCGCGGCCGATCAAGGCGTGATTGCCCGCGAGATGGCCCGCGGCGGCGCCTTCCGCCTCAGCAACCGCACCATCTTCTCGCCGATGCCGGTGGCCGATGGCGCGGGCAACGGGGTGCATATTCATTTCAGCCTGCATGACGACCAGGGCGCGCCCGCGACCTACGATCCGCAAGGTCCTTTCGGCTTGAGCGCGGCGGCGATGCATTTCGCTGCCGGGGTGTTGCATCACATGACGGCGATCACGGCCCTTACGGCGCCGTCGCCGGTCTCCTATTTGCGGCTGACGCCGAACCGCTGGGCGCCGACGCTCGCCAATATCGAGGCCCAAGACCGCGGCACGGCTCTGCGCGTCTGTCCCGTGTTCGAGGCAGATGGCGAGGCGGCGCGGGCGGCGCAGTTCAATCTGGAGTTCCGCGTCTGCGACGCTGCCGCCAGTCCCTATATGGCGCTCGGCGCGCTGATCTTTGCCGGGGCGGACGGGCTCGCGCGAAAACTTGCTTTGCCGGACGCGAGTCCGCCATTGCTGCGGTCTCTGGGCGAGGCGCTGGATGCCATGGCGGCAAGCGGCGCGGTGAAGAGCTGGTTCGGACTGACCTTCTTCGAGGCCTATCTGCGCCACAAGCGCTCCGAGCTTGCGGCGGTCGCCGAACTGGCGCCGCCGGAGCTATACGCCCGCTATGCCGAGGTCTATTGAGACGTGGCTTGTGGCCGACAGAGACAGCGGATAACCCTGCGCTAACGGTGTCGCGTATAGGTTTCGGCGCATTGCCGTGTCCTTGCTACGTTCGCTGCCGCAGGAGGTGCCGGATATGTTGAAGGTTCTCACACTCTCATTCATATCGCTTGCCGCGCTCGGCCGCCTCTATGCGCGCTATCCGAATTTGGCGCTGGCCGCGCCCGGCGACATCCAATGGATCGAGCGCTTCGGTCTGCGCGGCGTCAAGGCGCTGCCCGCACGGCTCAACGCCGACCGGACGCGGAAGGCCGCATAGGTCAGTCGTCGTAGTGACAGAGCTCTTGCGGGCTCCAGACCTGGCCCGGCGGGCAGCCATGTCCCGATGGCTTCGGCTTGGGCGCGACATAGGCCCCGGGCACGCACTTGCCGTTCTTCACGCGGTAGCCGGGCCCGCAATAGCCCGCAGCGTTGCTTTTCAAAATGCATTTGCCGTCGACCAGAATCGACCGTGAGCGGCATTTTGGGCCTGCGGCCTTCTTCTTTGGTGCCGCCTTCTTTGGCGCCGGTGCCGGTGGCGGAGACGCCTTTCTTTGGGGCGGCGGTGCCTGCACCGTGCCGCCCCTGCTGGTGAGTTCGACGACACGGGTGCCGGCATGGGGCATGACGATCTCGATGCAGTCGCCCGGTCCGTCGGCGATCATCCACGGATGGGTCATGAACGTGTCGAGCGTCATCTGGTCGCCGGCATTGAGACCGCCATAGTCCTTGGGCTGACCGTTGAAATCGATCCACATGACGGAGCGATACATGTCGGACTTGTTGATGACGATGAGCTTCGCCCGCGTGTTGGAGTTTTGCGACCGCAGGGTCGAAAGGCTCCGGCAGGACGGATCCGGTCCTGGCGCGCTGGTCACGATGGCCGGTGCAGGCGCTGCAGGCGGGGGAGGTGGCGGCGGTGCAGGGGTCTTCGGTAGGCTGGCGCCGTTGAGCTTGCCGACATAAGCGCGAGCCAGATCGGCATAGAAACCCGACGGATAATTCGACAGGAAGGCCTCGAAACCGGCGACGGTGCCGAGCTCCTTGGCGCTGTTGAACGCGTCCTTCTCGGAGCTGTCGCCTGAGTCGGCGGTGGTGTCGGTGCCTTGATCGCCGAGAACGGCCTTCTCATAAGTACGGCAGGCCTCGATGAAGGATTTGATGTTGCCGCGGCCGGGCTCGAGCTCGAGGGGCGCGGCGCGATAGCCCGGCACCTGATAGTCGAGCGTGTCCTTCTCGGCGAAGGCGGTCCACATTCTATCGCCGTGCTCGATGTCCAGATGGACGCCGTTAATCCCCTCCTCCTGGGCGCGCTGGACATTGCCCTTCAGCGTCTGCTCGAAGCCACCGCCGGAAAAACGCAACTCCGCGTCCGCGCCGTTCGCCAGATCGCCGATATTGGCTCTGAAGGTGACGCTTGAAAATTTGACGCCGGTGCTCGGCCGCGCGTCGCAGACGCCCATGACCTGCACATTGTCGGTCTCGGGCACGCCGTAGATCAGCCGCGCGGTCATGGCGCCTTTGTTGTCGGGGTCGTTGGATTCGTAAAACTGCCAGGACATGTCGCCGTCTTGGGCGAGCGCTGGTGTGACGAGTGACGGCCACGCTGAAACGCCGAGGAACAGGAAAATGGCCAGGGGGAGGGATTTAAGCGACATGGGGAGTCTCCGCATTGCACGAACTTCGCGGAATGAACGCGAGACGGCGCAAATTGCCGACCCCAGCCGATCCGTCCCTCAGACGCCTAGCTTAGGGAGGCCGCAGGCCGGAGGCAACGGCGATCGGAGGCGACCTAAGCTAGCGTGGTCCATAGGACGGCGATATTCGCCAGCAGGTAGATGCCGAGCACGGATGCGGCCCAGCGCCGGTCGGCATGTTTGATCGTCGCTTCGGCGTCGGGGTCGCCGCCCTGCCAGGACGTGGCCACGACCCGTGCCAGGGCCACGATGATGAACAGATAGGCGAGCAGGAAGATCTTATCGAGCATCATCAGGTAATCGACATCGGGCAGCCCTGAAGTCGCCGTCAGCTGCAGCGCGACAAGAGTCAAGAGCGCGGTGATGCCGAGGCCGATGCGGCCTTCCACATAGCGCGGCCGGACGAAGTACACGAGCGAGGCACAGACAACGATCAGCAGGATCGGCACGAAGGTCTTGAGCGACATGGCAATGACGGGCCGCGTCACCGGGACCGAAATGACGATGCGCGAATAGGGCTCGGCTTCCGGTTTCGAGAGATCGCCAAAATTTGTCGGATAGGTGTTGGTGGTTATGCGCATGGCCGGCTTGCTGACCTTGAAGCCCGGCAAGGTAATGACGGGATCGATGATCACGGGATCCTTGCCGTCCGCCACATAGGCCTGCTCAGCCGCGCCCGCGAGGGTGTCCTCCATGATCACTTTCAAGGTCTGGGTGTCGAAGGGATAGGCCTCTAGCGGGAACTTGGAGGAGAAGCGGCCCTGATAGCGGAGGATCGCGTAACGGCTGCCGTCCGGCATCGCCTCGGGCGCGCCGGTCAGTTCATCGCGGCGGTTATCGTCCGAGGCATAGCTGTTCATGAACTCCATGGACTTGGACGGGTCGGTATCGGGCGACCGCCAGCGGAACCACACATAAAGATCGATGACGTAGTTGTTGGTCTTGAAGTCGAGTTGCTGGATGTCGTTGATATAAGCGCCGACGATGACCTGTTCCGAACCCGGCGCAATCACGGTCTGGATCGCTTCCATCACCGCGCGCGGTGTCTCGCCGGGCGCGGCTTGAGCGCAGGCATGCCCTGGAATAAGCGCGACAAGAGCGACGAAGAGGACGGCCGCCAGGCGATGGGCGATGGGTTGCATCGACATCCTGTCACCCTCGCTGTGTGACAAAGGAAGTGGTGCCCCAGGCCGGATTCGAACCAGCACACCCTTGCGGATAACAGATTTTGAGTCTGTCGCGTCTACCATTCCGCCACTGGGGCTTTCGGGCCGGGAACATGGGGTAAGCGTGCGGTCCGGTCAACTCTCGGAGAGGCCGCGCGCCCGCGGCCTTCCAGACCCGATGGACAAGCGCCCAGGGCCCGGCTAAGCAGAGCGCCATGTTGAGGCGCGCTTACGACAGGGTCATGGAGCTCGCCGCTCATCGCAATGCGCCGTGGGCCCTCGCGGGCGTGGCATTCGTCGAGAGCTCGGTGTTCCCGATCCCGCCCGACGTGATGCTCATACCCATGGTGCTCGCCGAGCGGCGGAAGGCTTGGCTTTACGCCGGGATTGCCACGCTCGCTTCGGTGGTCGGCGGCATCTTCGGCTATATCATCGGCTATTTCCTGTTCGAGACCATCGGCCAGCCGATCCTCAACTTTTATGGCTACGGCCACGCGTTCGAGGACTTCGCCAAGCGCTACAACGAGTACGGCGCCTGGATCGTGTTCATCGCCGGCGTCACGCCCTTCCCCTACAAGGTCATCACCATCGCCAGCGGCGTGACCCAGCTCAATTTCCTGGTGTTCATGCTGGCGAGTGTGGCCGCACGAGGGATTCGCTTCTTTGTCGTCGCTGCGCTGCTCTATTGGTTCGGCCCGCCGATCAAGGACTTCCTCGAGAAATATCTCGGCATCCTATCGATCCTGTTCGTGGTGCTGTTGATCGGCGGCTTCGTTCTAATCAAATATGTGATGTGACCGTGGCGGATTCCGATGGCTGATGCCAACCGACTGGCAGGGCGCATGATGACGATCAGCGCCATCGTTTTCGCGATGGCCCTTCTGACGATCCTGACGGCGCACGCGTTTGAGCAGTTCGGCGGCTATGCGCCATGTCCGCTCTGTCTCCAGGAGCGTTATGCCTACTACTTCGCCGTGCCGGCGGCGCTCGTCGCGTTCTTCGCCGCGCGCGGCGAAAATTTCGGTTTCGCGCGCCTGGTGCTCGTCCTCGTCGCCATCGGCTTTCTCCTAAACGCGGCGCTTGGCGTCTATCACGCCGGCGCGGAATGGAAGTGGTGGCCCGGACCCGAGACCTGCGGCGGCGGCTTCGATCTCAACTGGGGCAAGGACGGTATTGTCGATACGCCGGTCATCCGCTGCGACGAGGCCTCCTGGTGGTTCTTGGGCCTGTCCTTCGCTGGCTGGAACGCGGTGGTCTCGGCCCTGCTGGCGGTCCTGGCGGCGTTTGGCGCCACCCGCACGCGCTGACGTAAAGCGCCTTTTCGCTCACGAAAGTTTCAAGCGTGGTGATTGGCCTAGGCCAAGCCGGCACTGCTATCACAGCAGTGAAGAATTCCGCTTGGAGATCCCAAAATGACCCCGATCCGCACCCTTCTTGCCGGCCTCGTCGCCGTTGCCCTGCTTGGCTCCGCCCCCGCTTCGGCGGCCGAGTGGAAGGAATTCACCCCTGAAGCGCTCGCCGCAGCGCAAAGCGAAGGCAAGCCCATCCTGGTCGATGTGTTCGCCGCGTGGTGCTCGGTGTGCCGGGCGCAGAACCCGATCCTGGTCCAGCTCACCCGTCAGCCGAAATTCAAGAACCTCGTCGTGTTCAAGGCCGACTTCGATACCCAGAAGGACCAGCTGAAGCCGCTGAATGTGCGGTCGCAGAGCACGCTCATCGTGTTCAAAGGCGACAAGGAGCTGGACCGGTCGGCGGGCGACACGAGCGACATCTCCATCGAGGGCATGCTGGACAAGACGCTCTAGGACGCGCGAGCCCCTTGAGGCAAGCGCGATGATCGGCACAATCGGTTTGGCGCTTCTGGCAGGGCTGCTGTCGATCCTATCGCCCTGTGTGCTGCCGCTGCTGCCAATCGTGCTCGGTACCGCGCAGAGCGAGCATCGGCTGGGACCTGTGGCCTTGGCTTGCGGCCTCGCGCTGTCCTTCACGGTCATCGGTCTCTTCGTGGCCACCATCGGCTACGCCATCGGCCTCGACACCGATGTGTTCCGCGCCATCTCGGCCTTCCTGCTGATTGCCGTGGGCATGGTTCTATTGGTGCCGCGCCTGCAGGAGCAGTTCGCGGTGGCGGCAAGTCCGGTCGGGAGCTGGGTCGACGATCGCTTCGGCGGCTTCTCCGGAACAAGTCTTTACGGCCAGTTCGGGCTTGGGCTGCTGCTCGGCGCGGTGTGGGCGCCGTGCGTGGGGCCGACGCTGGGCGCGGCCTCGATCCTCGCCGCCAAGGGCGACAATCTCGGCCAGGTGGCGCTCACCATGGCAGCCTTCGGCATTGGCGCGGCGCTGCCCTTGATGGTGCTCGGCTTCGTGTCGCGGGAGGCGATGATGCGCTGGCGCGGCCGTCTGATGGAGGCGGGCAAAGGCGGCAAGATGCTGCTCGGCGCGCTGCTGGTCGCGGTCGGCTTGCTCGTCGCCACCGGCGTCGACAAGCGGCTCGAGACGTTCCTGGTGAATATCTCGCCCGAATGGCTGACGCAGCTCACCACGCGATATTGAGCGCGACGCGGCCTACGGCTCCAGCTCGGTATCCCAGTAGAGATAATCGAGCCAGCTCTCATGCAGGTAGTTGGGCGGGAACAGGCGCCCGTTGCGGTGTAGCTCGAACACCGTGGGGCGGTAAGGTTTCTGCGCCGGCCACATCCTGGCCTGGGCCGGCATCACGCCGCCCTTCCTGAGATTGCACGGCGCGCAGGCCGCCACGACATTCTCCCAGCGGGTCAGGCCGCCGCGGGAACGCGGAATGAGATGGTCGAAGGTGAGGTCTTGGTTGTCGCCGCAATATTGGCAGGAGAAGCGGTCGCGCAGGAACACGTTGAATCGGGTGAATGCGGGATAGAGCGCCGGGCGCACATAGCTCTTCAGCGACACTACGCTCGGCAGCTTCATCTCGAACGAGGGCGAGTGAACCGCGTGGTCGTATTCGGAGACGATGTTCACGCGATCGAGGAACACGGCCTTCACCGTATCCTGCCAACCCCAAAGCGACAGCGGATAGTAAGACAGCGGTCGGTAATCGGCATTCAGCACGAGCGCCGGGTAAGTGCCGGGGGCAGCCGATGCAGTTGCGACGTTCAAGGCCAAACGGTCCTTCAACTTGCCCGTCGCACTCGGGCCTCCTACTCGATGGGCTGGATACTATAAGCACGTGTCACGAATGTGAAGGGCCCCACATCATGTGGTCCGAGATGGCCTTTACCCCTAGGCCGCGTTATGAGCCTTGGCGCAGCTGTGCCGTGGCGAAGGCGTGTTTGAGGAAGGCGCCGCCAAGCCGCAAGCCCTCGCCGTCGATGCCGTGGCCGATGCCTTCGGCGACGTGCCATTCCACCGGCAGGCCGGCTTGGGCCAGCTGCTCGCGGGCCATGAGCATGGCGTCGACGGGGATCACCTCGTCCCTGTCGCCATGCACCAGCAGGATGTCGGGGCCCGAGCCCGGCATGGGTAGCGCCTCGACGGTGGCGAGCGCGCCGGAATAGCCGACGATCGCCGCGGGCGCCGGTTTGCGGGCGAGGCCGACGGCAAGGGCCATCATGGTGCCCTGGCTGAAACCGACCAGGCCGAGCGCCGAGGCCGGCAGTTCGTAGCGTTTCAGCTCCGCATTGAGGAAGGCTTGCAGCGCGGGCGCCGCCCGCTTCACGCCTTCGGCGATCAGTGCCATGTCGCCGAGCGAGAGGTCGAACCACTGCCGGCTCATGGGCGCCATGCCGCACGGCTCCGGCGCGTTCGGCGAGACGAAAGCGGCGTGGGGCAAGCTTTGCGCCCATTCGCGCCCCAAGCCGATCAGGTCGTTGCCGTCGGCGCCATAGCCGTGCAGGAACACCACGAGCTGGCGCGGGGGCCCGCCCGCGGGGGGATCGAGACGCGGCCCGTCAAGCATTGGCGATGTCATCTAGGCGAAAGCCCCCACATGCCGCATTTAATCGCCTTCCGGCACGTCGTCGGCGGAATGGGCGTTGAGCTGGCCATACATCTGAGCGCCGATGTCATTCAACAGGCCGAGCTGGGTCTCGATGTAATCGATGTGACCTTCCTCGTCGGCGAGCAGCCCCTCGAACAGGTCCGTGCTGACATAGTCCTCTTCCTTCCGGCAGGCGGCGCGCGCTTCCATGTACAGGGCGCGGGCGCCGTACTCGGCCTTCAGGTCGCATTCGAGAATCTCTTTGATGTTCTGGCCGATCATCAGCGGGTCGAGCCGCTGCATGTTGGGAAAGCCCTCGAGGAAGATGATGCGGGTCACGAGCTTGTCGGCGTGATGCATCTCCTCGATCGACTCTTCGCGCTCTTTCTTGGCCAGCTTGCTGTAGCCCCAGTCGTCGAGCAGCCGGTAGTGCAGCCAATATTGATTGACGGCGGTCAGCTCGCTCGTCAGCGCCTTGTTCAAATACTCAATGACTGTTGGATTGCCCTTCATGTCGCGATTCTCCTCTCAACCTTGGTCATCATCATGACGTGATCTTCCGTATGCGGCTAGTCTCGGCGCTCGTTGGCGGAGCGGTGGGGTAGCGAGGCCGCCGAGCTCGGCCCCTGTTCGTCGTAGCCGACCATTAGTTTGGCGATGAGCGGCAAACAGGTCCCGCAGGACGGCCGCTTACCCAGTTGCCGGTAGATCGTCCCCGGCGTGAGCACCACGAACGGGTCCTTGGTGCGCAGCGCGGATACGGCTTCGGCAATGTCGTTGGCCGTGATCATGGAGCAGGAACAGACAATCATGCCTCTCTCTGGCGGGGCGCATCGTTTGTCGTCAAGCCCTCTGCTGAAATGCGTGAGGGGGGCGAGGGCTGGCCAAACAGGTCCGACGGATCATATTAGGATAGTTCTAAAGTGGAATATGGGAGCCCGCAAGTGCGACACTTTCCAACGGGGCCGCGAGCGTCTGACCAAGTCATTGCTTAGGGCCTTATAAACCAAGCAATTTATCCGAGTTTTAAGTCGTCTCTGCGATGCTTCCCCGAGAACAGAGCAAAAACCAACGGCGGGGGCCGATCATGCAGACCAGAGATTTTCAGCCGGACGATCTGTTCACGCAGATCCAAATTCTCGTCGACGGGCTCGAAGCGGAGCGGCGTGCGCGTGAGGCGGCGGAAACGGCCGATGCGGCCAAGTCCGAGATCCTCGCGGTGATGGGCCACGAGCTGCACGCGTCCATGGAAGGTCTGGTCGCCATGACCGACCGTCTGCTCGCGGGCTCGCTCAACGGCTCGCAGCGGCGTCAGGCCGAAATTCTAGCGCATACGGCGCGGAGCCTGCTCGGCGCGGTCCACGAGGTGCTCGATTTCTCCAGGCTCGAAGCCGGAGAATCCTTACTTTCATCGCATCGGTTCGATCTGCACGGCCTGGTCAGGAGCGCCGCCTCGGTGCTGCAAGCGCGCGCGAGCGCCAAGGGTCTCACCAGCGGCGTCGATATGGGCGCCAACTGTCCGCGCTTCATTTTCGGCGACGCGGTGCGTATCCGCCAGGTTCTCATGGGCCTGATCGAGGCCGCGCTGCAGTCGACGAGCGAGGGCTCGGTGCGGCTCTATGTCAGCGTCAATAATGCAGCGAACCCGCTCACGCTGCGCTTCGACATCACCGACACGGGCACCGGCATGACTGAAGCGGAGCAGGAAAGCCTGTTCCGGCCGTCGGCCGATCAGTCACGCGTCGGCGGCGGGCTCGGCCTGCCGATCGCACGGCGGCTTGCGGGGGCGATGGGCGGCGATGTCGGCTGCGACAGCGCGCTCGGCCAAGGCACGCTCTATTGGTTCACGCTCCAGGCGGAGCCCGCGGCGGATCAAGACACGATGGATGAAATCGTGGCCGAGGCCGCGAACGACGCGATTCCACCAGAGCTGGCCCCGAAAGGCACGCTGTCAGGCCATGTGCTGGTGGTCGAGGGCAACACCGTCAACCGCATGCTGATCGGCGCCTATCTCGATGAATTCGGACTGACCTATGAAGGGGTCGAGAACGGCGCCGCGGCGATCATGTGCCTCGCCGCCCGCCGTTACGATCTCGTGCTCATGGATACGGTGCTGCCGGACTACGACGGCATGCTGATCGCCAAGCGCATCCGCTCCATGCATGCGCCGTCGTCGGAAGTGCCGATCGTGGCGATTACCGCGCGCGATGCCGCGGACGGCGAGCAGGACTATGTCGCCGCCGGCATCAACGCGTGCGTGTCGAAGCCGATTCAGGGCCGCGCGCTCTATGCCGGGCTCGTGCCGTTTCTCGACGCGCCCATGGCTGTCGACGCGCCGATGGACCTCGAGATGTTCGCCAAAGCGAGCTGAGGTCAGGTCCAGGCGATCGCCTAGACGTTGTCCATCAATACGCCGGCGAGCAGGATCAGATAGGCGATCAGCAACAGACCGAGACCGTAACCGGTGAAGATCGGCAACGGCACGATCATGCCGATGACGACCAAAACGGCGATGACGACGGAGACGAGGAACGTCTCCCGGCGCGGCGAGCTCAGATTGAAGTTCATGATGTTCCCCCTTGGCCAGGACGCCTGAAGAGATTCGGGCGCTTGCTCCTGAGTCTAGCGGTAAAGCGCTCCCGCTGTCATCGCCCACACGATAGGGGAAAGTTCTAGAGCGGCACCTTTTCCTTGGCGCGCAAGGGCGGCACGGGCACGCCCGCCTCGGCCAGCAGTTCCACCTTGCTGTCCACGAGGCCGACAATGCCGGTCATGATCTCGTTGAGCTGAAAGTCCTTGGGCGTGTAGACGGCCGAGGCGCCGCACTGCTTGAGGATGTTGACGTCCTCGGGCGGGATGATGCCGCCGACCACGATCGGGACGTCGCCGAGCCCCGCCTCGCGCAGCTTCTGTGCTACGTCGCGCACCAGAGAGACATGGGAGCCGGAGAGGATCGAGAGGCCGACCACATGGGCTCTCGCCTCTTTCGCCTGCTCGACGATCTCGGCGGGCGTCAGGCGGATGCCGTCATAGACGACCTCCATTCCGCAATCATGGGCGCGGACAGCGATCTGCTCGGCGCCGTTGGAGTGACCGTCGAGGCCGGGCTTGCCGACGACGAAGGTGAGCGTGCGGCCGAGCTTGCCGGAAACATCCGTGACGAGCTCGCGGATTTGCTTCAAGCGCTCCTCGTCGACGGCGTGCGCGGCGCCGATGCCGGTGGGCGCGCGATATTCGCCGAACACTTCGCGCAAGACCGCGCCCCACTCGCCGGTGGTGACGCCGGCTTTCGCCGCGGCGATGGAGGGCGGCATGATGTTGCGGCCTTCGCTGGCCGCCTCTTTGAGGTCGACCAGGGCTTGGCGGGCGGCGGCTTCGTTGCGATTCTGGCGCCAGTTCTGAAGCGCGGCGATCTGCTCGATCTCGACCGATTCCGGGACGGTGAGAATGCCCTCGGCGCCGGAGTCCAATGGGGACTCTTCGGTCTCGGTGTAGCGGTTGACGCCAACGAGCACTTGGTCGCCGCGCTCGATGTCGGCGATGCGGGCGGCGTTCGAGGCGATCAGCGCCTCCTTCATGTAATCGATAGCGGCGACGGCGCCTCCCATGGTGTCGAGCTTGGCAAGCTCGGTGCGGGCCTGGCTCTTGAGTTCCTCGACCTTGCGGTCGATCACCTCGGAACCGTCGAAGATGTCGGCATATTCGAGAAGGTCGGTCTCGTAAGCGACGATCTGCTGCAGCCGCAGCGACCATTGTTGGTCCCAGGGCCGGGGCAGGCCGAGCGCCTCGTTCCAGGCCGGAAGCTGCACGGCGCGGGCGCGGGCCTTCTTCGACAGCACCACGGCGAGCATCGACAGCAGGATGCGGTAGGGATTGTTCTCGGGCTGCTGCTCGGTGAGCCCCAGCGAGTTGACCTGGACGCCATAGCGGAAGCGCCGCAGCTTCGGATCCGCGACGCCATAGCGGTCGCGCGCGATCTCATCCCACAGATCGACGAAGGCGCGCATCTTGCTCACCTCGGTGATGAAGCGCACGCCGGCATTGACGAAAAAGCTGATGGCGCCGACGACGCGCGGGAATTTGTCGTCCACGACCTCGCCGGAGTTCTTCACCTCGTCGAGCACGGCGACCGCCGTGGCCAGCGCGAAGGCAAGCTCCTGCGCCGGCGTCGCTCCCGCCTCTTGCAGGTGATAGGAGCAAACGTTGGTCGGGTTCCACTTCGGCATCTCGCTGTTGGTGAAGACGATGACGTCCTTGATCAACCGCAAGCTCGGCGCCGGCGGAAACACATAGGTGCCGCGCGACAGATACTCTTTTAGGATGTCGTTCTGCACCGTGCCGGTGAGTTTCGTCCGGTCGACGCCTTGCTCGTCGGCCAGCGAGACATAAAGCGCCAGCAACCACGCCGCCGTGGCGTTGATCGTCATCGAGGTGTTCATCGCGTCGAGCGGGATGTCCTTGAGCAAAGCCCGCATGTCGCCGAGATGGGAAATCGGCACGCCGACCTTGCCGACCTCGCCGCGGGCCAGCGCCTCGTCGGAATCGTAGCCGGTCTGGGTCGGCAGATCGAAGGCGATGGAGAGGCCCGTCTGACCCTTTGAGAGGTTCTTCCGGTAAAGCTCGTTGGAAGCCTTCGCCGTCGAATGGCCCGCATAGGTGCGGAACATCCAAGGCTTATCGCGAGGGGCCTTGTCGCCTGTGGTTTTGCCGTCTGCCATTCGCTGTCTCCGGGCGCCTCATGTCGCGCGCGCAATTCTCATCGAAGCACGTGCACCCGCCTTGTGGCAACTCAGCGGGGCGCCGCTATCTGCCCGTATTCCATGGACCGGAAGTGATTTCAAATCCCTTCCATGGGGATGCCGAACAGGACGACGGCGAGCGCCATGGCGGCCAGCGCCAGGAATCCCGCGGCATCAAGCCCGCGCTGGCGCACATCCGGGCTCTTCAGCGCCACGCCCGCGGCGACCAGGCATTGCAGCAGGTAGAATAGCGCAAAGGCCCGCGAGGCAAGGGTGATGACGGCGAAAACGTCCAGCGTCCAGGTGAGGGCGATGCCGATCACGGCGATGACCGGATAGGCGTGGTGATGGTCGATACGCCGGCCGGTGACTTGCTCGATGAGGCCGCCAGCGCCAATGGAATCGGCGACCGCCGCCGAGAGCTGGGCGAACACGGCGCCGATCACGATCAGATAGACCAGGCTCGAGGCGGCAGGCTCCAGCACGGCGATAATGCCGGTGGCGTTGCCGTTGAGGGCCCTGGGATCGTCGACCGCGGCCATCGCCAGCAGAAAGAAGGCCATATAGATCGCGCCGGACAGCCATTGCGCGTAACGCATGGTGCGGACGCGCATTTCAGGCGGATAGGCGCCGGCCAGGAAGCGCGAGGTCTCGAAGCCCTGGACGACGACGAGCAGGCCGAGCACCACCCTGGCCGACTGCCAGTCGAATGGCTTGGTCTGCTCGACGATATGCCAGGTGCCGTTGAGGCTTGCGTCGATATTGAACCAGGCCAAAGCGGCCAGCGCCGCGGCGATGATGGCGAGCTTCAGCCCGACGGCATATTCCTCGACGCTTTCGAGGCCGTGCAGGCCGCGCCACAGGCCTTGCGCGGCGATGCCGAGCAGGATGGCGGTGGTGAGCCCTTTCGCCGCGAGAGGATGGGGGGTGCCGAGCCCTTTGAGCAGGAAGGCCGAGAGCAGCGTCAGGTAATAGGTGACGGAAATGAAATAGGCGAGGGCGAGCGCGAGATGGGAGGTTCGCTCGACGAAACTCAGCCATCTCCTGCCGCCTTCGGCGAAGAGCGGCTCGCCATGCAGGATGTTGAAGCGGATGGCGCCGCCGAGCAGATAGGCGAAGACCACCAGGCAAGCCATGGCGATCACGGAATAGGAGCCGAGATCGTGGGTCAGCAGCGGAAACGATACGAGAAAGCCCGAGCCGATGATGGAGGCGAGCGGCGTGACGGTCGCCCGCCACATGGGCGCGGCGGTAAGCTTTGGCGAGAACAGAAACGCCAGGGCGGCCGCCAGGACCACGAAGACGATGATATTGCCGGTCAGTTGCTGCCCCTGTTCTGGTGAAAGCCCCGTTTTTGA
>Ga0307380_10004409_pt1 | contig 19047 bp, 25 predicted proteins | sample UN3MG_FD_202239 | JGI IMG/M metagenome (GOLD analysis project Ga0307380, IMG submission 202239) | Soil microbial communities from Risofladan, Vaasa, Finland - UN-3 | ecosystem: Environmental > Terrestrial > Soil > Coastal area > Acid sulfate soil | place: Finland: Risofladan, Vaasa | collected... | reverse complement strand
ATATGCATAGTCATTGGGCAATTAAACTATTTGGATTGAAAGGCTATTCATATGATGAAGTCAAAGAGAAGTATGGTGAGAACGAAAGATTCTTAGCAAAGAATAACTTTACCTTTGCTACCTTATTCGGAGCAGGAAACAAATCAATTGCACTTGAAATGAGAAAGTCACCATTCTATGAAACTTATGTTAAACAATTTTATAATCAACGAATGACAAAGAATCAATTTTGGGGAGACTACTTTATTGACTTTTCAGAACACCATGTTCAAGAATGTCAGGATGAATTTTATACCCGATACCATATTCATAAAAAATGGCAGGACACCATCGTTGACACATTTTACAAAAGTGGTTATGTTGATAATCCCTTTGGTTTCAGGCGCAGGTATCCGCTTGCACGTAATGAAATAATCAATCATCCTATTCAATCAACATCATTTCTTTTACTTCTTGATTCATTAATCTTAATTGATAAAGAGTTAACCAATAACAATTGGAGAACTCATTTAAATAATCAAATACATGATTCTGGATTGGCTAACATATACAAATATGAAGTCGGGGATTTTATTGATATGGCTAATGATAAGATGGTCAATAAACCCCATTTACCCTGGACAAGTACCGTTAAGATGAAAACTGATTGGGAATTTGGACACAATTGGTTAGATATGAAACGTGTTCATTCGGCAGCAGGAGAAACAAACTTATAAACCCTCAATAAACGAAAGGAGCAATGAACTATGATTAATTTAACATCGTATCAAAAAGCAGGCTATGGTGCAGTATTTGTCGAAACTATGGAAATGAAACGTGCAATTAGATCAATTGAAATCGATGAACCATTTAAGACAAAGCTGTGGAGTCCTATTCGTGGACTAATTAATAACTATCATAGTTTCTCTGAAGATGAACCTATGAATGCAATTCAAATCCTTCAAAGGGCAGTTGGGCAACAAATAGATGGAAATTTTCTTGCTGCTCCTACTAATACTGCCTTTATTCTGGAATCATTTGATGAATTCATTGAAACATTTGATGTAGTTCAAACCATACTTGACATTTATGATATGCTCAAGGCAAATGCAACAATGCTTATCATGATTGGTTCCAATTCCCAATGCATTCCCTCCAAATTAAAAGAATTTATCCCTGTTGTACAATTCCATATGCCAAATGAATCTGACATTAGAACAATTGCTGAAGGTATTGCTGAATCTTCAATTGAAGGATTAGGTGATAACTATGCTAACAAGTTTGAAGTCAATGATGCTATCATTGAAGCTTGTAAGGGCTTAACCTGGGAAGAAATTGAAAATGCTCTTGCTAAATCAGCAGTTGAAACCCGATCATTTGATTACAAACATATTATGGAACGTAAGCAAATGGTCATTAAGCAAACTGGATTCATGCAATTCATTGAACCCGAACCAATTGAAAATTTAGGTGGTCTGGAAAAATTCAAAAGCTATTGGGAATTGAGAGCTGAACCTTTTATCAATGACAATTCCAATAAGCCCAAAGTTAAAGCTATCCTATGTGCTGGATTCCCCGGAACTGGAAAATCTTTGGGAGCAAAGGTATTAGGATCAATTCTTGATTGGCCTATCATTCTATTTGATGTAGGTGCGGTTAAAGAGGGAATTGTTGGTGAGACTGAAAAGAAAATGCGTAAAGCCACTTACACAATTGATTCAATTGGACGGTGCATTGTTGTAATGGATGAGATTGAAAAGTTCTTTGGCAATTCATCTGCCAGTGGTGGTGCTACTGTATCAAGTTCTGGAGTCGATGAAGGTATGCTTGGTCATATGCTTACCTGGATGCAAGAGCGCAAATCTGAAGGTATCCTTTATGGAACTGCCAATAACCTTGATGTATTACCTCCTGAATTCAAACGTGCTGGTGGTCGATGGGATACTATCTTCTTTGTCAATTTACCTAATCCAAATGAAATTGAAGAAATCATTTCAATTCACAATCGTAAATATAACTCAATGGTTCCTTCAGATCCTAAATTTTGTGAACGATTGCATAATGAAGGATGGTCTGGAGCAGAGATTGAACAATTGGCAAAAGATAGTCATTATGAATCAATTGATGAATGTATTGATAACATTCCAATTCTTTCAAAACATGAATCTAAAAAATTTGAGCGTACAAGGGAATTGGCAAAGATGTATCGATGGGCTAATACCAAAAAAGAAGCAGTAAAAATTAAACCCCGTAAATTAAAGCTTAAATAAAATGAATGAAAGAAATAAAACATTAGATCTATTGGCAAGTGCAATTAAACAATCATTAACCAATATCTATGGTAAAGAAGTTGGATTTGCTTTATTCATGTTTGAATTTGGATCAGATACAGCAGGAGATTATGTTAGTAATGCTGATCGTAAAGATATGATTAAATTCATGCGTGATTTAGCCAATCGACTTGAATCAAATGATGGAGTTATTGGTAAGACAATTGGAGAAGCATAATTAAAAAAAGAAAGGAGTAAATTATGAGTCATAACGAAGTAATTGAATTAGAAGTAGACGATCTTAAAACCCTGGCAAATACCGCAAAACGATTAGGTGGTCAATTGATGCTTAATGAAAAAACCTATAAATGGTTTGGCAGAAATGTAGGAGATTACCCTTTACCGGAAGGTATTGCTGTATCCGATCTTGGCAAATGTGAACACAAAATTAAATTCCCTGGAATCAATTATGAAGTGGGTGTAATCAAATCTAAAACCTCAAAAGGTGCATATTCATTACTTTGGGATTTCTTTGATAGTAAACTTAAAAATAAAATGGGTGGAGAAAAGGCAATTGATTTCATTCAACACTATACAATGGAAAAAGCCACTCAAGCAGCAATGTCAAAAGGCAGATTGTGTCGTGAATCAGTGGTCAAAACTCAATTGGGGCAAAAGCGCAGACTTGTAATTAACGTTTAAAAAGGAGGTGTCTTATGCAAAAACAAATTATTATAGAAGTTGATGAACAAGGCAAGATCCATTTTGAAACCGATGGATTCATTGGTGAAGAATGTGTCCAGAACGATGTTGTCAATCACGTTAAAAACGCATTAGGAAAAGGACTTGGGCCAGAATTCAAACCAGTATTCTATCAAAAGAATCAAACCAGAACAGTACATAAAAATTTCTGTGGATAATGTCATTAGATGGCTTACATAATCTAAAACCAATTAAAATGAATTACTATACTGTCATACTTTTAATACCCCACAATGGCAATCGAATTGTATTGGATGGAGTAACAGCAGAAATTGAAACAAGTAATTGGATTTCTGTATCTCCGAATCCTCATTTAGATATTGTTCTTGAAGTACATTATACAAGTACAGAACAATATGAACAATTAAGAAAGGAAATGTTTATTACAAACAAACCCATTTATCTTTATTTTAAAGATGTTCATCCAAATTTAATTAATGTTTATTGCAAAAGTATGACAGCAGATTTCAAAAAAATAACAATTAGATTTATTGGAAATACAACTGATAAAGAATACCTTGATTATGTTACAGAACTTGAAAACAAATTCAATGAAGAAGTCTTTAAAATCCCAAAACCAGAACCTGATCTTAAACTTAAAGAAAAGATTAAGATTCTTAAACGTAAACTAACATTCTAATAAACGAAAGGAGAAATGAATTATGAAAAATTTAGCGCAATTAAAAGAAGGACAAACACCTTATAAGATCGCAAAGGGAGCAGCAAATGAGTGTAACATATTTGAATTGGGTACATTGCTGCATTTTGAAACTCATTCATGGCAAGCAAGAAAAAGATTGGATAAAGAAGTAACCAAACAAATCTCTAAAAAAGCTGAAGGTGAATGGGTACGTGCCAATAAGATCCTGATCAATAGGGATCACTTAACGGAAATCAATTCAATTATCACAGCAGCAAGAAACTATATTTGGGATATATCCAATCCATTTCCAATCAAAGGCATTAACTTCATTGCCCTGGAAATTGCTGAAGAAGCCAATAAAAAACTCAAGGAATTCAGCAAAGAGTTACAAGAAAAGGTAAAGCCTTTTGTAGAACAGTATGCACAGCACATTGATGAAGCAAAACATGAATTGGAAAAAGACGGTTTATTCAATGAAGAAGATTATCCCAAACCAGAAGAAATTGCTGGCAAATTTTGGATCTACTGGAGGTGTTTCGATATGGTTATTCCTTCTGGTGCTACTGATGCCATTTATAAAGAGGAAACCAAACGAATTCAGGATCTATTCAAACAAACCAGAACTGAAACTATCCTGGCATTACGTGAAGGGTTTGGTGATATTGTCACTCATTTAGCTGAAACAATGAATGGCAAAGCTCAAGGTAAAAGTAAACGACTCCGACCTGAAGCAATTGAAAAGGTAATGAAGTTCTTTGAAACCTTCCAATACAAAAACGTATTTAAAGATAGTGAATTAAATACCCTGGTAACTCAAGCAAAGGAACTGCTTATTGATGTAGAACCCAAAGACCTAAGAGATGATAAAGCTTTGGCAAAGCTAATTTCAACTGAAATAAGTGATATTAAAACTCAATTGGATAACTCAGTTGAGACCTTTAAACGCAAGCTAACTTTCTAAAGGAAAATGAAAATGCATACTTTAGACGGATTCAAAAAGTTTGTCTACAAAGGCAGATCTACTAATCCAAAAGCTGTAGTTAGAAAAAGTGGACAAATAGGATTTAATTCTGGTGCTATAGGTAAATATAGCTTAAATGTTTTTGAATTCGTCATTCTTTATATTTCTGAAAATAAAAAAGATAGAGTAGCAGTTAAATTCACTAACAATGATAAAGAAAGCGGATTGGTTAAGATTCAAAAAAGAGCAGGGAGTTTTGCATTTTCAGCTATAACATTTTTAAATTTTAATGATATAGATTATTCAAAAACTACCAATTATGATTTTATTTGGCTTGAAGCAGAAAAAACAGCAATTTTTAAACCAAAAAAGAGGTTAGACAATGCCATGTAGAAATTTTAAACATGGATATTCCAGAACTAAATTATATAATACTTGGTATGATATGATAAGGAGATGTACTAATTTAAATGATAGAGCTTATAAATACTATGGAGGTAGGGGAATTACAGTTTGTAAAGAATGGTCAGAAGATTTTCTAATATTTAGATTTCAAATGAGAAAGAAATATTTAATTGCTAAGAAAAAATATAAAGGAGAACAATTTTCAATTGAACGAATTAATAATAACAAAGGCTATTATTATAAAAACTGTATTTTTGTTTCACATAAATTACAAAATAAAAACAAAAGAAATGTTATTCCATGCAAAGCAACTAATCGTAAATCAAAAAAAGAAGTTTACGGAGAAACTAAAAAAGAATTAGCAGAAAAAATTGATATGTCAGAAAGAACAGTTGGGAGAGCAATTAATAATAAACAAAAAACAAAAAATTGGATAATTCGACCACTACTTAAACCCATAATAAATAAAAGGAGTCTTTAATGGCTTTCGATAGTGAATTTAGTCTTGATCGATTTAATCTTGAAGTTGAAGCAGAACGTCAATCCAGACTAATCCGTAAATACGGTAAACTCGCATCCCGATTTAAAGGTTTGGCTCTTGATGAAAAACGTAGATTAGAAGTCCTTGAAGGTGAATTGACAGAGGAATATAGACGCTATAAAAAAGACTATGGCATTATTAAGGATACTGATGCCATTTTATTGCGTCTGATTAAAGGAGATCCAAAATATGAGGAGCAATTTAAAAAGTGGATAGAAGCTGACCGTAAGTTTGAAGATGCCAAGAGTGCAGTTCAGGCATTAACCAATAAAGGATTTATGATTAAGATTGAAGTAGAATTGTGGCTTAATAACTATTATTCAGAACCATCAGTATATCACAAAAAACCAAAACGAATTCAATTGGACGAAGCAGAAACTTATTAACCATTCTAACTGAAGGAGAAAAATTATGTCTTTATTATCAGATCGCTTAAACAAGAAAAAATTAATCACACCAGCAAAGAAATTTGGAGGTTTTAAAAAACAAGAGGAATCTGGAGAAGGATTAGCTTCCAAATTTCAAAGACGTTCTCAATCCGTTCTGGATAAAACTTATGAATCCAGAGAAGATAGATCTAAAGCAGGTGGTATGGGAAAACAGATATTTGAAAAAGAGGTATTAGAAGAATTTAGTATTACTGAATTCCAACCTACTGCTGGAGATCGTTTTATTGAGATCCTTCCAATTAGTTTTGACCCAAATGTACCCTATTTCAGAGAAACGTGTGTCCATTTCTCAGTAGGGTTTTCTCAAGATCAATTCATTTGTCCTCATCGATTCCTGGGCCAGAAATGCTATCGTTGTGAAGTACAACAAAGACTGTTCAGGGTTAACAAATCAGTTACTGATGAAATCAAACGTTTATATCCATCAGATCGAATTGTTTACCTGCTTTGGGAACGGACAAAAGAATTGCTTGAAGAAGAATCCCCCGATTTTCACCTCCAAATATGGAATGCTCCCAAAAAGAAAGTCCATTCAAAAATTCAAAACCTAACAAGGGATAAACTCAAAAGAACTACCTTAGATATTTCAGATGTTACAACCAGTGAAGGACGTACAATTGGATTGACAATTGAAAGACAGGGTGACTTTCCTGATTACAGTGGTTTTGAACTCCATCAAAGACAAGAACCAATTCCTGAAGAAATCCTTGAACAATTAGAAGCAATCATTGTTACCGCAGATGAACGTGGTTACAAAAAATATAGCCTTGATATGTTCTTTCATATTCCAGAATATGATGAGATTAAAGAATCTATGATAACAGAAGAAGATGATGGAGAACAACAAGAAGAAAGCAATGGAGAATCTGCCAAGCAAACCCGTTTTCCACGTCAGCAAAAAGAACAAGAACCCACACATGGTACTCAATCCAAAGAAGCTATTGAAAAAGAAGTTATTGAATATTGTGAGGAATTGTCAAAAGAATTAGCTGAATTAAAATCACTTGGATTTAATAAATGGTGTCGTGAAAATAACTATGAGGAAGCTATCGGTATGGATCAATCTGAAGCTATTGAAGCTATTGTTGAAGATGTATATACCAAAATGGTATCTGAATCAGACATTCAATTATAAACTATAATCTTAGGGGGGCTTAATTGCTCCCCTAAAAAATTTTACTTATTTTTAAGGAAATGAATACAAATGAAAAGAATTAACTTAAAATCTAATAAGCCATCTTTACGGGATAGATTGAAAACTACTGAAACCCTTCCTGTAATACTAAAAAAACCATTATATTTCATTGATTCCGGTTCTTGGATGTTAAATTTGGCTCTTACCAATAAAGTAGACCAAGGCTATCCAGTTAGTCGGGTAATCAATCCAGTTGGTGACTATTCAACAGGCAAAACACTCCTGGCCTGTGAAGCAATCAATTCAGTTTGGTATCATGAACATCTAAGAAAAAAGAAAAAAATTAAAATGTATTATGATGAACCGGAACACGCATTTGATCATAGATTAGCAAGCCAATTCAAAATGCCTTTAACAGAGATAATCGGATTACGTGAAGATCTAACAAGCTACAAGCGTAAGAAAGGCGAAAAAATATTTCAAAGATCCAGAACAGTAGAGGATCTTTATAATAACCTGGATTGGATCAGTAAAAATGATAATGATTATGATGTTGTCATTTATATAATCGATTCATTAGATTCTTTACGTGATGCCAGAGAAATCAAACATATAGAAAAAAAGGGAATTGAAAAACAGGATATGGGTGGAGGTAAAGCAAGAGTACTATCTCAATTATTCCGTAACTGTATTGAGGGCATTCATAATTCAAATGTCTTATTAATAATTTTATCTCAAATCAGGAAAAAAATTGGTCTTTCCTTTGGTGATCCTAACACAAGGGCTGGAGGAAAAGCACTTGACCATTATTCTACACATATATTTCAATTAAGAGAAATAGGTAAGATCCAGACTGATGAAAAAATAAACCAGGGAATTGAAGTTGGAGTCCGAATTAAGAAAAACAAAACTGGTAGTAGATATAATGATGTTAATTTTGACATATTACATGGTTGGGGAATTGATAATTACACTTCTGCTGTAAATTTCCTATGGGATAACAAAGCACTTGAAATATCTGGTAGTTATTTAACTTTTGAAAGTAAAAAAATGTACAGAAGTGAATTAATTCAATTATGTGCTGATGAACCTGTTGTGGCTAATTCAATAAAGCTTTTATTACAACATCATTGGGATATATTGCTTAAAAAAGCTGAAATCAATAGACCTTCAAAATGGGGATGGATAAAATAAACTAACTTGAATGATTTGAATTCAAATTTTAAAATTTTTTTGTGAGGACAAATGGAAGAAAACTTAAAAGGGCTTTTAAAAACTTACAAAGAGTTTACGTTCCTGAAACAAACAGATCTGTTGCGGTTCTATATTGATAAATTCTATCCTGATTCAACCATTGCAGTTATCTATGATTGTAAAAAAGCAATTGAAACCGTACCAAGATTAAGCATATTAAAACGTGATAATTACATGGCTTATATCAAAGCAACAAAATCTGACCTTATCACAATTCAATTCAACTCTGTTACAGAAGCAGAAGATTGGTTGTTTTCATTTAGAATGGATCTCAAATGGGAAATCTATAAACGTAGTAAATTAGTAAGAAATAATAAGGGGGAAATAAAAATTGGCTAAAGGAGGAAACTTTGAAGGTGAGGTATCAAAAGAATTTTCTCTTTACCTTACTCATATGAAAACAGATGATGGTGTATGGCGAACAGAGGGATCAGGTGGACGTGTAACATGCAAAGCAAAAGCAAATATGCTGACACGCATGGATCAATGGGGAGATATAACCTATACTATTCCAGAAACAAAGTTTTGGTTTGATGTTTTTTCTATTGAATGCAAAACCGGATATGCAAAGAAAACCAAAGACAAAACTAAAACCAAGACAACCTTAACTCATTGGTCATTATTGGATATGATTGATTCTTCTCAACAACTTTGTCAATTCCATGAGTTTTGGGAACAATGTCTTAATGATGCAATTGAATCTAAACGTGAACCAATGCTTGTCTTTCGCAGGAATAGAAGATCTAAATGTATAGCAATGCACAATGATATATTTTTTGGATTCATTAACGGATTTGGAAATCCATCAGTAAATTATCTAACTCTAAATACAATGTTTGATCCAATACCAATAACAATAATGAATTTAGATCATTTCTTTGATTGGACAGAACAAATCAATGAAACTATAATTCGGAAGTATATTATAAAAAAATTATTAGTAAGAATAAGAAAGGAGTACAACAAATATCATGAAAAAAAACGGAGTTAATTGGATATTCAATGACCATGCTGTAGAACGATTCTTTGAACGTACTGCCTTGAATATAACTAAGAAAGATATTGTCAAAGCAATAGATAATAATCAAATAATCTATTTTAAACGAGTTAATACTACCCGATCTATGGCCTATATTCATGTAAAAAATGAAGTAATTAAAACTGTAATGCATCGTAAAAAAGATAAGATTATCACTATCTTACCTTGGAGATCAATCTTTCAATACACTATTGAAGTACAGATTTTTAAATATGATAACAAAGTGTACAGAGTTAATCTATTTCCTGATTGTTATCTTGAAACTAAAAAACCAAATGCTTTAACTAAAATATTTGAAAGGTACGATTATAAGGATATACTTAAAGGTACAAAAATAGGAGGATGGAAACCAAAGAGGTATGATCATCCACAATTCAATGAAATCTTTAATATAGCCTGGAGTTTCTTTGAGATCGATGAAGATCATTGTAAAATAAAAAACGAAAGGATAGCAGGTAATGAAACGTTTGAAATTAAAGGAGAAGCCAAAAAGATTGAGTTTATCGTCCAATATGGAGCCGACCTCCCCGAATCATTCATCACAGAAAGACCTCTATGATATAGAAGTTATTTTAGAACAGTATCACCAACATACAAAAGAAAAGCAGGATCTACCATTTTATAAATGGATTAAATATGAGGATCACTTACCATTAGATCAGAACAAACCCATTTTAATTTATGATGCTAATAGAGATACTATGTTTGATGGTTTTTCTTTTGTTGCTCTACAACATTCATTGTACAGTAGTTACATGAAATATGAAAACCAACCTACTCATTGGATGAGAATCAAAAAACCGGAGAATTAAATGAATATAGAAGATAAAATAACAGTAAAAGGAAAAGAGTTAGAAACCATGCCCCCTGAATTATATATAATTGCAGCATTGGTTAAACGTTTAGGTGGTGAAGTAATAATATCAAACAAAGAGTTAAATCCTGATAATTTTACAGGTGTCCTGTTTTTTCAATCAACTATTGATACTATAGTTATAAAGGCTAATTAATATGTATATTACAGAACTCAAAGTCAAAGGATTTGGATTACACGTTGAAAAAACAATTCAATTTAAACCTGGAGTCAATGTAATCGTAGGTGAATCAGAATCAGGCAAGTCAACATTGATTCGTGCTTTAGCTCTTGCAATTGAAAACTCTCCAAGAGGAGGAGAAAAACTTTATCAATCAGATGATACTGATGAACCTTTATTTATACAAATTAAAACCAGTGATGATAATACAGTTAAACGAACTAAAAACAAATATTATTTAAATCGTAGTAAACCAATGAAAGCTTTTGGTTCTTCTGTTCCTGCACCTATAAAAGAAATTTTTAACTTTAAAGAAATTAATTGGCAAAGACAATTTACTGATAAACCCTTTTTATTATTCAATACAGGTGGAGCAGCAGCAAAAGATTTAAATAAAGTTACCGGACTTCAAGATCAAGAAGCACTTATAACAGAAATCAAAGAAAGTATTTCAGATCGTAAATCTAATATCAAAAGAGTTTTAAAAAATAATGAAGAACATAAGCAGACTATTGAAAGACTTAAAAATGTAGTCAGATTCAAAATGAAATGTCATTGGATCTTAAATAAAAATCAAGAATCAAATGAAATGGGGGGAAAAATAAAAAGTCTAAGAATTATCTTAGATGAGTTAACAATTGTAAGGAGAAAATATATGTTAAATCAAAATGTAATTGATAAGTTTTCAGTACAAGTAGGAAAAATAGTAAAAGGTAAAGGTGTAATAAAAGTATATGATGATCGTATCAATGAGTTGGGTAATCTTGTCAGTCAATTGGAACGTATACCCAAATTTGATAACAAGATTATTCTGGAACATGGAACTGCCTTACAAAAGGTAGCTGTAAAAAATCAAGATTCAAAAGAGATTAATGACAAAATAAATCAACTGTACACCCTTATCCGAAAGGTAGAGGGATTAAAAAGCTTATACCGTAAAGCAGACAAAGAAGTAAGTGAGATTAACAAAGAATTGAATGCCGTTTTTACTGAGATTGGTTACTGTCCTCTTTGTAACAGACCAATTGAAGGAGATCATGAATGTTAGTTTTAGTGGTTGGAGATACACATTTCAGTGGAAAGAATCCAGTTGCACGAATTGATGATATTATGGAAACTCAATTTGAAAAGTGGGAGGAGGTAGTAGCTATTTCCAATAAGTATGATGCTCCAATTGTACATACCGGAGACATATTTAATACATCAATTATAGCCAATTCAATTCTTACCCAAATTGGAGCTATCATGGAGAACCTAAACAATCCTCTTTATTTTGTTTGGGGTAATCACGATTTGATGTATCACTCTATGGATCTGTGGGATCGTACCTCTCTTGGAATTCTTTGGGCTAATAGTGAAAAGATAAAACATATTTCTGATTTTTATAAAGATTATAAAATATGGTGGTCATGGTATGATTGGGATGCAGAACTTGGGATACAATGGTATGGTAGCCGACCTGATATTCTCCTTACACACAAAGCAGTTGTTTCAGAGCGCAAGATGGGCAAAGGTTCTTGGATATTAGAAGATGAAGATTTCTGCATGGACATAGATAATAATTTAGAATTAAGAGGATACAAATTAATTATCTGTGGTCACTGGCACAAACCATATATATTCAAACACAAAGGATCATTAGTAATAAATCCTGGGCCTGTATTACGCAGGTCTATTGAAGAATGGTTTATGCCCTCAGTTGTTTTATTAAATCTTGATACATTATTTTATAAAAGAATTTATTTAGAATCAGCAAAACCTCCCGATCAAATACTATCCAGAAAACATATAGCACAAAAGATTGAATCCTATACTGAAGGAGTAATGAAATTTATAGAACAATTAAAATATACAAAAACAGTCAGTAAAGGAAAATTTTTAGAAAATCTATTTGTTTTATTAGATACTCATGAACTACCTAACAATGTGGAAAAAATACTAAGGGATAAAATAGCAATCTTAATACAGAAAGGAATAATCCACCATGAATATAATTGAAGAATCTATAGATCATAATCGTGGTATAAGAGTACAAACTATTAAAAACAATGATTCAATATGGAGTATCCTTTGTAATGATCGTTTTGAAAAAAATGAATTTAAAACTGAACTTACCTGTGATATTTGCAAACCTACCTATGTGCCAAAAGTAATAAATTATAGAGGTAATTTACTTTGTACTGCTTGCCTTACCAGGATGATTGAAATGATTCAAATGGCAACTCTATCGGATTGTGGTCGTGATCGTAAACAAACAAAAGAATTACAAATTAAATTAGAGACAGCTAAAAATGGATGAGGAAAGACACTATAAAATATTTTCATTAACAAGAAGACAATTACTTCAATTAATTACAGGGGAAGTTCAGATTCAAAATCTCCCTACATGGTCAACCATTTTAGAAGTTCAACCTAATTTTCAAAAAAGAGGATGGGATTTTATAATTCATCATCCATCATTTCCTGAAGTTCCAGAAGGACAAATGCCAGAACATATTAATTTAGAACTTAAACAATTCAGTCGTGATAAAAGAAAACTAACTTTTAAATAAGGAGATATACTAAATGAAACCAGGACAAAATCATAAAACTTTTCAACCTGTTCAAATTGTAGCCAATGATTTAAATGACTGTTACTTTCAATTATTAAGTCTTATCTGGAATTATGGTAGAAGATACAAAATAGACACCGGATCATTTGCTGGAGCATATCGATTAGAATTTGATTTTTGTTCTGGTTTCATCAACTATCCTCATACCAGACCTCTTGCTCCAATCATGCCTGAAGGTATCCCTCCCACAACCACTGACGATGAACTGGATAAATACTTTGCTAACTATTTAATGGACTCCAATCTTGAAGACAATGAACATTACAGATATAGCTCATGGATCAATGGTATTGAACATTACAATGAATTTTCACGTTCAAATAATCATTTAAACAATTATGAAACTCCCTTAGAGTGGATTATCAGACACTTTAAAGAAAAAGGGCATGGGAACAACCATTGTTACATAAACGTTGGAAATGTGGATTCTGGATTCAATTATGATGCACCTTATGAGCATGAAGGTGAACGTAGAACCTCCCCCTGTCTCAGAGGTATCGATTTTAAGATCAAAAACGGTTATCTAATAATGAGTGTTATCTTTAGATCCTGGGATCTATATGCAGGATTTCCTGAAAATATGGGTGGTATGACATTGCTTAATGAATATATTGCCGAACAATTAGGCATTAAACCTGGGCCATTATGTTTTACATCAGCAGGTCTTCACCTTTATGATTATCAAATAGATCCTGTTATGGCTATTCTTAGAAAGTAACTTGAATGAATTGAAAAATAAAATTTGAAAATTTTTTTAGGAGACATTCTATGAAGTTTACAAACTCATCCAATAAAAGCACAATTCAAAAAATTGAACAGATGCAAAATCTTTTAGCTGAAGTAGGAGATGAAAGTAAAAAAGCAAAAGCTCAAGAAGAAATACTACTTGGTCAGCTAAATGAAATTTTTGAATGTGACTCATTGGAAGAAGCAAAAGAATTACTTGAAGAAGCTATCAATGAAAAAGAAAAATTAGATGAGCAATTAAATAACGAGACAAATACTTTGTATGAAAAAATGAAAGCTGATGGATTAATCCGATGATACATGACCTTCATAAAGTATTGATTGAAGCGGAAGCAGAGCTATCTCTTTCTCTAAAGGCTTACAGCTTCAACAAAATAGCCATTGCCAAGGAAAAAAGATGGATTGAATTGGAACAAATGGCTAAAGCTGCTTTGATAAAAGTCGGTGAAGAAATTCAAAAGGAAATCAAACAATACATTGAAGATTCCGTCACTTTTGCATTGCAGACAGTCTATGGTTCAGCCTACCACTTTGTAGTACAATTTAAATATGATAAAAGGGATCAGGCAGAGGTTATATTCTTTCTAAGCAAAAATAACAAATTCTATGAACCCAGGAAAGATACCATTTCAGGGGGAGCAACAGATGTTTGCGCTTTTTCATTACGTATGGTATTATACACCCTGGAAGATCCCGACCCCTCTCCTATTTTGATTCTTGATGAACCCTTCAAGAATGTATCAAAAGGTTATATTCCATTTGTGTCTGAAATGGTAAAAGAATTAGCTAACATGCTTGAATTACAAATAATTATCAGCACACATACAGATGAGATCATTGAACTCGCTGATAATATTATATATTTATAAAATAATTGGAGATCAAACATGAAAAAACCAAAGCCAATTGAGCCTGGTAATTATAATGGATTCATTGTTAGACCTGCTAAAGTAAAACTTCAAAAAAAATTACAACCATTAGATTTTTTCTGTGTTAGAGGAACCGGATTTATCAGTTGGGCAATTAGGCACATCACAAAAAACCTCTCACCAGATCGTGAATGTGACTACAATCATGCAGGACTACTACCTGATGGAACAGCATGTACTCTTGAAGCACTTTGGCATATTGAAAGTAAAAATTTATTTGAACATTATGAAGGATGTAAAATATTAATTGGAAGATATATTGAACTAACTCCAGAAAAGTATTTAACCGCAATAAAATCTATTCAAAGACATATCGATCAACCCTACCCAAAACGCAGACTCCTTTTTCACCTATTAAATCTTGCTCATTACATCCATTGGATCAATGCTGTTGTCTGTTCTGAATTAGTTGCTAAAGTTTTATTTAATGCAGGTGCAAGGAATCATAAATATTGGGGAGTAACCCCTGATACTATTGCTGATGAGATTGAAGATCAATTAAACAAATCCAGAACTGGCCCTAATTATGAAATAGTATATAATGATATACTACCTTGGCTTATATATAAATATTGTTTTGAATGTAAACGTCTTTATTTATTACCTATAACTGATAAACATTGTTATCATTGTAAGAAGCGGCTTAGAGATGAAATAGCTATTCCACATAGGGATATAAGAATAAAAGTACAGGAGTATAATTCTCTTAAATTAAAATACATTTCTGAATTACAATAAAGGAGGAAAAAATGCCACCAAAGATGCAAAAGCCAAAAGAAATAAAGGGAGAAGAATTAGCTGACATATTAGTTAATAATGGAATTTTACATGAGGTAAACCGAACATTCTTTAATCCAATTGGATTAAAATTAACATTAAAAAAAGATCTTTCAATATCAATAGAACAATCAGAAGATGATTGGGGAATTCTATTAGATACAGTTGATAAGTTTAGTATCCAGGCATACATGAAATATGCTCAAGAAAAAAAGAATTTAAGACAAGCATATGCAGGGTTTATAATCCAGACCAGGGATATGATTAGAAAAGATAAATTAGAAGTTCCTGTCACTCCCACTTCTACCCTCAAATTACAAGCTCTCCTTAAACAAGTAGATGATTTTACATATGCAGTTAAAAAAAGACTAATGGAAAAATCAAAAAACTATGATGCTGAATTATTTAGTTTTGATGAGTCTGCTTTATCTTATGATATGTTTGAAGATTTACAGAATGATCGCTTTACCGATGGTGTTGCCAGAGCAATATTATTAAGTGACATTGAAAATCTAAATGAAAAAATTAAAAAGATTCGTGAAATTGATAAGAAGCAAAAGAAAGTTTATAAGGAGAAAAGATAATGACTCTAAAAGGAGAATGGTCTTATTCAGATAATGCAATTGCTATTTATAAACGATTGTATTTTGATAAATTAAAAGGAGAGACCAAACCATCTGAAACTCATTCCAGAATAGCAAAATTTGTATCTAATACTCCTACTGAAAAAGGTAAATTTTATAATCTATTAGAAAAGAAAATCTTCAGACCTAATTCACCTTGTATGATCAATGCAGGTAGTGATTCTAAAAACCCCCATGATCGTGCCTTATCAGCTTGCTATGTCCTTGGCCTTGAAGATTCAATGGACTCTATCATTGAAATGTGGGGAGTCTGTGCCAAGATCTATGCGTCCGGTGCAGGATCAGGTATACCAATAACAAACTTGAGAGAAAAAGGAGCAACAATATCAACTGGAGGTTCAGCTTCAGGCCCATTAGCTTATCTAAATGTTGTTGATATGTTAAGCAATACCGTCAGATCAGGTGGCAAAACAAGACGTGCTGCTAACATGGGCATCTTTAAATATAACCATCCTGATGTAATGGAAATCCTTGACTCTAAATTAAATGGTAACATTCAAACCTTTAATTTATCAATGTCCACTACTGATTATTTCATGAAAGAAGTTAATAGTGGAAAAGATATAAGATTAAAGAGTCCTCAAAAATCTAAGTATAAAAAAGCAAGAAGAAAATTATCAATAGATGAAATTTGGACTAAAGTAGTTATTAATGCATGGACTAATGGTGATCCTGGCCTGTTCTTTTTTGACACCGTAAATAAATTCAATCCAACTCCAAGCTTGGGAGATATTGACTGCACAAATCCCTGCCTATCTAATAATACATTATTACTTACCAAAGAAGGTTATGAAGAAATACAAAATTTAGTTGGAAAAAAATTAGAAATATGGAATGGTCATGAATGGACTATGGTTGAACCAACAGTGACAGGTTACAATCAAAAAATGTTAAACATAATATTTAATAATGGAGAAGAATTATATTGTACTCATTATCATAAATTTAAACTAAAAGATAATAGAGAAATTGAAGCAAAAAATTTAGTTGAAGGAGATCAATTGGCTAAATGGACAATGCCAGTATTATCTGATCCAACAAATCCACTTGATGAATATAATATAGATCCTTATACTCAAGGGGTTTATTGTGGAGATGGATTTTGGGATAATTATCATAATTGGCCTTGCATTCGATTATATGGTGAAAAAGAAAAACTATTAGAAAATTTAGATTATATTAATTATAGAACTGAAGATGAACGTACTTTTCTACGATTATCTAATATATATCATCATAAAAATTTTGTGCCTATCAATAATTACTCATTAAATTATAAATTATCTTACCTTGCAGGAATTTGTGATACTGATGGAACATTAACTAAAGATGGTAGTATTCAAATATCTTCTGTTGATTTTAATTATCTATTAAATTTAAAACGCATGATTAATACAATGGGAATTGATGGAAAAATAAACATTTCTCATGAATCTAAAATAAAAGATATGCCTGATGGTAATGGTAATTTAAAACCTTATAATTGTAAAACTTGTTATCGATTATCAATTGCGGGATGGCAGGTTCAAACAATACTTACTAAATTAAATTTTAAAACTTTTCGTTTAAATACAAAAGATATTTCTATTAGCAGAGATTCATCACATTATATAAAAGTAGAAGCAATTTTAGATCAAAATCAAGTTGATAAAAAAGTTTATTGCTTTAAAGATCCTATTCGTGGAATGGGAATGTTTAATAATATCAGTACTTTACAATGTGGCGAAGTTCCACTTCCTCCCTGGTCTGTCTGCAACATAGGTTCAATTAATGTTTCTTATTTTGTAACTGAAATTCCTACTTTAAAAACTATGGATGCTTCTTTTCGTTGGATGGATTTTAAAGAAGCTGTTGAAGATGCTTTTGTATTTTTAGATAACGTTATTGATAAACAAGATTATATTCATCCAAAATTTATGAAGAATGCAAAAGATTGGAGACCTGTTGGATTGGGTATTATGGGATTTGCTGATGCTTTAATTAAAATGAATATACCTTATGATTCAAAAGAAGCAAAGGAATTCTTTGAAAGAATATGCTATGAATTAAACTCTACTTGCATAAAAAAGTCTGTTCAAATGGCAAAAGATGGTGAATGGGGTACACCTATTCCTGGTGAAGATCAAGAACATATGTATAATCTTTTAAAGTATTATACAAAAGAAGATGAGCAATTGTTAGCAGACTTTGAAGAATATGGTATTCATAATACTAACTGGACAATGATAGCTCCAACTGGATCAACCTCTATGTCTGCTGATTGCTCCTATGCCTGGGAACCTTTAATGGCATTGGTATGGGAGAAACCCCTTGTTGAATCCAATGAAGTCCTCAAAATAATTCATCCTCAGTTTAAAAAAGATTTAAACGAATTTTGTAATAACCAAAATATAAGTTTTAATAAAATAATAGAAGATATTATAGATAATAATGGATCAATTCAAAATATGGCGGTTTTTCCTCAACCAATGAAAGACATTTATAAAGTAGCTCATGATATTGATCCTATAGTTAAAATTAAAATGCAGGGTGCAGGACAAAAATGGATCTCTATGGCAATCAGTTCAACCACTAACCTACCTAATAGTGCTACCATAGAAGATGTTGATATTATTTATAAAACAGCATGGGAGCATGGATTAAAAGGAATCACAGTATTTAGAGATGGTTGCAGAGAAAATCAAGTTGTACAATTTGGTAAGAAAAAAATCATTAAAGAAAAAGAAATAATTAAACAAAGACCAATTAAACGTGATGGATCTACTGTTGAAATCAAAACTCCTCATGGTAAATTTTATGTCACTGTTAACTACCATGATGATAAACCAATTGAAATGTTTTTCTCAGTAGGTAAACAAGGTGGATT
>Ga0307380_10004406_pt1 | contig 19052 bp, 10 predicted proteins | sample UN3MG_FD_202239 | JGI IMG/M metagenome (GOLD analysis project Ga0307380, IMG submission 202239) | Soil microbial communities from Risofladan, Vaasa, Finland - UN-3 | ecosystem: Environmental > Terrestrial > Soil > Coastal area > Acid sulfate soil | place: Finland: Risofladan, Vaasa | collected... | reverse complement strand
CCCCGGTCGAGTTCCGAATCCCTACCAGAAGGATCCGCAACGCTGCGCTACTCTCAGTCCAATCACCACTCGCCTGTCCAAGCATCGGCATTTTTCGATAGCTCCTTGTTTACAGTCGGTGTGAAATTAGGGTGATCGGGTTGGTGGTCTCTGAGTGAGACCTTTTACAAACCGTCCAAACGCCCTCTTCGTACATATAAGGGGCTTCTATTTAGCCTTTAACGAGAAAAACCGGCCCTATAGACTAACTATAGGGCCGGTCTTGCCGGTGAAACTCCGAAAACCCTACTTAGGGATTCCGAAAAACTCGCGCACATCGGGAGCTTGGTCCCAAATCTGCGAAAGCTCCGCAATCTCGTCTGCGGCTTTCTTGGTCTGCTGGACGGTTCCAAGGGTCTTGGGACCGGTGCTGGCCTTGCGAGCTTGTGGACGTTGAGCGGTCTTTTTGCCAGCTTCCTTCTCCTCAACCTCTTCCTCGACTTCGACCTCTTCGCTGTCGTCATCGTCATCGTCATCGTCGTCCTCATCCTCTCCGCCCTTTTTGGCGGTCTTCGGAAGGTCGAGGTCGGCGTACAGAGCCAGAAGCTCGTCGTTCGGCGTCGATGCGATGGTGCTGTCGTCCATGAGACCCATGGGGTCCACGCCGGCAGTCATGGCGATGTCGTTCTCAGAGGGGTCTTCCGTCGCAGTCATCTGGATATCCGACATGTCGGGCATCGCCGTCTTCTCCGAACCGTCCATCTGCTCGACTTCGGGGGTGACCGGTGCCGGCTCAGGATTGACGTTTCCGCCCTCCCCAGACTGGATGGTCGGTCCCTTGGCAAGAGGCTCAACGGAAAGCTCTGCGTCGGAGGCCATGTGGCCTTCCCCAAGCTCAGCCATAAGGGCTGCGAGCATCGCGCCTTCGTCGTACTCCTTGGTTCCTTCGGACTCTTCACCTTCGTCGAAGTCGTCCTGAGCGGTGTAGGCGTAATCGTCAGCGTTCTGATCGATGCCGTCGCCGTCCTGATCCATGCCCATGAGGGTGTCCATGAGATCGTCGTCGGACATGTCGTCCTCCATCATCATGTCGAGGTCGTCACCGTCATCGTCCATCATCATGTCGAGTTCGGCTTCGCCGTCGTCCATGAGTCCGTCCATGCCGAAGAAGTCGCTGAACGCTTTGACCAAACGGTCAACCTTCTTGTTGAGGGCGGTGATCTGCTGAGAGGCTTTCTTGTCACCCATCTTGGCGTCGTCATCCTCATCGGATGCTTCGTCCTGATCCTCGTCCTCATCGTCGGCTGCGGTGATGTTCAGGGTCGCGGCGGTAGCTGCGATCTGCTCACGGGGAAGGTCCATGAGAGCCATCGCGCGACGCTCAATGTCAGCCACGGTGGCGTCCTTGAGAGTTGCTTGAGCGATACGAACACACACTGCGGCATGACGCTCGGCGGCAACACGGATGTTCTCCTCCGAAGCCTGCTTGGGCGCACGAGCATCAGCCTCTTCAGCGGTCGTGGGACCGGTGGCGGGGACTTCTACTTGTGTAATGTGAGCCGGGTGAGTGGCCTCTTCCGTGGTTCCGTTGCCGGGCATCGCGGGGGGCGGGCTCTGCTTGTACGGGGGTGGATGTGGATCCTCGGCCCAAGTGGACGTGTCACCAGTTTGGTACTTGTCCGCTGGGGGATCGGGGAGATAGGCGGGGTGGTCTGGACCTTCAGTCCGATCCACCGCAGGAATCTGCGGGGGAGGGGAAGCCGTTTTTTGCTTGGTCCATGTCAGTCGTTGGCGGGACATATTGTTGTGCTCCTGAGTTTCTGGTCGTCGAGTTTGGGAAGGGTCTACTTCCGTAAAGAAAGGATCTGCCCAAGACGAACCAGTGTCTTGGCTTCTCCGAGTGTTGGTTTTCTGCCGAGTACATGACGGCAAGCCGTCAAATACGTTCCAAGGTTGTCATGGTCTGCGGTAGACCCCACCCGCAGGCAGGCTCGATAGACTTCCTTGGAAACCTTCACACCGAAGCTCACATTCAAACGAGCTACATTGTCGAGCAACTCCACGTTTGATGCAGAAACCCGAACAAGAGTAGCGACGCCTTGCTGATACTGAGCAGCGCGCTTCTCCATAGGGGAGCCTTGGTGAATAATGCCGTTCCCGGTCGATGTCGCAAGCTCTCCGGGAGAGGCAGCATCTTCCTGAACGTCTTTTTGTAACTTCTCTTTGATCCGCTTCTTGAGGTTGTCGAGAACATACTGCTCAAGTTCGCCCTCAAGGCCGTCTAAGGGGTCTGTCTTCGCCGCAGGGGCCTCAGCTTCATCGCCGGAGTCGCCTGAGTCATCAGAGAACTCAAACCCCATAGGGTCCATCCTGGCGGCTTTGGCCATCTGATCCTCGGGAGCAGCGCTCCACTTGGGCGGAGGCGAAGCAAGAACCTGACGGATTGCGTTCTGCGTCGAAGAATTGACGGCTTCGGGCTCCAAAATGTTGCGCATCACCGCTCCAGCAAACGCTGGGGTCGCAACCCAAGAAGCCTCGATAAAGTGAACGCCAGCCGTTGGATCAAGCGTGGGGTGTCCACAAAGCTCAGCAATGCGGAACTTGTTGCCCTTACTGTCGAACTCATAGTTGCCCTTGGCGTACTTGATGTGGTCACACATCTGGGTCTCATCAGCCGCTACGTTCCCGCACTTGGTACATTGCGTATCGGTGACAGAGCAACCCATCGACATCGTGCCCATCCGGCCAGCTTTGATGTCTTCAATGAGAGCAGCGTGTTTGCGGTTTGTCGCAATCAGGATGTCCACGTAGATCGAATCACCAATGTCTCGGGCTGCGGCATCAATGATACGGCCCTTGGATTGCTCCTCAATCTGAACGTGCTCCACGAAGTTGTGAGCCCCAACGAAGGTCCGGTAGGACTTCATCAGCACTTCTCGGGACCACGCGTCGTGGTTGTTGTTGATGTAGATGTCGCAGTTGGGACGGATGCGGTAGTCCGCCCATTTGCGATGAATATTCTTGCCCAACTCGTTGACGTTGCCCATTTTGACGCCGGGGACATCCTCGACATCAACAGAAGCCACGATGGTGGCATGGGTCAACAGGTACTTGTTTGGGTCAAACTGCTCTTGAAGGATCTCGCTGGCCTGAGCCACGAGATTGGGGTTGCCAGCCGGGCTACCGACGTTGCTGGCAGTACGGACGTTGCCCCACTGGTTCGGAGCGAACGAGGGGTGAACAATCTGAGCCCGAGCTTTCTTCAAAAATGCCATCAGATTGCCTCCTCAACTTCCGCACACTCGGTGCCGTCAACGATGTCCTGCTTCCGAATGAGGAACATGCACTTGGGACAACCCATGAGCTTGATCGACGACTGATCCTCACGCTTGTAGACAGCAGGCTTGAGCGTGCCGTCACAGGAGGATTTCGGACAACCGTAGTGTCCCGTGGCTCCCTCAACTCGGGTGCAGCGGTACTTCCGGTCTCGACCGTTCCAGTACAGGGCCTTTTTGACGTGTGCTCGTGCCACTCGGGCAGCCATCACGCCAATGTCAATGCCGTCTCCGATGTCATCAACGAGTTGAACCGGAGGATCGAACCCTTGGATGAGATCCTGGTTCTGAGGTTTCCCTTGAGAAACCATTGCAGCAGACCCCGCACCCCCAGGCACCGTCTCGTGCATGGGGGTGATGTACATGTCGTTTGCTGGGTTGATGATCTGGAGATCTTCGACCGGCAAACGGTAGTTGGTGTGTGGGAACTGAACGTCCACCATGCCAATGGCAGGCCAGACCGCGATCACGCGACCTTCGTCAGTCGGGCTGCCGTTGACCAATGCAACAGCCTGGCCGACCGCGAACATTTGTCCGCGGGCTTGCCAGTTGCCTTCGTCTGCCTTGAGGTTTTTCATGGTGGAGGGGGTTTAGGCGGTCAGATCAAAGCCGTGGGAGGCTTTCTTGTCTTTTTCCCAGGGCTTGCCGGAGTCCTTGTCGTCCTTCTTGTCGTCGGACTTCTCGTCATCCTTGTCGCCGTCTTTGTCCTTGGCTTTGTCCTTCATCTTCTGGATGTTCTCCTTGAAGGCTTCGGGGACTTCGCCAGCGGTCATGTCGGAAGCAGTGCGCTTCTCCAACTGGGTCCAGCCCTTGTTGGCTTCTGCGATGGCCTTGTCGATGCGCTTGCTAGCGTTGTCGATACGCTTGGTGCCCATGCCAAAGAGGCGCTTGAGCTTGTCGGACTTGGACATCACCCAGTCGCGGAACTTGACCAGAAGGGACATCACGCCGGCTTCCTTGTCGATACCGGATGTGCTGGCGTTCTTCTGCTTGAGTTCCAGCTTCAGACCACGAACGACGGGACGAAGGGCCGTAAGCTCCTCCATCACCGTGTCATAGACCTCCGCAACCTGAGCAGCAATGATTGCACCGACTCTCTCTTCGATCCGACCAATAAGGTCGCCACCGCGATCCTTGATCGCAGCATCTGGGTCAGCGTTGAGTTCTTTGATCATCTGCATGGCGCCTGGACGCTTCTGCTCAGCAACTTTGGTGTATTTGATGACAGCATCCATCATGTGAAGGACTATGGCGCCCTGACCTTTAGCCGTCTCAGGAAGTTCCTCCTTAAACTGCTTCAACCTCTTCGCATAATCCTTCTCAATTGTGTCGGCCTTCTTGAGAAGGACCTCACCAGCAAGAGCTTCAATCTCAGCTCTTACATCTGCCAAATCCTTGCGGGATTGTTCAAGTTGCGCGACGGCCTTTGCCGCTTGCATTTCGTTCCACTTACCAATGCCTGCGGCCTCGTGGAACTTAGCGAGCTTGTCATCAAGCTCACTGTAGTTGTCCAACGAGGCCGCAAAACGAGCAAGCTCGTCGCTCAGTTCAGTTTTTTTTTGAGCCGAGTCGCCGGATTGGCTAGCAGCCAACCTTGCCTGCAACTTACGGATCAACTCCGAAGCAGCCTTGGCGTTGCTGAACATGCCGTCCTGCTGAACCATGCGAAGCTGGTCGTTCTCGTCCTGCGTGAACGCGTCCATGTAGGGCTCATCCTCGTTGCGAAGGAACGCCTGGCTGGACTCCTCACCAATCTCGGCGGGGTTGAACTCGTTGGGAGCAACCTTCTCCTCCGTGTAGTTGGCAGGCGGATCCATCTGGGCCTGGCGGGGACGGAGCCCAGCATGGCTTTCAATTCGGTCGCTCAACATGTCGCATCGAAGCGCCATATCGCTTGCCACATCCTGGGGAAGTCCCAAGGTAGCAAAGTCTGTTTGGAATAGTTCCGCAAGTCGGTCCAGATTGGCCGTGACTTGGCGGGCCCCAGTTTCGGTGATTTTCGGCATTGAAGTCTGTCTCCTGTTGGTCGGGGCGGGGCTCTGTACCGAGTCGAGGGACGGCCCTTCACCTAATTGGGGCATCCTATAAACGGATAACTGAGATTTAGAGCCACTTTTTTTTCCCGATGGAGCTGACCTAAACTCCTCCGGGGTCGGTGAAACTTCGGTTTCTAACACCGAAGGGTCTTTAGAATTCATATATTCACGTAAAATCGCTGCCGAAGGGGCACTTGGGACCGCTTCGGCACCCTCTGAATGCTCATTGAGCAGATCTGAAACCTGCTGCGACCTCAAAACGTCCAGCAAACTCGCACCTTCGTCGTTAGAAAACCCAGAATCGTCCTCTTCGGAGTTTGTAACTACAAATTTGGCAGTTTCGCCTGACTTTGCAGCGTCTACTACTTCAGAAACGAAGGCTCGACGTTCTTTGGAGTCTTGGTCCAACATTGACTGACGTTTATTTGGGTCATTTTCGTTAGTGACCTCCCGAATGGCGGCATCGCCCCACGTCATGCTGTCAATTGACATCCCAATGAGGGCTTGTCGGATGACCTCTCGGATCTCTTCATCAAGATCCTCGTCTCCAAGTAACTCCGCCAAAGGGTTCAGCGGATGGTTACTATCCCCATCCGTGATCTGGTCAACGAGATCTTCGTTGTCCAAAGCCTTCATCCCCTCTCGGAGAGCTTTGCGCCCTGCGGGAGAAGTCAGCCCTTCACTCATGGGCGTGAACATCGCCTCCAGGTTCCCCTGTCGATCCATCGCTTGAAGCAACTTGGCGGATTTGACGGAAGGCTGGGGACCTCCTGGCACCGTCGGGTCTACTGCAAACTTTTTACCGTCACCGCTTAGCTCGGCGGTCAAAACCGATGCGGTAGCGATGCCCGTCAAAATGGCCTTGAGTTCCTTAGCCCGGTTGGACTTAGGGTCAATGGCCTTGAGTTCTTCTGCAAGGGTCTCTGCTGCCCCCACACGCAACGAATGATCCAACTCCCGGTAATGCGCCACGGACTCCGTGATACGGGCTGCAATCTGCTCAGGACTCTTCTCCGTGTCTGAAACAGGCGTCCCTCCCAGGATCTTAGGGTTCGCCACCACGTTCTTGGCGTAGGCAGCTTCCGCAGCTCGCTTAGCAAGCTCCTTGGGGTCCTTGATGCCGTCGTAGCCTTCAAAAGCGGCTGCCCTGTTGGCGATGTTCCGACCTGCTACGCCGTCACCAGGCGTCCCCACGAGGCCCTCGATCTGCTCCTTGAAGGAGGTAGCGAATTCCGCTGCTTGTTTGTCATCCATGTCTCCCAAGGCACGGGTCATGGACTCTTGGATGTCTTTGGGGAGAGTCGATCCAGGGCCGATGAGATCGGTGACGATCTTGTTCGCTTCCCCGACACTCTTTTGACGGCGCTCTTTCGCCATCTCTTTACGAACTTGCTCACGAGCTTGGGCTCGGAAGTCCGCTGGGATTTTCCCGGATTTGGGGTCGCTCTTCAGTTCAGCGTCAGCCAGCTCTTGTGTGAGCTTCTCCGTCCGGGTGTTCTCCGCTTTGGTCGCATTCATAGCACCAAGGGACTCACGGGCTTCGCCTAACTCGCGTTCGTACTTCTTTTTCTCAAAATCGTTGAGTTCGCCGGTCTCGTCCGCGTTGTCGTCCAGAATCTTGCTGAGCCGTTCAATCTCATCCTCGGCGGCTTGCTGCTTCTCTTCAGGAGTCTTGGGCTTCTTGGGCTTCGCCTTCTCCTCCTTGGGCTTCTCCTCCTTGGGCTTCTCCTCCTTGGGCTCCTCTTCAGCACGGTTGCTAATCTCCTCAACCTTGTCCTTGAGCTTCTTGAGTTTGGCCTTTTCGTCGATGATGGTCTCTTCAAGATCACCTCGCTCCGACTTCACCGCCTCCTCCAGCTCCTGCATCAGATCATCGACAACCTGCTGTTGAGCGTCTTGCTCCTTTGTCGCCTGGTTGAGTTCGTTCTGCGTGTCGACTTCAGCTTGAGCCTCCTCTTCGTCCTCAAGCTCTCCGTCGGCTACCTCTTCATCGGTTGGCTCCTCGGTGACATCAGACTCCTCATCGGGTCGAGTCTCTCCCTCGGGCTCCTCTTTGTCCTTCAGCCTCTTCTTTTCCTTCTTGGGTTCTTCAAACTTTTCACCCTTGGCATACGCCTGAGCTTTGTCTTCAGCGAACTCACCCTCCGGGAAAAAATGAGGAACTCCTGTGGGGGAGTTCCCGATCCAGCCGGGGTTTTCCGGGTCCTTGGAGCGATGGGCCTTCCCTTTTGTGGATTGGGCCGCATCAGGGGCAGCAGCCGTGCGCATCAACAAGCGTTGAACGGACGGCTCACGAGGCAAAGCCAACCATTGGAACGCAACACGGCGAGCTTGACGACGGACATCTTTTTGGAGGTCTTCGTCTCCACCATCCTGCTTGTCCATGCCCTCCATGTCTTTGTCCCGCTCTTTGAGCGTGCGGTTGTTACGGAGGTCGTAGCGAGGGGGCTTCAGCTTTGGCTCCGGTCGGAGCATCTTCTGAGCCTGTTCGTCCTCACGCTGGGATTCATCCTTCTCCTTGCGCCCACCCTTTTTGGTGTGGCTCTCGTTGATGGTGCCATCCCTCATGTAGTCGTCTTCCAAACCAGGAACGAGGTATTGGCTCTTGAGCGTGCTCGGTTGGTGTCCAACAGCATCAGCCGTCGCTTCCAACGCTTTTTTGAACTCCTCCTTGAGCTTCTTCTCTTTTTCTTTTTTGTCCGAAGGGAGCTTGCCGGAACGTACCTTCTTGAGCTGCGCCTTCATCTCTGTGTTGGCGTGGAACCCTCGGATGTCTTTGGCGGAGATCTCAAACGGCTTGAGGTAGGCGTTCACATCAGATGCCTTGGCGTCGACAACACAGGCGTTCTTGCTCTTGTCTTTGCAGGATGCCTTGAGTGCTTTGACGAGGGCAGCGTCCGTGACGGTCTTCTTCTGATCTACACCGGACTTGCCGACATAACTGATGGTCGCCTTGCCACCGCTGAACTTGACGTGGCTGACCTTCCAAGTGGTCACACCGAAGTGCCCCTCCTTGGCGGAGCCTTCATTACCCACTCGCTCAAAGGTGTGGTCCATTAGGCCCACAGCCAGAGCTACGGCGCTGGTCTTGTCGTCGGAACTCTTCAGGTCTTTTTTGACCTGAGTACGCAGCTTGTCCACGGATTTGCGTAGACCTTCGATGCGTTTGGCCTTCTCACGATTCCGGTCAGCGATCTGTCGGTCGCTGTACTCGTAGACGGTCATGTCTTCGCCGTCTTGCTTCTTGACCTTCTTCTTGGACTTGTAACGGGATTTGGCGTAACGACGCTTCTCAACGAGCAGTTCTCGGGGGAGCTTCGACTTGTCCAGGGGATACCGAAACTCAGCTACGAGTTCGATGTCGGGACGCCCCAAACGAACCCAGCGACCCGGGTGCGTTTTAACTTGGGTCACTTTTCCCCGGATGCTGCTCACACGGGCGCGAGCTTTTTTGACAATCCGGTCAAGGGTTTCCTCGTCGTGCTCGTCCGTGCTGATCCAGATGCGGACAACGTGGTGGTCGTCCTTGGACTTCTGGTCATCCCGGTCAGTCCAGACAGCTTTGACATCACGGTCTCGCCTCAACTCTTTGTCGAGATCAATCCACGGGCCGTACTCCATCGGGTCGTAAGGGTCGATGGTCCTGGCCTGAACCGCAGCTTTGCGGATTTCCTCCACATAGGCGGGAGGGGCACCATGCTCCTGGGCGCCCTGAACGCAAAGCTCCCTGTACCAATCAGGGGCAGCAGCCTCCGTCAGCCTTCGGGACTCGTAAGTGAACGCTGTGACCACTGTGTCCCCCACAGCGACATCCACAGCAATCCGGTGGTAGCCGCCTTCGATGCGGTCAAGCGTCTGTGCGGCCTCGGGCGGGACTTGGTACAGGACGCCCCAGACTTGCCCAGCACCCGGGACGATGTTGGCGCGTGCGCTCCCGTCTTTGGACAGTTTGTTGAAACGGAAACCCCATCCCTCAACAATCCCAGAACCCATGGGAATAGCTGAAGGGACGCGTTCAAGCATCCGAGCAGAATCCAGGTTGGACCCATAGGCGAAATAGAAAGTCCGGTTCTCGGAAGCCCGGTGACGTGCTGCCACACGGACAGCCAGACTGGCATCCTTCTCCATCACTTCATCATCCTCACCTTCGTACTGGATCACCCGAACAGGAATCTTGGGATCTCGCTTACCTGGGAGCATGTTGCGAATTTGCTTGAGGCTTCCGTGACCTGGAATCAGGTACAGAACCATCCGGGGACGGGTCGTGTTGATAAGAAGCTGACTGGTCGTCCGCATCTTGTCGGTGTCCCGCACCGGATTGAAAGGGCTGTCCCCCTTATGAATCGGGTCCATCAGGGCGGGCCCTATGTCCTCGGGGTGCTTCACATCCTGGATGCGCTTCTGGGCTTCCCACCGACGAACAATGGACGAAACGTAGTCATCACCTTGGGTGTATCCGGCGTCGGGGTAACTGATCCCGTGGTTCGTCCGGGTGTTCGTCCGATCCATGTCGAGCTTCGTGACTCGGGCAGGGTGCGTCCGGCTGCATTCGATGCAAACGAGTTCCTTCCCATCCCCCACAAACGTGTGCCCCTTGATGCCCCCGCCCTCGGTGATTAGGATTTGGATCGCATCCTTGAGGGTCTTGACTGCAAGCGCTTTGAAGATCTTGGGGCCGTCCTTGGACTTCATCGGCCCTTTGCCTTTGCCGGCCGTCTTCCCTTCAGCTTCGTCTCTGGCCACCGCCAAAGCAGTGTTGACGACGCCAATGCCGTGTTCGTTGACGCCCTCGATGTAACCGGTCTTTGGATCATAGATGACAGCCATCTCGGTGCCGTCCTTCTCCACATGAACGACCTCGACCTCGGAGTCGTAGGCCCGGTCTCGGTTCTTGAACAGGCACAGGTCTTCGTCGAACTTCCGTCCTGCGATGATGCAACCGACTTTGATGCCCAGGGCCTCTTGAGCGGCAGCCTCTTCCTGTTGCTTCTTGATAAGGGGCGGAGGGTTGTGCCAGAACTTGAACAAGCCCATCTCTTTGGTCTTTTTCCGACCCTTGGGGATTGGATCAATGAAAACCGTGGGGTTGCCCTTGTGGTCTTCGCCCCAACCCACGATGACGCCCTTCTTGTTCTTGTACTTACCGAACAAGATCTGGTCCCCGATCTCAAAGAAGTCCCTTGCGATCAAGTAGCGGGCGGCGATGCGCCGTATGAGTTCTTTGTCGCTCATCGGTTGACTATGATCTTTTCGAAGTTCTCTTTGTGAACTCCGGTGAGTTTCTTCATGGCATAGAGAGCAAAGCTCTCAGCGAAGTGTTCTTCTGCACTCGTGGCAGCGTAAGCAGTTGGGTACGAAATCTTGCGGGACGCTTGGCTTCCCAAGAAATCGGCAATCGTCGTCAACTTGAGTCGACCTTGTTGGCCTTTCTTCGCTCCTCGGGGCATCTCAAACACCACTTCGGCACGTCGGGGATTAGACGTGTTCTCTAAACCGACAACAATAGGGGGTCCACCGCGACTCCATCCCTTGATGGGAAGTGGCATTGGCTGACCGGGCTTGATGGTTGCCATGACCTCTTTGATCTGGTCGCCGACATCCGGGTTCTCGTACCGTTTGCCAGCGTGATAACGACGCCATGCCAGTTGCACGTCTTTGGGCAGGAACTTGAACCAGTACCGATGGCCCAACTCGTGTGTCAGCGAATGAGCCGCATCCATGTCCGCCTTCAGCAGAGGCCGGAGGTACACATTGTCGTCACGGATATTGTACCAAGCCAGCGTGTTGTGGCCTGACAGCTTGCCCACCACAAACACGTCCCCGTAGAGGGTCTTGTTGGCACCGGGGATGCCCGAGTTTCGGATGAACTTAGCGGAGGATTCGATGACCTTGTTGGTCTTCTTTAGATCATCCCCCTCCAACTGGAGAGTGTTGTGGACCTCAAAAGGACCAACGGCATACTTGTCCGGGGAGTCGTCGCCTTTGTCGGGCCACTTGACATAGGCGTTGATCAGGTACTCAACATTCTTTTCGTTCTGGATGAACCACTTGTTGAGTTTCCGGGGGACTTGCTTGACGGACATGAACGGCTTAGCCGCCCGTTCCAACGCCTTTGCTTGTCCCTTGGGCATCGACTTGAACCGAATGATGATCTCCGCCAACGCACGGGCGTTGTTGATCATCTTGATGGCGACACGGCCACCTGAGTACCGCATCGCTTTGTCGGCATCTTGATACCGAACCGCACGGAAAAAGGTGGGGTCGTCCTTGTACTTCGTCGGGATCACTCCTGAACGAGCGGTGTCCTCAAGCGCCTTAGCCACATCAACCGATGGCAACAACGTCAAGAGAGCCCGAGCCTTCTCTCTCCCGTCCTGCTCACGAAGGGCCTCCGCCGATTTCACCATTGTGGCGAATCGGACTCGATGGAAAAACTCAGCTCGTGCGTTCATCGCAATGCCCGGATGACCTCATCGGTGAGCTTGCGAGCATTGCTTGCGAGCGAAGGGTCTTGAAGAAGGAGCTGTTGAGCCGCAGGCTTGATCTTGCTGCGATCCGGGCCTTGAAGGTCCAAAGCTTCAAACACTTTGCGGTTGTCCACAGGGGGCTTGAGAAGGACATCCAGGTACTGCCCTGCGTCCTTCTCGTCCATCCCGATGGTGATCTCACGGAACCGCTGCATCTGTTTGGGGTTGAGTTTGAGACCCTGAAGGGCCGTACCCACAGGCAAACCCAGGTCCATCATGTCGAGCAAGAGCCCTACTTGACGGTTCTTTTTGAACTGCCCCGCCATGTACGTCTTGAACGGAGGCGTGCTTTTGATCATCTCAGAGATCACATCAAGGATGCCGAGATCCTTCATCTGCTTGAGAGACTTGCGAGCCGTTGGCTCTTTGAGGATGTTCTCGACCAGGATGGTCCCAATCGCCTCCCAAGGCATCCGCTTCATCTTGGGAGCGTTTCGCTTGATGGACTTCGCCAAATCCGGGGGAATCTTGAACCCGTATTTGCCAGTGAACTTGATGGCCCGGAGGATGCGAGTCGGGTCATCCGAAAAAGTCTTGTCGGGGTTTGAAGGGCACGAAAGAATCCCGTCCTCCAGGTCTTTACGGCCACATCCGGTCAGATCCAAGATCTCAGCCTTTTCGGGGCCAGACGCTAGATCATCCAAACGCCACAGCAATGTGTTGAAAGTGAACTCTCGACGAAGAAGATCCTCCTCAATCGTCGCCGGCTCTACCTCAGACGGCTTGTAACCTTTGCCCCCAGCCCCGCCGTAGCTCTCCTTGCGAGCATTGGCAATCTCAATGACCTCGCCCTTCATGTCCTCACCGTCTAGGTCCCACGGGCCTTTGACAGTCAGGATGGCGACACCGTACTGGTTCGTCGTGACGTTGGTGGGAACGGGGATCATCCTGGCGAGCTTGGCTGCCAACCAATCGCTGTCGTGCTTGGCCGCAATGGAATCGAACACGATGTCGATGTCCTTGATGGGGCGGTCGATGAGGAAGTTCCGTACCGCCCCACCCACTACATAGGCTTCACGCGCAACGCCCAGCTTACGGGTGGCTTCGGACAACCACTTCATCAGCGCCACGCTCTTGGCATGAGTGCTGCCGTAAAGGGACCACGCGACTTTGTTGTGAAGCCAACGGGATGCGACTCGGGCGGATAACGTAGACATTTTGATCTCAGCAGGGAGAGTGGGACGGCGAACCACGCCAATCACTTTTCCACTTGAAGGATAACGGCGCCCCAACGAGATCCACACGCGCACTGCGTCATCGGACGTTCCGCTACCGATGCTGCACTTCATCGGGACGAACATGAAAGGGCCTTCCTCCTTAAAGCCACGAACCATCGTGGCTTCGTACATGGCCTTCCCAACCCCCTGGCCTCGGTAGCTTTCGTCTGTCAGGAACGCTTTGTAGACAGCGAGCACCTTGGCGTCAGCCAACTTGGGCTGGCTGTCTTTGAGCTTTTCTATGTCTTTTTGACATGCGTCTTGGCGTCTCTGCGATCCCCAGTGCGACACCATCGCGCCAATGCGTTTGCGGCCGGCGTACACTGCAACCAGAACACCCTGGTAGGAGGATTTGACCCGGTACTTGATCTTGTCGATCAACGGTTGCCGTGGGCCCAACTGAGGGTTGCTGGCTTGCTTGGCCAACCACTGCTCGCTGACCTTGTGGATACTCGGGCCGAACTTGATCTTGTGGACCTCGGGTAAACCCCAGACCTCCATGCCCTTGAACTTCCACGATCCCTCGGGAACTTCCCCGTCGTAGTCTGGGCTGTCACTGCCGTCCATGTACTTCAACGTGACGTGCGGCTTGTACTCGGGGAACGAGTCGCTCACGGGGATGCCCGCATCTTGGAGTGCTTGCTTCACCCGATGACGCATTCCAGACAGGTCTTTGTCGAAATCCACTTTGACGTGGGCTACTCGACGGTCCTTGTCCTTGTGCTCAAAATGGTCGAGCCCATCAAGCGTTGCTGTGACTTCTGGCCACCATTTGCCATGTACGTCTTTGAGCACCTGAAGGAGCTTCTTCTGCTCCTCCTCGGTCTTGATGTCTCCGATATAGAGAAACGTGACGTGGGAGGGGGACGTGTCTTTAGGCGCCAGAGAGGGGAACTTCTCTGCAAGACGCTTGGGCAGCGGGATGAACAGACCAATGTCTGTGCCGCCCCACTGCTTCTTGCCCTCGGCTTTGGCGACCTTGGGGTATTCACCGTACTTCCCAGTAACGACGCCATTAGGCACCGCCTTCTCTTTCAGGATGTCCAACGGCATCCAGCCGTCTTCGCCCTCGGCGTCTTTGTTATCTTGGATCCATTTGTCGTGGCACTTTTGACAATGCCAAGCCCGACCGCGGCCATCAGCCCAAACAGATTCGACCTCGGGTGCTTTGGAGCATTTATCCCCCATGCACTTGCTGAAGCTCGCCCCTTTGGCGAGATGCAGCTTGGCGAGACGTTTGTGAAGATGGCGCACAAAGAACCCTTGCTAGAGGGCTCCCCATAGCCCTTTTATCGAAACGCGGGCTATTCGCCCTTCAAGTAGGCCAACTCAGCCTCTAGCTCAGCAATCCGCTGATTTGTCTGTTTGCCCTGATGTGCAGCTCGTTCAGCCTGAAGTTCTGCTTGAGCATCCTCCAAAGTCTGAATCCTCATTACGGAGCCTCCCGTCATGGGGGGAGGTATCTGATCAGGAGGCACCGGAACGAACGTCCCCGTCAGGTTCCTAGGATCGGCTGGAACGGTGACTCCGCCCATGTCTTCCATTGGAGGGCCTCCGTGGTACGCGCCACGCTCGGGGAACTCCTCAGCAATCCGATGACCCTCTCGGGCCTGGGCCATCAGTCGAGCGATGACTCCCTCAGTAGGGGCCAACTTCTCGACGATATGGTCCTCGGGCTCCATGTCCCCAGGGAGAGCGGCAATGCGCTGGTCTTCAACCTCCAGAGTTTCGCTTGGATCAACCATCCTAGAACCGCCCCTCTTCTTCCTTCTTCTCTTCGTAGTTCAGACCAAGTGTCTTGGCGATCTTCTCTGCAATGTCCGTGTTCTCCGCCAAAACATCTCCCAACCGTCCGTAGAGGGTTCGGAGCACTTCGTTGAAGTTGGCATCGTTGAATGTGGCGAAATCGGCTTCCAACCGCTCTTTGACCACAACAGGGTCGATGTTGAGCAGATCGAGGATCGTCTCAATGTCCAAACTGCCCTTCTGGTAAAGCTGGAACAAGGCATCAAAGGTGTCTTGGTTGTCACGCAGCGCAAGCCTGGTGAAGCTCAGACGGGGGTAGATCACTTCCATCTGCCCGTCTTCGTCCTCTTCCACGAAGCCCATTCGCTTGCACATGGGCTTGAAAAAGTTTTCCTCCACCAGCGTCTGCATCTTCTCCCGCATCAGCATGTAGCGAGTGTTGATGACTTCCAGGTTGATGCGGTCGCCGGAGTAGCTCGACTCACCGTTGAGCAAAGACTCCGTGACACCCAAACCAGCGTAAAGCTGACGTGCCACCAAATCGTATTCGCCGGAAAGCTCCAGCAGACGACCGTTGGAGTTCATCTCCTCCCAGGTGACCTGGAAGTTGGTCACGATGGAGTAGTCGGGGTCTTGCAAAGCCAGGTCGATCTGGTCACGCAAAGTCTCCGTGTCGTTCTCATCCATGCCCTCGGCGTACACGAGCCGGATAGGCGTCATGTGTCGTGAAGCAATGCTTGTCTGGGCTTGGCGCAGTTTGTCGAAGTAGACGATGGTCCGCATACAACGCTGGAGGATGGAGTGTCCTCGTGGCTCGTACTGGGACTTCTTGTTCGCCGTGTAATGGACGAAGCTGCCTGCGTCTGGGTCCGTATTTAGGGGGATGTTCTCTCCCGAACGGATTGCCTTGACCACAGCGGGGTCCATCGACTGGAGGATCTTGGAGGCACGCGGGTCTCCTTCATCTGCCATGTTGATGAGGTTCGCCGTTTTGGCGTCAGGGATGAGTTCGATCATAAACTCGTCCGTGAACGGGAACGTCTCAATGTGGACTTGCTCGGGGGGCAGGATGCGGACTTTCGACCAACCCTGGTAATTCTTTTTCATCCACGCAACGGCCTGTTCGTTGCCGTCTTCGCGCTCAATCCACTCTTCGGACAACGTGCCGTCTTGTTCGACTTTGCGGATGACTTTGTGGGTCAGTTCCCTCGGCATGTCCGGGGAGTTGTCCTCACAAAAGATGTAGACCTCTCCGATGAGATAGAACTCGTGGACGATCTCCAGCAAACGCTCAAGCAGACCAATCCGTTTGACCCACTTCTCACAAAACCGAAGACTGGCGTCGGCTAGTTTGCGGCTTTTCGCCCGGGGCCGCGCTAGGCGGACCTTGGATAGTGGAAGCTCTCCATGCAGGTCGATGGCCTGCCCAACGAAAGGCTCGTTGTTGTAGAAGAACCGATAGTAGTTCCACTGCTCGTTGAGCGACTGGGGCAGCTCAAGGAAGTCTGTGGAAAGCTCGGGGCTGTAGAAGTTGCCGCCACTCGCATCTGAAGTGATGCCTCCATTGTTGAAACCGCCACCTCCGCCTCCTCCTCCTCCGCCGCCTCCGCCACCGGGGTTGAAACCGCTACCGCCTCCTCCAGTACCGCCGGGTCCACAGGACGCTGCGACTTTGGCTCGGAAGCCACTTTGGATTGCTTTCGAACGCATCGTCCCGACGACAACACGTTGAGGCTTTCCGACTTGAACGGGTGGGTGGTTCGCGTCTCGTTTTTGTGGACGAACGCGTCCGATTTCTTGCGCACCCTCGTTCTTTTTCAACGTGGTGTTGGATGCGCTTCCTGAAATCGCGTTTTTAGATCCTTCTGCTGGCATGGCTCAGTCTTTCTTGTGGTTTTGTAGTTTGTGGGCTTGTGGTGATTGTGGTTAGGCTTCGACATCGTTGGCGAAATCCGTGCTCACTTCGTAGTAAGTGCCACGGCCAACACCTCGGAGTGCCCCAAGTGCCGCAGACAGAGAGCGCACAAGGCGCAACTGCTCACGACCCTCGGGAGAGTGTCGATGGATGGGGGTCTCTTGGGCCACACGCAAGGCCCGGCTCAGAGAGCTGGCAGCATCACTCACAGCGCTCTGTACCTTGGCCTGTGAGGCTGTGAGAGCGGCCTGGCGCTTCTGGCTGGCGGCACGTCCTCGGTCCTCTCGTGCCGTCTGACGCTTCTTAGCGCGGGTGTCGCGGGTGGCACGCTGCTCTTGGCGCGCTTTCAGGATGCGTTCTTGGCGATCTCGCTCGATCTTCTCCGAGATGACATCCCTGATGGTTTGCCTCTCAGTTTCAGACTGAATCGTGTCCTTTGGATCTGCCATGACCAATCACCACTTTACCGCCACTTGGGCTTTTTGGAGATCACGCCTTTTTCGATGGCGATCTTCACGATCTTCTTCAGAAGATTGACCTCTTTGGCCGAACCTTTGAACAACTGCTCCCAAGAGCCGCCCATCAAAGCGAAAATGTTGGACACTTTGTCGAATTCACGAGGGTCCGACTGGACGCCCTTCTTACCGTAGAAGGTCTCGACCACATACTTGATGAGTCTATGGTCGGCCCGTGGTGGGTCCGATGGCATGATCCCTTTGGACATAGTTCACCTTCGCTTCTTTTGGATCTGACGCTTGGGGTCAGATCCCCCAAGAAGCCGCATCCGATGGTTTCGCCGCCGAGCTTTGGCGGAGACCGCACGCTGGTTGGGGTCTTGGTTACGGGTTCCTGCAAAATGCCGAGTCGCCCCAATGCTCTGACTGGCGAGCCACACGGCACGCACCAAAGCATCGGACAAGTCGTCGTGTTTACCGGCGGTTTGAGGGGCTTGGACGTTGATGACGTACTTGGACTTGTACTCAGCTTGGAGCGACTTCAACTCTTCGATGTACTCCAAATGATCAGGGACTTCTTTCCCTGCTGCCTCAAGCTTCTCACGCTCCTTGGGCTGGATATCAAACAACCGAAGGCGCTTGTCCCACATGAGCGCTTTGAAGTTCTGATAGATCAGCGAATTCAAAGTAGCGGTGAAGTGCTCGCCCTTCATCTGCTGAAGGCCCTTCTTCGCAAGGGCCTGCTCTAGTGGAATCGCGTTCCACATATCGAACATGCCCTGGTGGAAGTAGAACCGGCGAGACAAGACGTGAATCCAGTTCGCAACCGCGTCAAAGTCCAAACGATCCTTGTCAGCGAACTCTCCCTCACCGGCTTTGATCTTGCCGATGTAGTCCAAGACCACCTTCTCTTCGGAATCCAGGTGAACGATAGCGATAGCGCTGGCATCGTTCACAAGACCAAGGTCGAAGCCCACGAAGTAGGGACGACGGGCGTCTCCTCGGCTACGGGGCTTGAGCGCTGGATCGATGCAAGCGTAAAGGTCTTCAGGGTCGTCGATCCACCCCAACGTCCGGTCGGAGAACTCTCCACCGAACTCCGTGAAAAACACATTGCGGTCTTGAGCAAACCGCTCCTTGAACACCTGAGACGGAACCGTCGGGTTCACTTCCCAAGTGGGAGCTTGGATGCAGAGCATGTTGTCGGCTGCATCGCCGGCCGTCTTGCCCAACTCAAACAGCTTGTAAAACAACCCCTGCTTACCAAGCGGGGAGGAGATCAAAATGATGCGGCCGTCTGAAGACGTGTCGTCGCCTTCGACGGGCTTACCCTTATCGTCCTTGGGCGTGAACGTAGCTGCCGAAGGAGCCACCGCGTCGTAGACCTGCTCTGCCGAAGAACCGCCCGCTTCAATAAAGTGGGCAACCTCATCAAGAATGATGACGATGTTACCGGCACCACGAAGACCCTTGGCGTTACAGGCCGAAAAGGTCACCTTGACTGAAGCACGCGCCTTGGGGTTGTCAGCGTAGGGACCGAACTCTTCGATGTCGTGAGGCGTCTGGAACCGCGCATAAGACATCGTGTGGTTTGCGGTGTACCGCTTGAAGAACGCGCATTTGGAGAAGTGACCGGACACCTCTCCGTACAAGAGACCCGCCTGGTCCTTACCCGTCGCTACCGCGATAAGTTGGATCATCGAGTTGGGGGACAACCCGTAATGCTTCTGCGGGTACCCCTTATTGATCAGCTTGTAGGTCTCGTAGGCCGCTACGCAAGCACTGATGGTGGACTTTCCTGAGCGTCGACCAATGCTGAGAATCATGTTCCGGCGTTCTTGA
>Ga0307380_10004405_pt1 | contig 19054 bp, 19 predicted proteins | sample UN3MG_FD_202239 | JGI IMG/M metagenome (GOLD analysis project Ga0307380, IMG submission 202239) | Soil microbial communities from Risofladan, Vaasa, Finland - UN-3 | ecosystem: Environmental > Terrestrial > Soil > Coastal area > Acid sulfate soil | place: Finland: Risofladan, Vaasa | collected... | reverse complement strand
TGGCCTGAAACTTTGTATCTATCTCGGTAACGGTCAACAGATTTAGGGTTAATAGGATAAACGGTGTAACCAGCATCTAAGATAGAATCGATCAGGAGACCTTTGGAAGTTTCTAACGCAAACAGTACTTGTTTTTGGTCTTTGACAAAATATCTGATTCTTTCAAACAATTCCTCCACACCAGAACGAGAATTTTCAATTGAGAAAGCGCCTAAACGCTGTGCTGAATCATCGGTGATGAAAACCTGATGATTTTCATCAGCCCAATCGATACCAACATAATACATAGTGAATACCTCCTGTTATTAAATTTTACTGGTCTTATGGTGAAATATCACCGACGGCCTAATAGAAAAGGTCCTTATTTCAGGACGGCACTCTATTGGTGGTAGATATTTCTAGGTTGCCTATGAAATGGACAGTCTTTCTTTGGTCCTCACAAAAGAACGAGGAGGTGAAGGTCCTATTCCATAGGCGGTTAGTAATGATTATATTATATCAAAATTTTAAAGAAGGTCGATCTGGGATTAAGACATCCCAGTCTAATATATAAATACTATATATTATAATAATAACCTATTAGGAGGAGATAAAATAAAAAGGTGTGAGAAAAAGAGTATAGTTGGAATGTAGATTTACATATTTATTATAAAATTCAGATGATTATTGGTTGAATTTAACAAAAAATCTGCTTCAAAAAATGGCATTAAATAATACTTACTTTCATTGAAAGTACCACTTGAGGGGAGGTGATAAATGAATAAATGGTACATCTGGAACAATTTTTTTGGTTAAAACTACCTTATTAAAAAAATGAATGGAGGTTTAAGTAATGAGTAAAAAACTGTTAATACGTATAGTAATTTTAAGTTTAATAGTAGTTTTTTTTAGGACCAGTGCACTGGCTCAAGAGACCTTAAGATTTTGGCATGCATTTACACAGCCAGTGCGAATTGAAATGATGGAAAAAATAGCTAGTGATTTTGAGAAAGAGTATGGTGTAAAAGTCCAAATCGAGATTGTACCTTGGGCGCAGATTAAAACTAAATGGACTGCAGCATATGCAGCTGGCACTTTGCCTGATGTAATGGTAGGCCTTTCAGGTGATACTATGGAAATATGGTTAGCTGGGGCTAGTAATCCGATGGATAATATATATGAGGAACTTGGTGGGGATAAATTCTTTACGCCAGGAGTTGTAGATAAATTCAGTAAGTATAATGGTCAATTAATTGCTTTACCGTTATATGCTCATGCCCGACTATTATTATACAGGGCAGATATCTTTAAAGAAGAAGGTTTAGAACCACCAGAGACATGGGATGAACTGTTAGAAGTTACAGCCAAGCTAACTAATCCACCTACAAGATATGGTGCTATACAGTTCTTGAACCTTACGGGTTTCGGAGCTACAGAGTGCTTCTATTCTTTACTTCGGGCCAATGAAGCATCTTTCCTTGATGAAAATTTTAATGCAAATATTAATACTCCAGAATTTATTGAGACAGTTAAGTTTTTTGTGGATTGGTACAAAGCAGGTTCGCCTCAAGGTGAATTGAGTTTGGATTTTCATGCGGATTGGTATTCTAGCTTTACAACTGGATTAAATATGATAGGAATAGATACAATGTTTTTGGCAAAATCACTTGAGACAGAGAACCCGGAACTCTATAATAAAAGAGTGCTGGGAGTTTGTAAGGTACCTACAAATAAAGGGAAAGAAGGGGCTTATGGTGGTGAGGCAATATCTCTTATTAACACTAAAGGACCTAATAATGAGCTAGCAGAAGAGTTTATTAAATATTTATATGAGACTGATCGTTATGTTGGTTTTCTCTTAACTATACCTGCAGGTCAATATCCAGTTACAATTGCTGCCTCTGAATCAGAACGTTTCTGGTCATATCCTTTTATTATTGAAAATAAAGAAGGGGTTCAATTGACTTTAGAATGCATAGAAAATGCCACGCCGGTAGGTATGACATATGGGATTAATCCTTATGCTCCTTTAGTCTCAAAAAGCGGGCTTACTGAACGAATTATGCATAAGATTATCGGTGAAGGGGTCCCTATTGAGGAAGCCGTAGCTCAGGCTCAGGATGAACTCGAAAAAGCTGTTAAAGAATTAAGAGAAAGACTGTAAAATTAACAAGGAATACAAAAACATGAAAACGGGTCTGAGGTATACCTCAGACCCGAACAAATTTAGGAAATAAAAAGGGTGTATGATTATGAAAGGAGAAAAAGCAGGGGCTTTTAAAAATATTACAGAATTGTTTGACCGTTATATGGGTGTGTTTTTTCTGGTACCTGGAATTATAATTATGGGGTTAATAATTGTATACCCAATAGTTACAAATATTTTGTTAAGTTTTACTGATGCACACTTGATTAGAGGTATTAGTAAAAATGTTGGCTTTGATAACTACTTGAGAATAATAAAAGACCCTTTTTTTATGAATTCATTATACACAACTTTATTATGGACGGTAGGATCTTTGATTTTACAGTTTTCCTTCGGTTTAATTACTGCTTTACTTCTTAATAATCCGAATATAAAAGCCAAGGGAATTTTTAGAACTCTAATATTTGTGCCTTATACTTTGCCTATAATTGTGGTAACTATACTTTGGAGATGGATACTAAATAGGTTTTATGGGATAATAAATTATTTGTTGGTAGCCGTGGGTGTTATTAATAATAATGTATCTTGGTTTAGTAGTAGTGTGACTGTGATGCCTTCGTTAGTTGTTATGAATACCTGGTTTGGTTATCCCCTGATAGCCCTATCAATTTTTGCAGGGTTACAGACAATTCCAAAAGAGTTTTATGAAGTAGCTGAGATTGAGGGCGCTTCATATTGGCAAACATTTATATATGTTATTTTACCTTCAATTAAAAGAATCTTAATTATGTTGCTTATTTTAAGAACAATATGGATATTTAATGCTTTTGATATGATTTATTTAGTTACAGGTGGTGGTCCAAATCGAATGACAGAGATTTTAACAATCTATGGTTATAATCTTGGTTGGAAGGAATATTGGATAGGAAGGGCAGCTGCTTTATCAGTCATTTTATTTGTGATTTTATTTTTCTTAATTATATTCTATATGAAAGGTTTAAAATTGGAGGAGGAGTAATAGTGTTTATAAGTTTTAAAAGACAATTAACAATAACATTTGTCTATCTAGGATTGATTGTTTTTGTTTTATTTTCTATTTTTCCAGTTTTTTGGTTAATGTCTTGTTCTATTCGTCCTTTACTAGATCTGATGATGGTTCCGCCTAAAATTTTTTCTTCAGAATTCTCTCTTGAATTTTACAAAAATGTACTTATTAGAACTTCTTTTTTAAAACTTATGAGTAACAGTTTACTAGTTGCTTTAGTATCAACTTTTATAAGTGTTAGTTTTGCTGCAATGTGTGCTTATAGTATTTCCAGGATGAAATTTCGTGGTATGAATATAGCTAGTCGAGGAATATTGATTGCATATATGTTTCCACAAGTTGTATTAATTGTACCTTTATTTGTGGGGTTAAATCGTTTAGGTTTAGCTGATACTCGTTTAGGTTTAATTCTAACTCATATAACCTTTTCTTTTCCATTTGCTATGTGGTTATTAGTTTCATTTTTCAAGACTATACCCATTGAAATAGAAGAAGCAGCTAAAGTTGATGGCGCGAGCAATTTCTTTGTCTTTAGAATGATAATACTACCTTTAGCACTACCTGGGATTGCTACATCAGCAATTTTTTGTTTTAATCTAAGCTGGCGGGAATTTCTATATGCTTTTGTTATTATTAGTAGAGATAACCTTAAAACTTTACCAGTTGGCTTATATGGTTTTATTGGCGGGGAGTATGTAAAATGGGGTGAATTAATGGCTGCAAGCACTTTAATTGCCATACCTACAATGGTTTTTTTCTTGCTTATCCAACGTTATTTTATATCTGGTTTAATGGCTGGTGCAGTAAAGGGTTAAATTATACCCAGAAATTCATATATACAAGATGAAGGAGAAAAGAACTAAATTGAATACAAGAGAAGGGTTTTTAACAACAATGCGATTTAATATCACAATTGCTTTCCCTTTATTATATGAGTTTGGTTATTGGGCAGCAACAGTATGAATGAAGATGGTATAAAGAGGGTTTAGAAGAAGACGAAGGTTCATCAGTTAAAGTGTATGGTGGGAAAGGAGTGGGAAGATCTTTTACACTAAAGGATATTTCTTGTGAAGACATAGAAAGGTTTATAAATTTAGATCATCTTACAATTTGGGTGCAGTTCTGGTTGGCCTTAAATTGTTTCATACGCTTACCCCCTACTTTTCTGAAAGGTGGTTTAGTTAAACCTAAAATATCATAAGATAAAGTCTGGGTGGAGGTGAAGACAAAATAAGATTCGGTAATGATTTGATAATGATAGGAGAGAGGGTTTCAGAAAACATATCAAGACAAAAAATTCACCTCCAGGCCTCGAAAAAACAGGAAAACGAGGCAAAAAAAGAAAGAAAACCCTCTTAAAACGCTTATCGCATAAAGGTTTTAAAGCTGGAGGTGAAATGTAAAAGTGTATACTCTGAAAAGCCTTTAAAAGTAAGGGTTTCAGAGTTTTCTGAAAGCATGTAGGTAAAAAGATAAGGAGGAAACGGAGTATTTGTCTTAACTTCAGTATCAAGCATTAATGAAGGGAAGGAAATTTATTATAAGTAGCAGGAAAGGAGAGTTTATAATGAAAGCCGGAATAATAGGATGCGGACAGATGGGATATGCCCATGCACAGGCTTATGCAGCTAACAATATAGATATTGTTTGTGCTGTAGATACTAATGAAAATAAAGCGTTAGAATTTAGTAAAAGATTTAATTGTAAATTTTATACCAGCCAAAAGCGCATGATTGAAGAACAGGAATTAGATGTGATTTCAATTTGTACTCCAGTTGATTATCATAGGGTTTCCATTGAGATGGCGATTAAAAAAAATATTCCAATTTTATGTGAGAAGCCTTTTGCTATAGATTTAAATGAAGCTATTTCAGTAGGTAAGTTGATTGCAAAATCTAATGCTTTTTTTAGCATTGGATTTAAAATGAGATATGATAATATCTATAGGGAGGCAAAAATAATTCTGGATTCAAATGAAATAGGAGAACCGATCAATATCATAATTGGACACTTTCAACCACCTCCAATTGCTTCTTGGTACATGGATAATGGGGTAATTATGGAATTATTAGTACATTCTATAGATATTTGTAATTGGTTTTATAATAGTATTCCCTACAAAGTTACAGCAGATGCCCAAAATATCTTAAATAAGAGAGGGGAGGATAGGGCTTTTATAAAACTTGATTATAAAGGTCATAATCAAGGTATAATAGTTGGAGGATATATAGATAAATTCCCACCCATTGTTGGGAAAGATGATTTCCTATTTTTGGTGGTTGGAGAAACCGGCTATTTAGCTGGGAAAAGAAATGGGAAATTATTAGTTTGTTCAAAACAAAGATTAACTGAAATTAACTTAGAAAAAAGCAATGCTTTTGAAAATGCTTTTGAATTAGAAATCAAAGATTTTATAGAGTCTATAAAGCAAAAGCAGGCTCCTAAAATACCTTTAAAGGCAGCATTAGCATCTCAATTGGTGCTTAACTATGTATACAAGTCTATAAAAGAAGGCTTGCCTGTTACAGTAAAAATTCCAGAAGACATTAAACCATTTTTGGAGATTAAATAATTTGCAAGTATATTTTAAAATAAAAAACTGAAAGGTAGACGTATATGAATAAAAAAAACGTGATTGTTGCCGGTGCTGGATTTGCAGGTATAGCTGCTGCGCTATCGGCAGCGCGTAACGATGCGGATGTTATTTTAATTGAAAGATATGGCTTCCTTGGAGGTATGGCTACAGCAGGATTGGTTCATCACTTAGATCCAGTAAGATTAATTGAAGTAACTGGTATTGCATGGGAACTTTTTAACGAGATGGAAAAAAGGGGAGCAATTAAAGAATTTAAGGTAGATGATGTTGGTATGCCATTCTCTTTTTGGCAGGGAGGATGTAGCTTTGACCCTGAAGTTTTAAAATTATTGTCTATTGAGTTGTTAGAAAAAGCAAAAATCGAAATACTTCTACATTCATGGGTAGGTGATGTGATAAAACAGGGGGAAAAAGTTACAGGTGTTGTAGTTTATAATAAGTCTGGACGACAAGAAATTTATGGCAATATAATTATTGACGCTACTGGTGATGCTGATTTAGCAGCCGCAGCAGGTGTACCCTTTGAATTGGGTGATGAAAATGGTGAATGTATGTCTCCTACATTATGTTTTAGAATTGCTGGAGTAGATATGAAAAAACTCTATAGATATCTGGATGAAAATCCGGATCAAATAGGCAATCACCCTCGTTTAGGTAAGTATATAAAAGAACACAGAAAAAGCATTGTTTTGCAAGGTTTCTATGATTTAATCGCACAAGCTAAAGAAGCTGGTGACCTAACTATTAATTTGCCAGAAACTGGTATAGGTATGTCATTACAACCTCGTGAAGGAGAATTTCATGTTAATGCTACTAGAGTAACGGACATTAACCCTCTTGATATTCAAGATCTTACAAAGGCTGAACTAATAGAAAGAAAAAACATAAAACAGCTGTTTAATTTCATGAAAAAATACATTCCTGGTTTTAAACATTCTTACATTATTCAAACTGCCGCGCAAGTCGGTATTAGGGAATCTAGGCGAATAAAAGGTGAGTATACTTATACAATTGATGATATTAAAGAAAACAGAAAGTTTGAAGATGCGGTTGTAAGAAGTAAGTGGGCACATACAGATGTGCACTCTGGAAAAAATATGCAATGGTCATTTGAGCTTATTGAGGGACCATATTATATTCCTTATAGGGCGATGGTCCCAAAAAAGGTAGATAATTTATTAGTAGCTGGTAGGTGTATATCAGCTACTAGAAAAGCCATGGCATCTATTCGAATTATGCCTGTCTGTGCCTCAATAGGAGAAGCTGTAGGGGCAGCAGCGGCTATAGCTTCAAAAAAAGAACTTACACCTAGGAGTGTGGATATAGAAGAATTAAAAACAATACTTAAACGACAGGGTTTCAAATTATAGGATAGCTTTAACTATTTAGAAAGTCTTATTAACCCATAAAGCAGAAAACTAAGGGCTTACCATTGGATGAATGAATAGTCGGCGATATGCTAAAATAGTCACATGGAGATCAGACTATCAGATTATAGTGCATATTGCACCCAATATCACATTGTATGGATACGTAAATATTGCCGCCGTATCCTAAATCTTGGATTATCATGATACATGAGTAAACTTTTTCCAAGATAAAAAAAGTTTACCTTGTTGCGAAATCACAGAATATAACATTCAGGTAGATCATATCCATATGGTCATGATCAAACTACCTAAATAGATGTGTCTTATGGATAGGCAAAGTTAAAGCCCAATCAAGCAGCAGATTAAATAAAAAGTTTTCCTGATTGTCCAAGGTATACTGGAAGGAAAACATCCGCTGGTTACGGTGTTATTTTGTCTTAACAGTCAGTATTAGTGAAAAAAGCATAATAGAATATGTTAAATTCCAAAAGAGCCAGGATTTAAGTCAAGCAAAGCTTGAATTGTTTTAATCTAGCGGGAACTCCCCACCTGTAAAGGTGGGGATGAGAGCAAGTTCCCTATAAATTGGGACAGATACTAATCTGTGAAGGTGAGTACCACGTCTGTAAAGGCGTGGGAGTCTATAAGTGCCACGGGCTTACCCCTGGGTATCCACTTCAGAAAAAATATTTATGGCAATAAATTTTTCTTAGTGACTATAAAGTTATATTGTGTATATGAGGAATATATGTTAACAAAATGCAATGCTTTAGTTACAATTCCTGAGGGACTATTAAAAAGGCAAATTTTTACAAAAGATACTATGCAATCATTGGAACAAATTGTTAATGTGACTTGGAATCCACAGTCAAGGGATTATACTGAAGAGGAATTATGTGAAGTAATAAAAGGAAAGCACGTTTGTCTCACGGGTTGGGGAACCCATAAAATCACAGCAAAGGTATTAAATAATGCAAATAAGTTAAAGTTCATTGGACATATGGCGGGTACAATCAAAGGATTGGTGGATGAGGCTTTTTTCAATAAGGGCGTAATCATCACTAATGCAAATACAGCCCTCGCTTATTCTGTTGCTGAATATTGTTTAATGGTGGCTTTAATGACAACATGGGATATTTTAGGCACCATTGGAAAGGTAAAGAGTAAACAATGGCCTAATAATAATGATGTTGTTGATGGATTAAATGGTAAAACTGTCGGTTTGTTGGGATATGGAACTATAGCAAAACGTTTTATTAGTTTACTAAAGACCTTTGATGTAAAAATATATGTTAATTCTGGAAATTGTCCGATAGAAGAGGCAGATGTTTACGGATTTGAATTATGCTCGCTGGAAGATGTATTGAAATGTAATATTATATCTATACATAAAACTTTAACAACTATTACATACCACATGCTAAATAAAGACAAATTGAAGATCATACCTGACAATGCAATTGTTATCAACACTGCTAGAGGTGCAGTGTTTGATGAAAATGACCTAATAAAGGAATTAAAAAAGAATCGCTTTAAGGCTGTTCTCGATGTATTTGAGCAGGAACCTTTACCAAATGGACATATATTAAGGAAACTACCTAATGTTATTATTACTCCTCATTGTGCAGCAACTTCACTATACTGGCGACGTCAATTGCCTAAACTGATAATTGAAGATTTACAACTCTTTCTAGAAGGCAAGGAGCCTAAAAATATAATTCATCTTGATAAATATAGAAGTATGTCTATCAAATAACATACGCAAAATGAAGTGAAGGATAAATAAATTCTAAAGAATGGGTATTGCATGCAGTTGATTTACAGTTGCCTGATAGAGCCCTAATGGATGTTAGTGCAAATGAAGCTACTTTAAAAAAGACTGTATAGTGATTTTAAAGTTACCGATCTTATAGAAATATTAAAATAATTAAAATTTAATACATTAGATGTATTTAAAATATATGTTAAATTAAAGGAGTAGAAAGGTGAAAGCTTGTGTGCTACACAAAGTTGGAGATCTAAGGGTTGAAGATGTACCAACTCCAAAACCTCAAAAAGGTGAAGTTCTTGTAAAAATTAAAGCATCAGGCATTTGCGGCTCAGATATTCAGAGGGTATTTGTTAAAGGAACTTATCATTTTCCCACAATTCCCGGTCATGAGTTTTCCGGAGAGATAGCTGAATTAGGGAAAGGTGTGGACCCAAGTTATTTAGGAAAAAAGGTAGCTGTTTTTCCATTGTTGCCATGCATGAAATGTGATAATTGTCAAATTGGCCAGTATGCACAATGTATCAATTATAATTACTTTGGTTCCCGTTGTGATGGTGGATTTGCAGAATATATTGCTGTTCCAGTATGGAACCTGGTATTTGTTCCGGATAGTTTATCCTATGAAGAAGCCGCTATGTGTGAACCATCAGCTGTGGCAGTTCATGCCCTTAGGCAGGGGGAAGTAGAGATTGGAGATACGATTATCATATATGGTGCGGGAACTATTGGGCTTTTACTGGGTTTATGGGCAAAAGCCATGGGAACAGATAAAGTATTATTAGTGGATATTGATGAAAGCAAGATTACTTTTGCCAAAAAAATTGGTTTTCAATACGTTTGGAATAGTAATGACGGCAACCCGATAACCTGGGTAAAGAAGGTGACAGAGGACAGAGGAGCAGATATTTCGATTGAAGGGGTAGGGATTTCAATTACATTAGAGCAATGTTTAAAATCTGTTAGAACTTTTGGCAAAGTGATAGCTATGGGAAATCCAATTGGGGATATGATCTTATCCCAAAAAGGGTATTGGGAAATATTACGTAAGCAATTAAAAATAATGGGAACATGGAATTCCAGTTATGTTTCCTTACCGAAAAATGACTGGAAGTTGACAATTCATGCCATGGAAAAAAGACAGATTGATGTTAAAGAACTTATTACTCATAAAATTCCGTTGACAGACGGTATTAAACCCTTTGAAATGATACGTGATAAAAAAGAATTTTTTAATAAAGTAATATATGTAATGAAATAAAAATTGAAGGTGGGGGCATTTATTTATGAAAGCAGCAGTATTGGAAGAGTTAAATAAAATTGTTGTGAAAGAGGTACCTACCCCGGAGATAGATGAAAATGGAATTCTTGTGAAAGTAAAATCTTGCTCAATCTGTGGTTCAGATATTAGGATTTTTCATTATGGGAATAGTAGGGTAAAACCACCAACTATTATAGGACATGAGATTGCCGGTGAAGTTGTAGAAGTAGGTAGCTATGTAACGAAATTTAAAGTAGGCGAAAGAGTTGCCATCGGAGCGGATGTTCCATGTGGAGAATGTCAGTATTGTATTGAAGGGATCGGAAATAACTGTCAAATAAATTATGCAATTGGTTACCAATTTCAAGGCGGATTTGCGGAATATATACCATTAAACGGTTTAACGGTAAATTATGGTCCCGTTCATAAAATTCCAGAACATATGTCTTTTGATGAGGCAACATTGGCCGAGCCTTTAGGGTGTGTTTTGAACGGTATGGAATTATCAGATATTAAATTGGGAGATAATATTGCAATTATAGGAACAGGTCCTATCGGTTGTATGATTATAGAAGTCGTAAGAAAAATGGGTGCAGCCAAAATAATGGTAAATGAAATTTCAAGCGAAAGATTGGAAATAGCCAAGGAATTTTCTGCAGATGTTTTTATTGATTCATCTAAAGAAAATGCTATTGAACGGGTACTGGAAGAAACAAATGGATTAGGGGCGGATGTTGTTATAACTGCCTGTCCTTCAACACAAGCGCAGATTGATTCTTTAAAAATGGCGAAAAATAGAGCAAGAGTAAATTTCTTTGGAGGTCTTCCAAGAGGTAGCACTATTACTATTGATTCCAATATTATTCACTATAAGGAAATATTTGTACATGGCACACATGGTTCTATGCCGATACATCATTTAAAAGCATTAAATTTAATTGCTGCGGGTGTTATTGATATGAAGAAATTTATTTCTCACAATTTATCTTTAGGAGATATCTTAAAAGGATTTGAAATTGCAGAAAAAAAGAAAGGGAAAAAGGTAGTTATCAATCCTTAATATTATTGTCAACAGTTTAATGAAGGAGAGAAATCTTTATGCCTGGGAAGATATCACCATCTATTATGTGTGCAGATTTTAGAAATTTAGAGAATGCAATTAAAAAGTTAAAAGAAGCGAAGGTAGAATATCTACATTTCGATATAATGGACGGACACTTTGTCCCAAACTTTACATTAGGACCTGATATATTAAAAAGCATTCGCGAGATAACGAATATTCCTTTTGATATTCATTTAATGGTGCAAAATGCAGAAAATTACTTAGAACTTTTTGACATACGTCCGGGAGATATAGTTAGTGTTCATGTTGAATCTACAAAACATTTGCAGAGACTGCTACAGAAAATAAAACAATTGGAAGCAAAAGTAGCAGTAGCATTAAATCCAGCAACATCTATCTATATGATCGAAGACGTATTAGAAGATCTAAATATTGTGTTAGTCATGACGGTGAATCCCGGATTTGCAGGCCAGAAATTAGTTCCAGCTACCCTAAAAAAGATTGTCCGTCTTGACAAATATTTACAGGAAAAAGGCTTTGGCCATATAGAAATAGAAGTAGACGGAAATGTGAGTTATGAGAATGCAAAAAAAATGCGTACTGCAGGAGCAGATATTTTTGTTGGTGGAACATCAAGTATATTTATAAAAGGAAAAAGCATAGTAGAGAATATTAAAAAATTAAGAGCTTGTATAGTTTAACAGACTGCATAAGCATTTTTGTAAAAGGGGAGGATTGACCATGACAATAAATGAAAGAAAAAATATCTTAAAAAAGGAATTGGAGCAAAATAAGGGCATATTTCGCTTATTAACTGCTTGGGTAGCACGTACCTTGCTTTTGCCTGGTAGACGTTTGAAGTTAGATCCTAGGGATTTATATGCCTATGGTGCAGAAAGAGGACCGCTTTGTGAAAGATGGATGGCTTCCACAGGAATGGCTGATAACGGCCCTCTCACTATTGAAAATGAAGGATTAAGCTTTATCGGCATAGGCGGAGGAAAGAAAAAAATGTTGCTTAAAGAAGCAATTGAAATTATGGGGGGTGAAATACTGGGCGATTACATTATGAACAAATATAGAGGATTAACGGCTTTTGCCAAATTTTATGATTTCGCAAGACCGATACCACATCATGTACATCTAATGGAAAAAGATGCAAGTGCTGTTGGAGTAACACCCAAACCGGAATCTTATTTCTTTCCGGTTCAATTGAATAGCATTAATTATAGGGGTGACTATACATTTTTTGGTTTAGAGCCGGGGACTACAAAAGAGGATGTTATGAAATGCTTGCAAAACTGGGGAAAAGGTGGAGATAATAGTATTCTTGAGTTATCAAGAGCTTATAAATTGAAGTTAGGTACAGGTTGGGACGTGCCGGCAGGAATCCTTCATGCACCAGGGTCCTTAGTAACTTATGAACCACAAAGAGTAAGTGATATATCGTTATTTATGCAATCTATGGTATATGATAAATATATTGAAAGAGACCTTTTAACAAAATTTGTACCGGAAGGTAAACAATATGATTTTGAATATATAGTAAATGTACTGGATTGGGAAGCGAATCTCGATCCCGAATTCAAGAAACATTACTACCATGAGCCAGTATCGATAAAAGGTATGGACGAAATGAAAGATAAGGGTTATTTTGAAAGATGGATTAGTTACGGTTCTGATGAATTTTCGTCAAAAGAACTAACAGTACTACCGGGTCGAACTGTAGCTATTAAAGACGATTGGGCATATGGGCTAATAATGATGGAAGGATATGGTAATATTAATGGGGTACAGATTGAAACTCCGAGTATTATACATTATGGAGATATAACATCTGATGAGATGTTTGTAACCATCGGAGCAGCACAAAAAGGAGTAGAAATTAAAAACTTAAGTAACTATAGCAATCTAGTTATGTTTAAACATTTTGGGCCAGAAAGCAGTCCAGATATTCAATAATTAATGAACCCACTCTAAAAAGTCAGTTAAATGATAAACATTTTCTGATTTTAAGAAAGAGAGTAAGACAGAGGAGCTATATAATAAGACAGCCAATTGGGCTGCACCCCAACCACTGGACACATTTCTGAGAAAATAAGACTTCCGGTATAATGTAATAACCGGTAAGAAAAGGAGTGAAGTGGTTATGGGGTTAAAAATAAGACAATACACCAAAGAGCAGAAAGAAGAGATCGTCCAGGCCCTCCTAAACGGCCAAACTGCCCTCCAGCTGGGGAGAGAACACCATATCTCCCCCGGACTAATCAACCGCTGGAAGAGACAATACCTGGATGGAACACTAAATCAGAATAACAATGATCAGGAAATAAACAAGTTGAAAAAGGAGATCGCCAAGCTAGAGCAGATGATCGGGAAACTGACCATGGAGAACTACATTTTAAAAAAAGAGAAAGAATACATCATAAAGCAGAAAAAAGAAGATTCATCCATCATCGCCGGTCCTTATTCCACACCATTAAGGAAGGATGCAGACTAATGGGTATTCCAAGGGCAACATTCTATTACCAGAAAAAAGAGAATAGAGCTAAAAAACAACAGGAAGTTTTTTTCCAAGAGAAGATCCAGCAAATTGCCTATCGTCATCCCTATTACGGCTACCGGAGAATCACGGCACAATTAAGAAGAAAAAATATAATAGTAAACCATAAGAGGGTACTAAGGATGATGCGAGAATTAGGTATTCAAGGTCGGATAAAACGTAAATATGTTATTACTACCAATAGCAAACATCATAATACCATATATCCCAACTTGATCAAAGATAAAGTAGTAACGGGCATCAACCAGGTCTGGTGTAGTGATATTACCTATATCCGTATCCTCACAGGCTTTGTCTACCTGGCGGCCATCCTTAGTATGCAATCCCGCAGGGTCGTCGGATATGCGATCGGCAAATCATTATCCCCGGAACTGACCCTGGTTGCCTTAAAGATGGCCTTGGCTAACAGGAAGATAAGTAACCTGATTCATCATTCCGATCAGGGCGTTCAGTATGCTTCTACCGAGTATGCGAACCTGTTAAAAGAACATGGTATCCGAATTAGTATGTCAGCCAAAGGCAATCCCTATGATAACGCCTATGTGGAGTCCTTCTTCAAAACGTTAAAGCAGGAGGAGGTGTATCTATGGCAGTATGAAACCTACCAGGATGTGATAGCAAGAGTTCCGTATTTTATTGAAGATGTGTATAATAGAAAGAGGCTGCATTCGGCTTTAGGCTATCGGCCTCCAGAGGAATACGAGAAACTATTAGCTGAGAATGCCTCCCAGGAAGGTAAAAAAGCTAAGACTTTAATTGTCTAGTCTGAGGGGTGCACTCCAATGTGTCAGCACCATAGGTTTTGATAAGACCAAGATTAGGAAGTACGTCAAGTATCAAGAAGGAAGATAAAGATAAGAAGAGGGTGACTAGGAGAAATTTAACCTCTTTGAGAAGCCTCTTAAAGCCACCTGCTGTGCGGGTGGATTGTTTATAGATGGAGGGCGGATTAAAAATTGGTGTCCCTGGAAGCCGCCAGTAGATAAGGGTTTTTAAGTTTCGTAAAGGATAATAGATAGAATAAAAGGAGAGAATAAAATGCAGGAATTAGGAATTGTAGTTCCAATCGTTACACCATGCAATCTGAAAGGTGATGTTGATTTTGTAGGTTTAAAAAATGTTGTTTCTTATGTTTTAGATGCAGGTTGCCATAGTATATTTGTTTTAGGTAGTACTGGGCGAGGTCCTTGGTTTTCAATTGAACAAAGAAGTCAGATATGTGAGTGCATTGCTAAAAATGTTTCTAAAGATGTTAAAATTTTAGCAGGCTGCATGTCACCAAGCTTTAATGATATGCTGGAAAATGCAAAAGTGATGAAAGAATCAGGGGCAAATTATGCAGTTTTTACAGCACCAGGATATTTTATATATAATCAGAGAGAGATTAAAGATAATTTTTTTAGAATTGCTGAAAAGAGTCCTTTACCTATCTTGATGTACGATATGCCCGTTTTTTCAAGAGCAAAACTAGAAAGTGAAACTATTCTGGAATTATCAAAACATGAAAATGTAATTGGCCTGAAAGACTCATCTGGAGACATTGAAAATTTTAAAAAACTATACAATTTAGTTTTTTCAAATGATAGGTTTATGCTGTTACAAGGGAAAGAGGATCTATTAGCAGAATCAATCGAAATGGGATGTTCTGGATTTGTGGTAAGCCTGCTGCATTTAAATCCTGAACCGTTTGTAAAACTCTATAATTATTCAAAAAGTGGTATGAAGGAAGAGGCTGAATCAATTCAAAAAATAATAACTAAATTGTTGGACATGGTAAATAAATGTTTTCAAAAACGGCCTGAAACATCTACATTATTTTATATTTTAAATTATGCACTTGTAAAAAAATCGGTTTGCAAAAATATATTACTAGAACATGAAAGATATTTTCCGGAATGGCTTAATAATGAAGCGTTGAGGTGTATGGAATTATTAAATATCTCTTAACAAAAAAATATGTTAGGAAAAATTAAGAATACAAAACACCTTTTTACCCCTTCTGGGTACACAGTACCGGTACCTAACCAGATTGTCAAATTCGTAGTGTTTTGTGAACGGCCGCATAATGAACGATACGTATGGCGGTGTGAGAGTATTTATTCATACTCTGAATATACTGTATTATCAACAGTTTTTCAATGTTCTAGGTGCAACTTAAGTATAATATTACCAATTTTTTTATGTTTTACCTATTTCTAAAAACAGACATAAATCAGCTTAATCAAAGGAAAAGGCTGATAAGAAATATTCTTCATATAAGGAGAAGGAATTAATGTTTGTAGGTCTTGATTTAGGTACCTCCGGTACAAAGGCGGTAGTTTTTAATGAAGAGGGGAAAATTATCGAAAGTTCCCATAAAGAACATGATATGTTATTTCCGCAGAAAGGGTATATAGAATTAAATCCTGAAGATATCTGGCAGGAAGTAAGACATGTTTTAAAAAATATTTCTTCCAAAATAAAATACAGTGAAAGAATCAAAGCACTTTCTATCTCTTCCTTTGGTGAAGCTTTTGTTCCAATTACTCATAAAGGGGAAGTACTGCATAATTCAATTCTTGCTACAGATATAAGAGGTGAAGAAGAGATAAACATTTTAGTGGAAAAGCTTTCAGAAGATAAAATCGTGGAGATTACTGGACTTCCCATCAGTCCGACATACTCGATTTCTAAAATGTTATGGTTAAAAAACAATAGATATGACATATATAAGAAAGTCTGGAAGTTTTTACTTTATCAAGATTTTATATTTTATAAGTTATGTGGTAAGATAATTTCCGATTACTCCTTGGCATCAAGAACGATGGCTCTAGATATCGGGAAGAGGTGCTGGTCTGAAGAGATTCTAGATGTTGCAGGTATTGATCAAGATTTGTTGCCAAAAATAGATGTAGCAGGTTCAATTGTAGATAAGATCAGTCAAAAAGTAGCAAGTGATTTAGGTTTACCAGAATCTTTATTACTGGTTTTAGGTGGACATGATCAACCCTGTTGTGCATTGGGAGCAGGTGCAATTTCACAGGGTAGTGCCGTAGATTCCATGGGAACAACAGAGTGTATAACATTAATACTAGAAGATAGATTAAAAAATAATGTTATTAAGGAATATGGTTTTCCAAATGAACCTTTTATCAATAAAAATAGTTATAACACTATGGCCTATTTGCATACAGCAGGGGTATTATTAAAGTGGTTTATGAATACATTTGCTGAGATGGAGAAGGTAACTTTTTTGAAGGATTCAAAAGTTATATATAGTTATTTTGATGAGATTAGTCCTGAACCTCCTTCTAAGCTATTTATATTACCATACTTTGCTGGAACGGGTACACCTCATATGGATACAGGAGCAAAGGGGGCAATTATTGGATTAACATTAGAGACCAAAAGAGAGGATATATATTTAGCGTTTTTAGAAGGCATTGCTTTTGATATACAAAACAACATAAAATGTCTGGAGCAGTCAGGAATTATATTAAATAAATTGTATGCTGTCGGGGGTGGATCAAAAGCTAAAAAATGGCTCCAGATGAAATCAGATATATCTGAAAAAGAAATATCAACGCTGGAATGCAATGAAGCAGGGGCACTGGGAGCGGCAATTTTGGCAGCGAAAGCCGTTTGTATCTTTGACAACTTAAAGGCAGCAGTAAAATCAATGGTGAAAGTGAAAGATACTTTTTACCCCGATAAAAAGACAAGAGAAATTTATAAAGAGAAGTTTCAGCAGTTTGGCAAACTTTATCAAAATATAAAAGAAACAAATTCATTTATTGCTAATCAACAAAAATCTTAAAATAAATGGAGATTTTGTATTATAAAAAAATATCAGATTGCATTAGATACAATAAGTGTGGTCCAGTCAGTGAAGAACCAGTTAAAAGACAGAGTGCAGTAAATGAGATAAAAAGATACGTAGATAAAACATTAATATTAGGTGGAGAATTCTTGTGGGTCCTCATTTACAGGGATTGGTGAGGTTTTCTTGAAAATATCTCACAAAAGATGAATGGGTATAGGCAGTGGAATTTAATAGTGAAACTGGGAAATATGTTAAACAGACTGGTGTAAATTTAGCCTTAGAAACCATTAATCAGTTTAAGATGTAAATGGTAAACACCTTTGTCGTTAAATACAAATTTGTCGATAATGTTGGCTTGGAACATATAGGATTATTAGCTAATATGTTCCACTCTAATATAGAAGAAAAAATTACGGTAGAAGCCTGCGGTAAAGTTATAGATAAATTTACCATGTACACATTTCAGAAAATAATCGGAGGGTACCAGGAATACTGCACACTATTCTAGTTGAGACATTTATACTACTAAAAGAAAACAATTTCGATAGATGGTTATCTTAGAAACATTTAATAATATACCTGGGTTAATATCTAGATTGAACTTGTGGAGTTCTTATACACCTAAAGATGAAGATATAGCCATTCAGGGTTTAAGGTTTATTAATAAGAATCTAGAAAATTAACAATACAAAGCAAAATGAAATCCGGAATGTCCAACAAAGTTTTTAAATTATTATATAAGGTAAAGGTATTAACTTAAATTGATATTTTTATAAATAATATGTATTACTTTCAAGATGTGTTTACATATTTCTGTTCTTTGCTATAGAAATATGATACTATTTACCAACGTTCCGGTAAAGCATCTTTTCACTCACCATCCAAAAACTTCTAGTAAGGGATCTTCCCTTTAGCCAATAACTTAAATTTGATATTTTCATATAACTCTCTCCAAATCTCACATCATAAGGAATCTCTTTTTTCTATTTAAAAGAGGGCTATATCCCCGCATCGATTATATTATGTTGTCTCTTATATTTTAATATTAGGTCATACAGAAATTGCTTCTTCTAATTCCCGGTGTATTTTCTTTATTTCATCACTCAGACAGAATTTACGAAAATCGTTCTGCCCGGGGGAGCCAGACAATACTAGCCCTTCAACATCCTGCTGAGGGGTATATTTTTTTACTCCCATTACCAGCATATATTTATACAACAAATTGACAAATAAAATATCAAGTGGAGACTCGTATTTAGATATTTAAAATTTATATTGCTTCTTTTAATGAAAAATAATTATTTTATCTTATTGACAATTAATGTAATGGATTTAATACTAAATTAAAAACTTATTTGTCGTCTTCTGTGTAAAAGCACGTCATTTAATATTTTCTCTCAAATTAAAATCCTTATTTTATAATCATTTCAAATTATAAGTTGGCGACACTTTGTCGTATTT
>Ga0307380_10004402_pt1 | contig 19063 bp, 21 predicted proteins | sample UN3MG_FD_202239 | JGI IMG/M metagenome (GOLD analysis project Ga0307380, IMG submission 202239) | Soil microbial communities from Risofladan, Vaasa, Finland - UN-3 | ecosystem: Environmental > Terrestrial > Soil > Coastal area > Acid sulfate soil | place: Finland: Risofladan, Vaasa | collected... | reverse complement strand
GGATTTATAGAGCAGACTACCCTCATTAATGATCATAAAGGTTTACCCCAGAAAATGGTGATAGGAGGACAGGAAATTGACTTCAGTTAAATTCTACGAAAACTTTCCTGATCAGGAAACTTTTGCCAGAACTGTATTAGAAGCAAAACATAAGAACTATATATTCGGTGGTGATATACGCAGTGGGAAGACAATTGTTTGTCTCGCCATTCTTATTATCATGTGTAAAGTATTCCCAGGATCGAGATGGGCAGTTGTCAGAGAGAACAGACCGAAGTTATTAAAAACAACCTTACCTACATTCTTTAAGTATTGTTGCCCTTCCAATTTTATTGCTGACTTTAACAAATCAGAATTAATTTTCACTGCTACGAATAACTCCCAGATACTATTTCTTTCCGAACAGTTTGAACATGATCCTGAGCTCACTTCTTTTTGGGGATTAGAAGTCAATGGATTCTTTTTAAATCAGGGGGATGAATTACAAAAGGAAATGTTTAATATGTCAGTAATGCGTAGGGGACAATGGAGAATTGATCCTATGCCTCCAGCATTTACATTAATAGATACCAACCCAACTGATAATTGGATTAAAGATTTGTATGATAAACATATACGTAAAGAGTTACCTCCAGAATATTATTTCCAGTTAGCTGATATGGATAAGAACCCATATATCACTGAGGAGTACAAAACAGATTTAAAAAAAACATTACCGGAAGATTTATATTTACGCTTTTGTAAAAACAATTGGGATGTCGTTAATGCCATTATGCAATTAGTATCATGGGAAGATATTAGAGCCTGCTTTGAATTTATACCGAATAAAGAAAATATAGTCAAGCGAAAATTTTTAGGAGTTGATGTTGGACACGATGGTCCTGATCCATCAGTCTGGACAATAATGGAAGGCAGTAATATAGTTCCAAGCAAAACTGTTAAGATACCTAAAACAAAGATTCCAGAAGTGACAAGAAAAACAGAACAGATAATGATTGAAGAGCGAATAGCAGCAGAGGATGTTTGTATTGATGCAGTAGGATTAGGAGCGGGTGTCTGTGATGAGCTTGAAGAAAAAGGACACTATATAATAAAGTTTAAAGGTGGTAATGCCTGTGAACAGAGACTAACCGGAACAAACTTTACATTGGGTAACTTAAGGGCATTCAGTAATTGGTTAGCAGCAGATGAGATACGGCATCATAAGATAGGTGGTATACAGGATATGAAACTAATATCAGATGCCGGCTCGATTAAATATGAGATTAAAGGCGATAAAACTATTTATATCAGAAGTAAAGAAGAGATTAAACAAAAACTAAAACGTTCACCTGATGATTGGGATTCATTTACCTACGCTAATTGGGCACGACTGCAAGATATTATACGTCCGTTGCCAGGAGTGTTTATAGTATAATGGCAATACAAAATATAATAGGAGTATCTTATCAATCATCATTAGTTAATATTAATTTATTATATGATATAAGTTATGATGATGCATTAACAAAAAGACCTTTAATAGTTTTAATGCATGGGTTTGGGGATACCAGGGTAGCAGTAGTCCAGGCATGGAAAGAAAGACTTATAACAAATTATTCAGTAGTATGTTTAGTTGTAGATATGCGGGGAAGAACAACATCAGAAGGACATGAAGATTGTAATGGAAGAGAATTGTATGATATTTATGACGCTATTCAAAATGCTTTACAAAACTATAGTAATAGGATTGATGAAACAAATATTAATATTATTGGATACTCTGGTGGTGGCGGGAATGTATTTAAAATGGTATGTGCTTTCCCTGATTTGTTTGGGGTGGCGTGTAGTTTTTTTGGAATAAGTGATTATGGTTATGATAATCCTGATGGTTGGTGGCATACTACTCCTGCAAGAAGAGCGCAGTTAGAGGATTGGATCGGGAGTTCTCCGGCAGTTTTATCAGATAATTATTATATAAGAGGGGGAGTATTTTTTCTTAATAATGCAGAATATTCACGATGTAGATTATATCATGATAAACAAGATGCAGGAGTTCCAGTTGTTAATAGCGAAAATGTTGAAACAGAAATTACTGCTTTGGGATATACCAATTGGGTTTTTGATTACACAGATATTGGAGATCCAATAAGGTGGATTCATGGTTATCCTATCGTTGCGAACCCAGGGGAACCGTGTATTCAGGCAGAAGCCACTATTTTTGGAGAGATAAATGGAGAGACTTATAAAAATCCAAGTATCACAAATTTAGGATCATTATTAATTCCAGGAAATTTAAAGACGAAGTTTTTTGGTGTTTGGCTTAATAATGGATGGAACGATGCGGGAACGGTAGATTATGATATTGAAGCGGATAAATATACAATAAGAAATAATATTATAACTCTCAACAATGATGTTTATGTTACACTTGAAATATATAACAAAGAACCAAACAGATTTTATTCTGTAAATATAGATAGTGTTAATTATCAATTTTATTCAGATGAAAATGGAACACTTAGAATATACACACAGTTTGATGCAAATGAAAGTATTGAAATAATTATAATTGGTTTACTTTATATAGGTGGTATTATTATGCCAACAGTTGTATTTGGAGAAATAGGGGGGGAGGCTATAGGTGGTGATCATAAAGATGCTTATATATCAGAGGGCCTTACTGGTAATGCACAACCACAATTAAATGTTCTTTGGATAAGGGGATTTTTAACTGCAAGGTTTATTCCAATATTAAGATTTTCGCTTGATGGGCATATTCCAACAAATGCTATTGTAACTTCAGCAGTATTAACAGTTATATTAGCGGTTAATTCGGGAGGTGCTCTTATCGTTGAAGCAAGAAATTTACTTACAGCATGGGGAGTAGACCCTATAACTGAAGGAGCTAATGAAAACCCAGCAACAGCAGGACAGGGGACGTATAGAAGGAGTATTGATTTCAACGGTGCAGGAGGAGATGTAGTATGGGCTGGTGGTGGAAACTTTAGTGCAAATGATTATGATGCTCCTGAAGATACTTTTAATATTGGTGTAGGAGATTTAGCGGGACAGGTTTACAATATAAACATTCCAATAATGACACAAGCGTGGGTAGCAAACGATAATAATAATTTTGGTTTAACATTAATAGAAAGTTCAGGAGTAAATTTATTTAATAGATTTCATTCTCAAGAAGCAGTACTTGCAGCAAATAGGCCATATCTTACTGTTAATTATATAATACCTGTTCCAATACCAACTCCTGAACCATCAGTCTCAGAAGTAAAGCGAATCCTGAATCAGTATAAAATGTTTGAAAGGAATTTTTAATATGTGGAAAAGTATAGAAAAATACTTAGATAATATAAAATGTTTTTTAGATATTTCTTTTTACCAATTATAAAGGAGATTAAAAATGCCACGCAGACCTATTAATTTTTTACCACCTCCCTATCCTTACTTTATAAATGTTGATGTAAGTGCGGGTAACTGGACTAAAGATGAAAATGTAATTATATGCGAGTTACGTTGTATCGCCTTAACGGCAGATCAGTATTTTGATTTAAAGATAGGAGTAGATGATAGAACAGTTATTCTCAGAGGCAGGGGAGAGAATATCTGGCGAGTGCAATTAGATAGAATATTCCAGTATGGTACTGATCCAATAATCCGTACTAATTGTATTGAGGTATTTGGTTATTTCAGAGATTCGGTTGAACAATATACAGGTTAATGAAAGGTAATAACAATGGCGTATATACAAAAGGGTAAAACCTTTTTAAATAAAATATTTGAACGCTTTGGTTATATTAAAGCCATTGACCTGAGTGCAATTATAGGCGGTATGTTATTCAATCAAACACAGGGAGTAGCTCCTCCAGTATCATATGCAACGCTTGTGAACAGCTATAAGAGTTGGGTATATACTTCTATAGAGAAGATTGCTAAAACGGTATCAATGTTACCATTTCGTTTATATGTTTACAAAAGACAAGGTAAACTATTTAATGGAATGAATATAAAAAGCCAGATGCGTTATATAGATAATCCCCACGAGAAAAGGATGTTCCTCAAGCAACAGAATATAGAGCGTGTTCAGATATATGATCATCCATTCTTAACTTTGTATAATAATCCAAATATTTTAGATACTCGTTTTACCTTAACTTATAATATTATGGTTAGGATGGAATTGGCAGGATACTGTGGTTTATATATGCCAAAGAATGCTTTAGGCTTACCAGGAGAATTATGGGCGTTACCTTTAACCAGTTCCGCTGAGATAAAAGCAATACCAAGTAAAATAAATATTATTGATGGGTACTCATATACAGATGGAAATGTAAGATCAAAGTTTGAATTGGATGAATTATTATATATGAAGTATCCTAATCCTAAAAGCCCGTTTGAAGGTATGTCTCCTTTAATGGCGCAACTATATCCTTATGATATTGACCTTTACTTAATGCAGCAGCAATATGGTTTACTTAAGAATAAAGCATCTTTTGGTAATGTATTTACTACAGAGTTAGAACTTAAAGATAAACAAGTTAAAGACCTTATTGCTCAAATAGAATCACAATTTCAAGGAGCTTTACAAACAGGTAAAAGTATTATGCTGCATAGTGGTCTTAAGCAAGATAAGTCTATTACTCAGAGCACAAGAGATATGATGTTGAAAGAAGTCTCAGAGTTTGCAAGGGATAAACTTATCAGTGCTTATGATTTAACTCCAGGTAAATTAGGATTAGTTAAAGACGTAAATAGAAACTCATTAGAGATTTTAGATAAGACTTTTATCAAGGAATGTATTAAACCTAAAACAATGATGATTGAAGAGTATTTTGAAAAGTTTATACTTCCAAGATATGATGAAGCATTAACTTTAGATTTTATATTACCGGAAACGACTGATCGTAAGTTAGATTTACAAGAAAGAAAAGATAATTTAACATTAGGGTATTCAACTATTAATGAGGAGCGTTCGAAGGATGAAGGAAAGGAACCAGTGCCCTGGGGTGATACTCCTATTATGCCGTTTAATATGTCTCCGTTAGATACCTCTATACGACCAGAGGAAGATATTGAAGGCAAGCAAATTCATTTAAAAAAATTAGATAGTACATACTGGAATAAAGATCGCTTAACAAAAGAGTATGCAATATTTATGAAGAGAGTAGAGATACGAAAGAATATTCTTATTCCTATAGTATTGAAGCACTGGAAGCAAGAATTAAAAGGAGTATTAGAACGATTAGACAAATACGGTAAAAGTATTCAAGGACATATTACAGGGTGGAGTATACAAAAGAGAGGACACTGGCTTAAAGAGAATAAAGGCAAAGTTGAGGATATCAATATTGATAGAGCAAAACAGGCAGCTTTATTAGCAGAGGCATCTGCTCCTTCAATATCTTTAATACTTCAGGATGCTGGGAATAATCGTTTGGAAGTTTTTAGTATTAATGAACCGTTTAATATATCTGATCCTGCTACGGAGAAATGGTTATCAAATAGATTAAAGCTCTTTAGTAAAGAAGTGGAAGGCACTACTTATGCAGAGATTAAAAATATTCTCAGGGAAGGATTAAGGGAAGGATTGCCATTAAATATAATTGCTGATAACCTTAAAGAGAAGTTTGCTAATTGGGAAAAGTGGAGAGCGCAAACAATTTCACGAACGGAAACAATAGCAGCGAGTAATACTGGAGACTTAGAAAGTGTAAAACAGGCAAAGCTTGAAGATAAGTTAAAAAAGTTTTGGCTTAACGAAGCAGATGCAAGGGATACACATATAGCAGCTGGAGCTACGTATAGTCATGATGGTGCTATTGAGATTAAAGAAAACTTTTCAGTTGGTTCAGATTCAATGCCATCCCCAGGAAATGGCAGTCTGGGTGAAGAGAATATAAATTGTCGTTGTACTTTAGGATACGTTGAAAAATAATAATCATAAATCAAAGGAGAGATTTTATGGCACTTATTAAAAAAATATTTGAAACGGAGATAAAAGCGTTTGATGATAAGAGCTTAACAATTGAACATTTTATTTCTACAGAGCAGGAAGATCGGTCAAAGGATATTGTTCGTGCTGATGGGATGGAAATGGACGGGATTCCAGTAGTATTAAAACAGCACGGCTTTGATACGGATACAGGGCATGAACCTATTGCAAAGCCTTTATCTATTATAGTCGGTGTTAATTCTAAAGGTGTTAAAGGTATTATAGCAAAGACGCAATACTTTGACGGCAGTAAATTAACTCCTCCTGATAATACAGGACAGCGACTTTACCAAAAGGCAAAGGAAAGGTTTATGCCTTATTTCAGTATTGGCTTCTCTGCTCTTGATGCTTCTCCACGTCCTGGCGGTGGAGTTGAATTTAAGAAATGGAGATTGAATGAATACTCCCAGGTTGGTGTTCCTGATAATATCGGCGCTGAAGTTATTAAGACAATGGCACCGGAGGAAGTAGAAAAGACAGCGAATGAGATTCTCACTTATAAAGTAGAGAAGGAAGAAATTATTATTCCAGAACCTGTCAAGAAAACTTCAGAAGAAGCAATTAATGATGCTTTACAAATAACAGCAAAGCGTTTTGAATGTACCGTTGATGAATTAATTAAAATGTTTTCTTTACCTGAAACTCAATTAAAAACTATTGCCGAACGTGTTGCTCAAGACTTACCCTGGGAGGCTATGCGAACACTTTGGTTTGGTATGCTGGATGAACTCTATGTCAGTGATGGTACTGAAAAGGTTGTCAAAGCAATTATAAAAGAGTTTTCCGAATTGGTAACTCCCTATGCCGTTTCTTTTGCTCAATCTACTGGTGGAGCTGAAATAGTTGAAATGAAAAATTTAATAGAAAGTAAAACTTATATTGACGTGAAGGAAGTAACTGTTGTTCCGGCACCAGTTGTTCCTGTCAATAAAGATACATCTCCGGTTATTCTACGTTTACTTCCTGAACCTCCTGCTTTAAAACTTCCTGATGGCTTAACAAAAGAAGATATTGCCAAAGCTGTCAAGGAAGCAGTAAAGGATGGGGTTAAAAAATCCCTTGATGTAATGAAAGGGAAAATCACTGTTTAACTATTAATTACTTAATTGTAAAGGAGAATTTTATTATGAAACAGTTATTCAATATGCGCTTTTTGTTTGCGTATATTATGTCGTCATTAATTATGTGCTTCCGGTTTTTCGATAATCCTTCTGGAGGTGATCCCCATGCACCATCTGCATCGCCGCCGGTTATTCCACCATTGGAAACAATGACAAAAAAAGATTTGCAGGGTATGATTGCAGAGGTGGTAAAGACTTCAACCAAAGCAGAGATTGATGAACTAAAAGCGGATATCTTAAAAGTAAATCGTGGGAATATATTCCCTAATCAAGATGGTGCTTTTGGTGATGGAGAAGTTGAATCATTGGGTGGAAAAGGAAGTATTGTAGATACCTCTTTTTTCAATAAATCTTTTCGTCCTGGTGTTAAAAAAAGTTATGGGAACAATCCATGGATGGCAGACGGTATTGCAATGGGACAGCAGCTTGTAAATATTGGTGGACCGTTCAAACGCCTGTCTCCTGAAATGGAAACGTTTGCTAAAATTATTAAATGTGGCGGGACTGTAGCGAGATCAAGGGATGCTGGTATTGATATTACAAAACATAACGAAACAGTTAAAGATCACCTGAAGCAAGCTGGTCTGAGCGAAGGCGTTTTGGCAGACGGCGGTGCTTTAGTCCCTATTGAGTTTGTTGCTACTCTTATTGAATTTGCTACTCAGCAATCAATTATCTTAAGTAAAGTATGGCGCATGCCGATGAACACGAACATCATGCGTATCCCCAGATTGGTACAGGCTGCCGGCAGTTACTTTGGTGGAATAGTTCTTTACAGTCCGGATGAGGGTGGACTTAAAACTCATACCCAACCGGAACTTGAGCGGTTGACTTTTGAAGCTCAGAAGTTAATAGGTTTAATTTACTTAACGGATGAGTTGATTGCAGATAGTATGATCAATATCATTAATTATATTACCGGACTTTTTACTCGTGCTTTTCAGTATGATTTGGAAAGACGTGTTATTGCTGCCGCTGCTGGAGCTGGCCCGTGCCTTGGTATAATTAATGATCCTGCTATTAATATTGTCCCTCGTCAAACTGCTGGTACTGTAGGATATCAGGATGTGATTAATCTTGATAATGCTCTTGATGAAAACTTTACTGACCTTGCCTGGATGACAAGAAAAGTGACACAGAATACTTTGGTTGGTCTGCGTGATTTGAATAACCGTCCTATTTTTATGGCAGACTATAATGTATTTGGTGGAGAGCTTTTGCATCCACCGTCAATGATCAGCTATCCTGTTTATAGAACAAGAAACGTTCCTGCAATAGGTGTCCAGGGTGATGTTATTCTTGGAGACCTAAGCTGGTACTTGCTTACTATGCGCCAGGATTTGACAATTGATTCCAGTATCCATGTGCGTTTTACTACTGATGAACAGTGTCTCCGTTTTGTCATGAGACTTGACGGTATGCCTGCAATCAGTATTGCATTTGCGATTCTTGGGGATGTTGAAAGTTAAAAGTTTACAAAATAGAAAGGAGGGCGGAAGAGTTAAAATCCTTCCGTCCATTTAAAACATTATGGGAGTACAATTAGTACAATGTGAAATCCTTGACAAGGAATGGAAACGCAGACAAAGCGGTGGAGTTATAAGCCTTGAGATTAATAAAGCACAACGACTACAGCAAACCGGTAAAGTACGAATATTAAATCAAAAACCAGATTGTAAAAAGAAAACAATGATATCCTATGATAATAAAGCGTTGATAGCATCGGATGGGGATTATATGAATAAATCAATGTTTTCATTAAAAAAAAAAGTTAAGATAGGTTGGGTGCAGGATTTTTCAAAAGTTGGTGGTGCTGAGTTAAGCAATAAACATCTTGCAAATATTGGGAATGATTTGGGTTATGATATTATAGGGATCACTCCTGTTAATTTTAATAAACAGGTTTTATACAATTCTGATTTACTTATAATAAATAACTTTTTTGAGTTTCCTATAGAAAAGTTTAATACAGTCATGGATGCAATTTATGAAAAGCGTATTCCTTATATTAAATATGATCATGATCATAGAGAGATGCACAGACCATATTTTTCAAGGCAGTTATTTACTATGTCAAAGTTAAATGTTTTTATCTCTCCTTTACATAAAGAAAAAACAATTAATTTATTAGGAAGTCATATTGATGATCATAGTATTTGTTTACCTCTTTCTATTGATACGAAAGAGTATATAGATATCAAAGAAATGAATAGAATAAAAAATAGTGTAATCGTTCCTTGTTATAGAAAGTGCAAGGATAATATTGTTAAGTTTATAAAAGAGAATAAAGATAAATCTTATTTAATTATTGGTGATATTGATTTTTCTTTAGGAACTAATTTTAAAATTACAATTTCAAAGTTAGTCGATGCAAATAAAATGCCAGAATTATTTAATGAATATGAAAGTATGTTACATCTACCAATTTCATTTTGGGCTGGAGAGCGTATTTATTTTGAATCAATACTTTGCGGATGTACTCCTATTGTAAATGATAATGTCGGACATAAATCCTGGAACTTTAATAATGGTAAATTAAAAGATAATTTAGATAAAGCACCATTTACTTTCTGGAAAGAGGTAGAGAAATGTTGCAAGATATAGTTGGTGAACTTTGGATAGTCGTGGCTTTTATTATTATAGCTGTAGGAAAAGCTGTTTTAGATAAATTTAAAAATGATAAGTATAATAAATATAAATCAGATAGACGACACCATTGTCCTGATCATACTGAACTAATGAAAACAACCGGAGGAATGAAAATAGATTTAACAGAGGTAAAGACTGATGTTAAATGGATTAAAGGTGAAATACAAAATGGAAGGCGCTATGGACACTAACATACCAATTATCCTTAAATGTATTCCTATACAGGATGGCAGTCCTCGTAATAAGGATTATGTCAAGCGACATGGTAGTGAGATTAATTTAGAGGAGAGTAAAGCTCACCGATTAGTTAAAAAAGGCTTAGTACGAATTATAGGGGAATATACAAAAGAGACAAATAATAAAAAGTATAAAGTATTACCAAGATCAACAACCTTACTTAAAAAAGTAGAGGGGAAGGAGTTTAATACAGTAAGTATCCCTGTATTCATTCCCTGGTGTGATCATGGAAGGATTGGAAAAGCATATAATGATTTAATGGAGAATCATGTTGAGGACTGGGTAATTTTTATGGATCATGATGTATTACTTGTAAATCCATTATGGCATGATATCTGTATGGCTACTATAAAGAAAGTTGGACATCAAGCAGGAATGATATCTTGCTTTACAAATAGGATAGGGTGCAAGTTTCAAAAAGCGCCAGGTATTGATACAAAGAGTGATGACATAAGGTATCATAGAGATTTTGCAAGAAATCTTTATAGAAAAAATAAAGGAAAGATTAAAGATTTAACGACGGCTCCAGGAGGAAGATATAGTGGAATGTTTATTCTAACGCATAAAAAAGCATGGGCGGCTGCTGGAGGTTTTAATGAGAGTACAGGTTTTTTTAATGTTGATTGTAAATATTATACATCTATAAAAAATGCTGGATATCGTATATACAGGATGGATGACCTTTATGTATATCATGGATATTTCAGAGAATCTTTAAAACCATATTTTAATAAAGGAGAGGAATAGTATGAGCCTTGTCAACGATATAAAAAACAGAATAAAGAGAGAAGATAAAAAAAATGTAGCTGATATCGGTGCAGCTGCTCAAGTTAAAGAGGAAGAGAAAGTTGAAGATGTTCTCGTTGAAGGTAAATGTAAACTTCTGGAAAATATTTCTATCAGAATGCTTGCCAGTGAAATTGATTTAAAAGAAAAAAAATGGTTTAATCCGGATGTTGAATTTATAATCAAAAAGGGGACAGAAGTAAAACCAATTAAAGAAACTAATGCCGGAACTTTAATTGATATCCTTATGGTGGAGTTTGGTTCAATTCGGATTAGTGTCCCATCTAATATCTTGTCAAAAGGACAAAAGAAATCGAAACTCAAACAATAGTTTATTTTAAACATGGGCTGGGGAATCTGGTGATGATGACTCCAGCCATACAAGCTCTTGCCTCTATGGATGCCAGTGGTAAGGTTGATATCTGTATGTCATCTTTTTGGAAAGATGCAAGGCGACCAGCTTATGATGATTTTTTTGATAAGTGGGATACTATACAAGAGGTTATTAATTACCCAGAGCAGCAACTTATAAAAAAATATAAGAGATACTTTTATACAGGACATACCGAGCATAGTGAAGCTCTTGATATATTTGTTAAAAAGTGTCCGGTTCAAGCGGATGCTCCAGACTGGACAAATAAAAGTATTCATGAAATATTCTACTATATGAATATTGTAAGTAAGATGGGATACAAAGGAAAACTATTTAATCAGTATGTGCCTCTTGCTTGTGCACCTATTTTAAAAAATGGGAATACTATAAAGATTGGTTTATGCAATGGAACGTATAGTGAAAAGATGAAAGCACCAAAACAATGGCCGTATTTTAATGAACTTGTTTCGGCTTTAAGAAATAATTATAATTGCCGGATAATTAAAGTAGGATATAAAGATGAACTTTCAGATATAAAAACTGATGAGGATTTTGTTGGTAAACTTTCATTTACAGAAACGGCAAAAGTAATATCTCAATTAGATTTACTTATATCAACAGATACTGCTTTAATGCATGTTGGTGATGCTTTACAAATACCTATGGTTGCAATTTTTGGTGGAAGTCTTATTAGTAAAAATGGAGCGATTAATAATACTGCTGAAAATTTAGTATTAGGTTTATCATGTCAACCTTGTCAACGGACTTATAACTTTTATAATTGTTCTCATTATAACTGTATTAATAATCTTACGGTTGGAGATGTAATGAGTGCGGTAAAGAGGAGATTGAATGATCCCTATTAACTTCAATCAATTCTTATTAGAACTTGAGAACGTTCTTAAAAGTCCACGTCCGTGGATGCACGCACGATATGGTGATGGTGAAGGTATTGTTATGGGATACCCTGAGTTTACAGGAGAAACAAGATGCAGACAACGATGGAACAAATGGCTCGGAACTAATAATATTGATATGAAAAAGTTTGCTGTTGAAATTAGAAATTCAATTAATAATTGTGATATTGTGGGAACGCCTTGTTTACGACATCAGAAAGTAAATAGTGATTGGCGGAACGTTAAGCATTTTATGCATAAATATGATTTACTCCAGGATAGGACTAAAACTTGTTGTATGGATTGCACGGTAGAACTACAAACGAAAGGCCATTATAAAAGGTTATTGTCAAATAGAGATTCAATTTATTATATCTCATGCAGGGATATGTATTTTATATTTACAAAAAGATTAAATATAAAGAATGTATTTGGTTTTATACTGCCTCCTCAACATCGTCCTTGCAAGGGAAAAGTCTATACAGACAAAAAACATTATCCTGATTTATTTAATGAAATAAAATTCTGGCTTGATCGAAAAACTATAAAGAATAATTTATTTCTTGTTGGAGCAGGTGGACTTGGAAAAATCTATTGTAGTTGGATAAAAGAAAGAGGAGGAATTGCTTTAGATATCGGTAGTATCTTTGACGGATGGGACGGATTGGTGACCAGAAGTTATTTAAAAAATATAGGGAAGTTTGAATTATGAAATACTTAAACCCTGATAATGTTAGTAAAATATTAAAAGGTGCTATCGCTAATAAAAAACCTTTTTCCATGGTAAGATTAGGTGATGGAGAATGGAGTATAGTTAAATATCCTAAATTTACAAATGAAAAAATATGCAAATCAAGAATTGGTCGATGGTTTGATGTACGTAAAATAACACATAAACAAATTGTCAGTATCAGGAATCAAATTATTGGTGCGTGTCAAACAGCAGATATTTTAGGGATACCAAGTGTTAGAGAACAACGACTATATAGTAAATGGAAAAAATTTAATAACCTTTGTTTATTTTATGAGATATTTAAACCAAGACAACGATATTATCATTTCTATCATGTAAAGCAATTAAATTTTAAATCAATACTGGAAAATACAGATATAATATATTGCATTACCTGTAGAGATATTGGAAAGCAAATGGAAAAAGCTTTTAATCTAAAACGAGCAGAAATGTTTTTAATACCACCAGAGCGGTTTTCATATTCTAAAAAAGCAAATAGAAATGTAGATTGGAAAGGTGAACCACACTATCCAAATTTATTTGTAAAGATAATCCAGTGGTTGGATTCGTTTGATTTAAAAGGTAAAGTATTTTTAATAGGTGCTGGTGGGTTAGGTAAATCATACTGTTTACAAATAAAGAAACGAGGCGGAGTTGCTATTGATATTGGTGCGTTATTTGATGCCTGGGCTGGATTATATACACGACCTTATTTACAAAATCCTGAGAGGTTAAAACTAAAATGAGATATAACAGAATAAATTTAATGTTACCTACACGAGGAAGATCAGATAAAAAACTTCCAAGATTTATAGCATCCTGTATTGCACTTGTCAGCAATCCTAAAAATATTTGTATTACATTTCTTTTGGATGTTGATGATAATAAAACTATATCATTTGTTAATGATTTAAAACTTCCAGTATCTTTTGAAATTCTTTACTGGAAAGAAAACCAACCACATCATGGAAAGATGTATAATCAGCTATATGAGGAGACAACATTTAAAGATGAAGGGACAATAGTATCACTTGTTGCTGATGATATGGAGTTCAAGACTTCCGGATATGATATTGCTATTTTAAATGCTATTAATAAATGTAATGGAATGGGGATTATTTACTGTAATGATGATTATGTTCAAGGTAAAAAATTATGTGTAAATATCTTTACAACAAGAAAATATGTAGAGTCTACAAAATATCCTTTTATGTGTGAATTATTTAGAGCAAACTTTATAGATACTGTCTGGATGAAAGTAGCAGTACAGACTAAAACAGCGTATTATCTTCCTAATGTAATATTAAAACATCATCATTCATCTGCTGATCCTAAAAATAAAGATGTTACGACTGTAAGATTGGGAAAAGTAAAAAAATCATTTATACAAGGATATAAAGAAGTCAATCAGTATTCTGAGAAAATAATTAAAAATCTTAAAGGTGTCCTATGAATATTTATTGTATACGTCCTAAAGGTTATAATATTGGAAACGATATTATCTTTTTAGCGATGAAGCATTTTATATATAAGGCGTTTGGTTATATGCCTAATTTGATAATGCTTCCCGCAACATCTAAATATGATGGGCAACGAGCTGGATTAACCGCTAAAACTATTTATGAAATAAACCAATTTGGAGACGGTGTTATTATTGGTGGTGGAAATCTATATGAGAATAATGAACTGGATATTGATTTAAATGCTTTAGATAAATTAAGTGTCCCTTTATTTCTTTTTAGTTTATCTCGTGGAAGAGTTTACAACAAAGAAGGATTTTTAATTGAGCGGACGGATGTAATGCCAGATACAAAAATAAAAGCTCTTCATCAAAAAGCATTTATTTCGACTGCAAGAGATATTGCTACACAAAAATATATTGGCAGTACTTTAATTGCCTGTCCTACTTTATTCTTGAGTAAACTTAAATTATCATTTCCAGAAGTGGAAAAAAATTTAATATTAATCTCAATACGAAATCCAAGTTTAATGTGTATACCTGTTAGAAAACAAAATGAGATTACTAATTGTATTAAAGCATTAATAAATAATTATAAAAATATTGGGTATGTAAAAATACTATGCCATGATTTTCGTGATATTCCTTTTGCTGAAGAGCTTAGTGCTGAATATATTTATACCGAAGATGCTCTTGAATTTTTATCTTTATTAAAATATTGTCAGTTAAATATTTCATTTAGGCTGCATTCAACTTTGCCTTGTTTATCTTTTAATAAAAATGTTATTAACATTTCTTATGATGAAAGAGCATTAAGCTTAATGGATACTATAGGATATAAAAGATGGAATATAAATATGATGGGAGTAAAAAAATTTATTGATGAAATAGAATTAAAAAATAGAGACATTGATATTTTAAAAAAATTAAAGCAAGTTAATCAATCATTATGGAATGATTTTTATAATAAAACTTTAGAACTGTTTCAAACATTTACAAAGGAGATAACATGAAAAATGTTATAGCGTTTGCATTGTGGGGAGATTTACCAATGTACATTTACGGTATTTTCCAGAACATTAAATTGGCACAGAGATTTTATCCGGATTGGGTATGTCGTTTTTACATTGATAAAGATTGCCCTAAAAAAATCAAGGATCGTATTATTGAATTTGGCGCAGAGGTACGAGTATTATCTGAAGATTGGAAACGTGCTAAATACTTCTGGAGATTAAAAGTGATTCTTGACAGATACGTGGATAAGTTTATGATAAGAGATGTTGATTCCAGAATAGGATTAAGAGAATCAATCGCAATTGAAGCATGGCTTAAGTCAGGGAAAGCCTGTCATATTATGCGGGATCATAAAAGGCATACTATGAATATTATGGGTGGTATGTTTGCAGGGATTAGAAAAGATTTTGCCGACATTACCGGATTCAAAAATAAGTTTGAAAAATATATTGACAAAATAAATTCTGGGTGGGAACCAAATAGACAAATGGCAAAAAAGTTAAGCTGCCAGGATTTTTTGGAAAGTAAAATTTACCCTGAAATCAAAGAGAATGCTTTGGTTCATACATCAGTAAATAATCGTGCTGAAACGGATTTACCTTTTCCTAAAGATTGTCCTGCTGGTGGGATTGATTTTGTAGGACAGATTTATAACGAGAAGAACCAACCACAATGCAAAGTTTAATAAGAAACGATTTACAAGTAATAGGTAAGAAATATGCCACGGATAAGTCGGCCCATCGATTTAAAGGGCTGACTTATCTGCAGGTATATGATTTGTACTTAAGAGACTTTCGATATAATTCTCCTTCAGTATCATTATTGGAAATCGGTGTTAAGAGTGGAGGATCATTAAAGATGTGGCAAGAGTATTTTGGAAAAGCTGCACGGATTGTAGGTATTGACAAAAATCCTGCTTGTGAGAAAAATAATGTTTTACTAATAAAAAATATTCGAGTATATACTGGTTTACAGGATGATAAAAAGTTTTTATTAAAAGTAATGAAATTTGAAAAAGAATTTAATATTATTATAGATGACGCCAGCCATGAGATTATTAAAACTATACATTCATTTAATATCTTATGGAGTTTTGTAAAGAGCGGAGGATTCTATATAATTGAAGATATAAAACATTTGGATAAAATCTTTTTAAAATTAATAAGCTATTTAGATAAAAGAAAAGATATGCGATTTTTACATTTATATCCTCAACTTTGTATAATAGGAAAGGTATAGATATGCAAGTAAATTTTAATTCCACCTGCTCCAGCCATATGCCAATTCTTATTGAGTTTATTAATAATTTTACACCAAATAAAATTCTTGAATTTGGTAGTGGATATTTTTCTACAAAATTATTTAAAGATAACTGCAAAAGATATACGGCAATAGAAATTACTTCCAGAATATGGTACAATGAAATTCTAAAAAAATATAAAGCAGATACATGGGAATATAAGTTTGCCCGTGATCATGATAAAGCTCTTGAATATTTATATGGTACTTATGATTTAATTTTTGTGGATTGTAGCGAACCAAGAATAAAAGTTGTCAATCCATGTTTTTATCATACAGAGAATTTAATAATTCATGATACTCAATTACACTGGACAAAACATATTATTGTGCCAGAAGAGTTTCGAGTTTTTAAGTTTACTCAATTTCCGGTTATTTATAAATATAAAAGAAAAGATGCTTATGCTCATCGTCCGTGGACAACATTGTTTACAAGTAATAAACACGTGATAAATTATTTTGATAAAGTAAACGAAAAGAATTTATACTATACCTATCGTTTTCCTTATGGAGTTACTAAATAATGGATAAAAATAAGGTGTTTGGTATAGGTATGTTTAAAACGGGTACAAAGAGCCTGGGGGCAGCTTTAAGCGTATTAGGTTATAAAGGTATATATAAGCCGTGGTTCGTCCTTAAGGACGCACAAAACGTCCCTGATAACTGGTGTAACGATCCTGATAACTGGTATAAGTATTATGACCAAATCAAAGGAAGGGCAGACAGTTATAACGCCTTTAGTGATGCACCTTGGATATTCTTATATAAACAACTTGATGTATGGTATCCTGGAAGTAAATTCATTTTAACATTAAGAAAAAATCCACAAGTTTTAGCAAGGAGTGATTTAAATCAATGGCGAAATATTAATATAAATAAACGTCCATCAGCTCAGCAATTTATAGATCGGTATCAAAAACATAATAGGATGGTTGTTGATTACTTTACAGGGAAGAGTAATTTTTTAATTATGTGTTTTGAAAAAGGAGATGGCTGGAAAAAACTTTGTAAGTTTTTAAATAAACCAATACCGAATAAATCTTTTCCTCATGTAAATAAGGGGAGATATAAAAAATGAAGGAAAATCTAAATAAATATTTTACCAGATCGGAATTTGCTTGTAAATGTGGTTGCGGATTCAGGACGGTTGACGTTGAAATGTTGGATGTCCTTACCGATTTACGTGAGCATTTTGATGAGCCGGTGCGGAGCAATTCAGGGTGTCGATGTGAAAAGCATAATCAAGCCATAGGTGGAAGCTCTCGAAGTAAACACATATTTGCTTGTGCTGATGATATAACCGTAGACAATGTATCACCAAAAAAGGTTTATGATTATCTTGACAAAAGGCATCCCGATGAATACGGATTAGGATTGCACAAAACTTTTGTTCATATTGATATACGTTCAACTAAATGGAGACAGGAGTATAATGATTAAACGTTTTATAATAGGGCTTAATGATAATCAAGATTACTTTGGAATATTACCTTTAGTACGAAAGGCTTATTCTGTTTTCTTCCCTGATGATTTATTTACTATTGCATTAGTTTGTGATTTAAAAAATAAATCTCTTATAAATAAAGTAATGATAAATTGTGATTATGTTTCTGTATACCCTGCAATTAAAAATATACCTACAGGGAATCTTGCTAAAATTGTTAGATACTATGAAGCAACTAAATATCCTACAAATATTTGCATAATGAATGATATTGATATTATTCCTTTACAGAGTGAATATTTTTTAAACAGATTAAAACAGCATAAACCAAATGAATTATTAACAGTGGGGAAAGAGTGGTATAATACAGGTAAATTTCCAACACCATTTTGCACAGCAGAAGGAATAGTATTTAAAAAGTTTATTAATCCAAAAGGATTAAGATGGAGGGCTTTTATAGCATCTACTCATAATATGCATATTGTAGATAGTAAAGAAGCTATTAACCAACCTTTTAAAAATTTTAGTGATGAATCATTAATTCGTGCTTTACTTACAAGATACAAAGGAAAAATATTACATCTTAAAAAATACCCTTTTAAAGATAAACCAAATTGTGTTATTTCAAAAAGTTTACCTTTACAGGAGAAGCGTTTATATAGATGTGAATATATTGAAGCACATCATTTATTCCCTATTAAAAAATATATTGATAAAATAAATGCAATTGCTGGCTTTTTAAATTTTGATTTTGATCCGGACTGGTACAAATGATAACTGAATTTACATATAAGAACGCAAGAGTATTATTAAATGGAGTTATGCTCCCCTGGTTAAATAGATATGCTCTTATTGAATTATTAAAACTTGATATTAAACACTGGAGAGTTTTTGAATGGGGGAGTGGGAGTTCAACATTATGGTGGCAGGATCAGGTTAAAGAAATAATAAGTATTGAGCATAATTATATTTTTTATAATATGATAAAAAGAGAGATAAAAGAAAACTGTACTTTGTATTATAGAAAATTAATACGTGGCAAAGTTTGTCCTTATGTATATGGTAT
>Ga0307380_10004397_pt1 | contig 19071 bp, 5 predicted proteins | sample UN3MG_FD_202239 | JGI IMG/M metagenome (GOLD analysis project Ga0307380, IMG submission 202239) | Soil microbial communities from Risofladan, Vaasa, Finland - UN-3 | ecosystem: Environmental > Terrestrial > Soil > Coastal area > Acid sulfate soil | place: Finland: Risofladan, Vaasa | collected... | reverse complement strand
AAATATATATTCTTCTGCTGCGCATGGTTCATGATCCCTTCGTCAAGGTGACGCCTGCATCCTGCAAACTTTTATTTTCTGAAGTTTCGCTTAAATACAAAATTACAAAGACCGTCCCCGATTCTCTCTTATTCTTATCCTCGGGCCAATCGAAGCCCAGGGCGGAATTTGGCTCCGCCAGAATGCCAGCGCATAGCAGACCTGCAGTGACTAGCATGACAAGACCAACTACCTCCACGCAACACCCGCTCCATCCCGGAAGAAGGACCTTGGGGGTCGGTTACTGAGCCAGTAGCATATTCTCCATACCAATCCTGGCACCACTCCCAGACGTTACCATGCATCTGGAATAACCCCCACTCATTGCAAGGCAACTCTTTCACAGACACGTACCTTTTGCGATATTCCCCTTTTCGTCCCTTCGCATAGGGACAATTGCCATTATAGTTGACCTGATCAGGCGTTATGTTTTCACCAAATAAAAAGGGTGTTCTTGTCCCGGCGCGACACGCATATTCCCACTCTGCCTCGCTAGGCAGCCGCACTTCCAATCCCGGAATAATTTCATTCAGTAGTCGAATAAACTCTTGGCAATCGTCCCAAGAAACATTTTCAACAGGCAGATCTTTCACTTGGTAACTGGCCGGATTCCTCCTCGTTACCTTTGTCCATAATGCTTGCGTTACAGTTGTATCAGCTAACCAAAAACCTTTGGTTAAAATCACCTCATGTAGTTTTTCATCAGTCTGCCGTTGTTGCTCTTCCGCTGGCGACCCCATGTCAAATTTTCCAGGCGGGATCCAGCGTAGATTGTATTCAACATTGAAACAGGTAAATGAACCCTCAAGCTCCAAACCGGTAAACGGAGTTGCCATAAAATCCGGATTGATCCCTTTAATATTAATACCATTGAATTTTTCGAATTTTTTTGAATGCGACATCTCTCTGGCAAATAACTTCATTTGATCAGTCCAAGGCCGCACAGCCGAAACCCAAAACGGTTGCATATCAAAATTGAAACATTCCCGAACCAAGAGGTACTCCATAATGCTGCGGTGAGCGAATTTCCAATTTCCTTTGTCGTCCCGGTTAAGCAGTGAGCGCTGCTGAATTTCCATGTAATCTAGCACCACTGTAAAGGATAAAGCCATATTCTTCAATTCATGCTCTGATAGCCGGTCCAGTCCATTGGCAAAAAGCTCGCCTGCCATTTTATGAGAGAAGCCCAACAGTTCAGTTGAATTTTTTGCGAGATGCTTGACAGTTACTTCCCGTTTCAGCCATTGCTCAACGATAATCTGATAGACCTCGAAAATGTATCGCAACTCCCGTTTTTCATTCACCAAGTCTTGGATATAGGTCAACAGCATGGGCCGGGAGATCAAGTCAGCAAACTGCTTGGCCGTAGTCCGGGCATGGAAAAAGGTTATGGGATGAAACCGCAACAAAAAGCGCTTCCGTAGGTATTGCCTCATCTGAATATTGGAAAACGGCGACAGGTATATTTTCTTGAAGCTGACCGGTGGCGTCTCACCCAGACCCACTGGCCCAGCAATCACCGGAATCGGTGCAGAGATAGTAATAGCTGCTTCGTTACTAAAAAACTGAGTACGGCTTGTAACTAGGACGCAATGAAATTGGTTCGCCAAAACGGCGATATCCTGCAGCCGACGCTGACAATCAATATTAGCAAGAGGATCCTCATCGAGCGAATCAAGGAATAAAACGGTCTGGTTCCTTTTTTCCATTGGTACAAGCCCGATTATTCTATCTGCATCCTGCCGGTTTAAAGGGACCACTACCAGATTAAACTTGGCGCTGCGCTTTGTAGAGCTCCAATGATAGGCATAATATTTACTCAACAATGCAGTTTTTCCCATGCCAGAATCTGCCAAGATCATTATAATACGCGCCTGTAGAGGGGGACCGAGCAAGTGGTCGAGTTCAGCAAAGACTGAACGCCGCTGAACCGAAGCCGTATCACCTGACGGATCATTATTCTGGCAATCCTGATAGATATACACTCTGGAGTGGTCAGCTGCCGCCACTTTGATTTCATTGATAGTATATGGATCCTTTTGAAGTTTTTTTCTTATTTTTCTTTCTTTTAGCCAATCCAATACAAATTGCCCTAAAACACGACCAACAACAGCTGTGGTAATTGTACCCAGCACTCCCAATAGCCAAAAAAAGTAATTCCATCTTTTTGATGGAACGGAAGGTCGGGGCTTACTAGTCTGTGGTGTAAGAACATTATTTGGCTTGGTTTGGCTATTAATTGGTGGCTTTTGATCCGGAGTGGCCTGAACGCCATTTGATGGTGGATTTGTTTTTTTATCTTCCACTGCAGCAGGGACTCCAATCATTGTCAGCCCAAAACATTCACCATTCACAAAAACAATAGTAGCTAAGACTGCACCCAAAATAGCAATATTGGTAACTGAAATTTGTGTTTTCGATTCAGCCATTTATTAGTTTCTCATTTCGGGTTGAATCACTCCTTATCAAAATATCCCGAATTTCCCCCGGTGCCTTCGCTATTGCACAATGCCAATGCCCAAAGCCCCCATGGGCGTTTACTGCTTTCACCCATTCGTCCAGATAACGACATTTGACCTTGTCCTGCTCCGTATCCTGCCCTTTAGTTTCCAGGACAAGCATTTCACCGTTACTCAACCTCACAAGAAAGTCGGGCCGGTATTTACGCACTACGCCGAGATAAACATAGAGAACTTCAAATCCCAGATGGTCGTTTTTGGCCCAAGCGGCGACGTGTTCGCTGTTATCCAATACAAAGGCATCAGCTGCTTCCCAGGTGCTGTCAAAAACGCAGACGTTGATATGCGATTTCTTTGTCCGCTCGCAGGGCCTGCCGGTATACCAGGTACGCATTTCGCCTGTTGTGCGAATGGGATGGTCCCGGTCGAATACCGGGGTCAGCCGCTCAGTGTTTTCCTGTCGCACTGCCTCCCAGACATGTTGAACCACCCGTGACATATTGAGGGTAATGATCAGCCGACGGCGCAGCTCATCTTGATAAAACAGCGGGGGGGAAATGGCGATCTTGTCCGAGCGGATGAACTCTTCCACAATGCGAACCAATTGAGCCAGTAAAACCTCGCGGCTGCCCTGCCAGGAGTGCTTCATTTGGTCGAATACATCTCGCGCCGTTTCAAAAATAATACGCTGGATACGGAACTCCTTCGCAAGACGCTCTAATTCAATTAGGCTGATCTGGCTCACATCCGGCTTGCCTTCCAGTACCGGGGCCATTTCTGCCACCTGTGCAGTCTGTACGGCATCCAGTTCCAGTGGCCGCGCTTTGGTCCAATCAAGCGTCAGCGTTGGCTGAAAGACATGCTCGATACGTACAACATTGGGCCAACGGATTTCAAATTCTACTTTGGCTGGGTCTGGTTCGACAGCAGTCTTAGGCATGGGTGGCGGCGGCGGCCCGTCTTCGCCCTCTTCGTGGGGAAGGAAGGTAAAGGGCACGCCAAAGATATTGACATATTCAGGTTCAAATAATCCCGTTTTGGGATTGACTTCATAAGATGTTCGCCGCAGGCCGCGCCCTACAACCTGCTCGCATAATAGCTGGCTGGTAAAGGCGCGCAGACCCATAATGTGAGTCACCGTCTTTGTGTCCCAGCCCTCGCTTAGCATTCCCACAGAAATAACCTTCCGGATTGCCGCACCAGGCTGCCCAACCTTACCCACTGTATTCACCTGCAGGCGAAGTTGTTCTGCCTGTTCCGTTTTATTCAATTTGCGCTCCATAGGCGCTGCGTCATCTTCAGTCTCATCGTCTGCTTCCACAATTTCTTGGGACACTATCGATTCTTCATGTTCTTCCGCTTCTTTAAGCACTTTTGAGTCAATGTGCAGGATGCACTCCGGGTCACATAGTTCGTCAATGTGGATGCGCCGGGAATCAAAGGCGTGTTTGACCCGCGCTGCAGTCTCAGTGCGGTTGCAGACAGTAATCATCACTGGTGGTGTTGGCAAATGGGCCGCCCCCCATGCTTTGTACGCCTCACGCCAGTCATAGCCCAACAGGTAATAAGCGTTCAGTACCAGATCGGGAAGCGGTTCTTCAGGCTCCGCCTTGCGGTTTAGATCATCTTTTACATCAGGGTCGTTATAGATGTGATACAGACGTGATTTGTAAGTCTTTGCATCGGGCACGGCATCGTCGCGTACGACCACGCGTGGGGTCTTGACCAGTCCAGATTCGATGGCGTCGTTCAAGCCAAAGTCGCTGACGATCCAGCCAAAAAGTGCCTCTTCACTGCTTTTTTTACCCGATGGTGTGAAAGGAGTGGCAGAAAAATCATAGCAGGTAAGAATTCCCCGTGAACTGTGCAGCCGGTCCAGTCCGCCGATCCAGATCGTAGCCTCCTCGGCGCTGTCCTTCAAATCCCTGCTACGCAGGTATTTGCCTTCGGCCTCCCAGTTGACCCGCCATGCGTGGTGAGCCTCGTCGTTTATCACCAGGATATTGTGGGCGTTGGCCATTTCGCCCAGTACCTCGCGGGTATAGGCTTCATCGCTTTTGACACCGCGCTTGTCCACGCTGCGCTTCTTTTTGATTTGCTCCTCACTATCCCAGGCCAGGACGTGCCAGTTGCGTACCAGTACCTTACCCTGCCGCAGTTTATCCAGCAGGGCAGATGGTACGATGCTAAACTCTTCATAATAGTTTCCAATTGCTGCCGGTACCAGTACAGCTAACCTGCTCTTAACCGTCAGTCCTGGCGCCAAAACCAGAACGTTTTTTGAAAAACGGGCGTCTTGAGGATAAGTGACCTTGTTAAGAATGTGCCAGGCAAGTACCATTGCCATTACGATGGTCTTGCCAGATCCGGTTGCCATCTTGCAGCACTGGCGCATAAATGCTCCGCCATCGTTGGGAATTACAAGGCCCACACGCTCGGCTGCAGGTGCTTCGGTAAGCCATATCAGCGTCTCGATGGATTCCAACTGGCAAAAGAAAAAGCGTCTTGTCTCGAATTCTTCCGAGTCCAACCAGTGTTCCAGCAGCCGTTTGGTGATGCTGCTTACGCCCGGATAGCCTGCTTCACGCCAGGCTTTAACACGAAGACGAATCTTGTTGACGAGAGGAATTTCTACAAAGATACCGGGATCATCAAAAGCTTTGGACTCGCCCGAGGCCACCACGTAACCCGCAGAGCGTCGACCTTCCACCTGGTCGAAGCTGCGTGTTTCGCGCTCGTAGTGCCAGTGACTTTCCGGCTCTGTGTATGGCGAATTGATGATTAGGCGATCAATTGTGGTCCGGGCCATCATTCCACTCCAAGTAATTTCAGGCTTTCTATGCCTCGGTCATCAACGATCTTTACAGCGATACGTTTATGCTTGCCTACCGTGAATGGTAACGATTCTATGCCCCTGTAAGCTTCAATCAAATCATCGTCAATTTCGGCTTTGAGGTTCTTCGCCAGTTGTGCCCAACCCTCATTGTTGCCAGCCAGCGGGAAAAAAACTTGGCGAGGATAAAGGCTGCGTCCGTCATAGTCGGTATCTAACAGCCAGACTGCGATATGACCCGCGTCACCAGATTCAATGTTGCCGTTTTTAATATTGAAATAATCAAACCCTTCTACGCTGACCTGCCACTTACCTTTGTCCACGCCTTTAGCTATCTGCTTCAACCGAACATCCGGCTGACCAATTAGCCAAAAAGATTCATTGCTGACTCGCTTTTTCTTTAAGTCTTCGGTGAGCAGATCGTCATTCATCATTGCCTTAAGCATAGTAACTCCCGGCCAGTTGGTTTCATCAATGTCTTTGGCGGCTTCTGGATCAAAATGAAAGGCGGCAAAGACGATTAACTTTGGTTTGGGTACAAGTGTTTGCGCTTCCTCGATTGCCTGGGCCACCTGTCGCTGTTCAAGCAGTGCATATTCCGGGCCAAAGGAGATTACAATCCGTTTTGCAACATCTTCTTTGGTCACACCCTCAGCATGAAGATGACGACAACCAGGCAAGGGTTCCAGGCGAGCAAACCGGATGTACTGACCAGCCTTGCCTCGAATTCCAGTGCGCATCAGTTCATCTCGCCATTCACCTTGTCGTAGAGTTTCACCTGAACGAGCAATAGAAATATCACCGTTCTGTGGCGTACCTTCCAGTAGTTCTTCCACCGACTTGACCACAGGGGCGGGCACGGCCTCCACAGTGAATGGTCCGCTAACGCGGTGTTTTTTTCGGTCCACAAATGGCCGATCATAGAGGGTTTCCTGAGCTGGGGGCTCATGGTTTAAGATTGACTTAAAAGTGATATGTGGCGCAGTTTCGTAGTTGAAGCCGCTCCCCACTCCTTCATCGGGATGCGCAAGTTCGTAATAATTAAAGACATGAGTCATCAGCCGCTGTTTAGCCAGAGTTATAGCTACACGCGATGTGTCACAAGTGATCCAGCGGCGGCCCCATTGCTCAGCCACAAATGCGGTAGTACCACTACCGCAAGTGGGGTCGAATACGAGATCGCCGGGATCGGTTGTCATCAATATTGCACGTTTTATTGCCTCCGTACTTGTTTGTACGACATAGACTTTTTCCTTACTATAGGTAGATATAATGGTTCCCCACCAAACATTGTCCAATTCTGTGTAAGCAAAGTCCTCAGGAAACCTTTTTCCATATTTGCCCGAATCAACAAGACGACCTGCTTTTCGAAGAAAATTTAGTTGAGCCGGTGTGTAGTTGGCATCTAGTTGCACAGCTTTAAAACGGCGGCCTGTGCTCTTTTCAATATTATTAAAAGTACTTTCAACCTCAACATTGGTTCGTTGTCTATACAGTGCATTAAACTTGAGTTTATTGCTTCTTCCGTACCAAACAAGGTAATCATATAACCGTTGAATTCTTTTTGCATTTTGATTTGTTGCTGTCTTGAAAGCAATGACTGCAATGAATTTTTTCGCTCCAAATACCTCGTCCATTAACTCCCGTATATGGTGCAGATTCTCGTCGTTGATTTGAACAAAGACGCTTCCAGATTCAGTAAGCAATTCGCGGGTTAAAAGTAAGCGGTCGCGCAGATAGGTCAGGTAGGAATGAATGTCCAGTTCCCAAGTGTCACGGAAGGCGCGAATCTGCTCCGGCTCTGCAGTTAGGTCCTCATCTTTGCCATCCTTCACATCGCGTTTGTTAGTAAAAGGTTGAAAATTGGATTTATATTTGATGCCATAGGGGGGGTCAATATATACCATCTGTACTTTGCCAGCCAATCCTTCTTTTTCCAGCAACGAGTTCATCACCAACAGACTGTCGCCGGCTACCAGGCGGTTCGACCAGCCGTGGGGGTGCTGATAAAATTCGATAGCATCGCGTAGGGGCGGGTTTTCTTCCTTGGTCTGGAAGAGCGCTAGTTGGACTGGTTCAGTTGGGTCAGGGGCGCGGCGCACTGCTTCAATAATAGTACGTGGATCAATGCGCTCATGGACGTGCAATGAAACAGATGGCACAACGAAGCTTGTATGTTCCGTTTTCCCTGCCCATTGTAATTGTGGGTCGAGGTGTGGATCGTAGGCGTATGTTTTTTTTGCCTCGGTTTCGGGATCAGTGTCCGGCGTCACTAGTCCGACAGGTGGATTGTTCACCCGTTTTTTATCTTTATGCACATACGATTCAATGGGTTTTTTCTTTTTAATTGTCTTTTTTATTGCCATAAATGACCTACCTTTTTTATATTTACCTTTAGCATTATATTCAAATCAAGAATATTTGCAATATTAAGTCTTGGTTTTCCTTGCAACGTTTCTCGGTCAAATAGTTTACTATTTCTTTACCAATTGTTTACCAAAAGTAAATTTGACACCTGTGATTTTTTCCGAGAAAATATTTTTATGATTATGGGTGACGAGCTTCGGTGACGGTTCTTGACATTTTGACATTTTCATTTCGGATCATTCTTGCCTGTCTGAAGCCTTTTTCTATTTCTTTGATAGAGGGTGCCCAGGCTGTTCATCCCCAGGTCGGCGAAAACATCCATCTGCGCGATCTCCCGATAGGTCATCCCCGCCCTCTCCCTGAGATGAACGAGCATCTCTGCCCGCAAACGCTTCCCGGCATGGGTATGCATGTCCACTTCCATCAGGTTGACCTTGTACTTCCTCTCCAATTCCTTGAAGATCTTTTCCGTGGTTTCAAAATATTTGTCCGGCGCGCGCCTTCTCTCCATGCTCTCTTTTCCCGTTCGGCGTTTGGCCATTTGCGCGGCGCGCTCAAGGAACTCTTCGCCGCCGATGACGGGCCCCAATTCGGATTGGACGATTGGCAACTCCTCCATGGAGTTCACAAGGTGCTTCAGCTCCTTCTTCGATCCGAACAGTTCTTCAACGAAGACAAGATCAACGGCTCCGTCGCTTGCTTTTCTCTTGAAATAGAGCGAACCGCTGGACCAGGGATAGAGATCAAAGCTTTTTACCAAGCCCGCCTTGACGGGGTTGCCGAGCACATAGGCAATGCCTATTTTCAGATAGCTGTCATCCTGGACCAGCATGGACTTGTAGCGATCCTGGGACGGGACGAACGGGGACGGTCTTTGTAAATTTGCAAATATATATTCTTCTGCTGCGCATGGTTCATGATCCCTTCGTCAAGGTGACGCCTGCATCCTGCAAACTTTTATTTTCTGAAGTTTCGCTTAAATACAAAATTACAAAGACCGTCCCCGATTCTCTCTTATTCTTATCCTCGGGCCAATCGAAGCCCAGGGCGGAATTTGGCTCCGCCAGAATGCCAGCGCATAGCAGACCTGCAGTGACTAGCATGACAAGACCAACTACCTCCACGCAACACCCGCTCCATCCCGGAAGAAGGACCTTGGGGGTCGGTTACTGAGCCAGTAGCATATTCTCCATACCAATCCTGGCACCACTCCCAGACGTTACCATGCATCTGGAATAACCCCCACTCATTGCAAGGCAACTCTTTCACAGACACGTACCTTTTGCGATATTCCCCTTTTCGTCCCTTCGCATAGGGACAATTGCCATTATAGTTGACCTGATCAGGCGTTATGTTTTCACCAAATAAAAAGGGTGTTCTTGTCCCGGCGCGACACGCATATTCCCACTCTGCCTCGCTAGGCAGCCGCACTTCCAATCCCGGAATAATTTCATTCAGTAGTCGAATAAACTCTTGGCAATCGTCCCAAGAAACATTTTCAACAGGCAGATCTTTCACTTGGTAACTGGCCGGATTCCTCCTCGTTACCTTTGTCCATAATGCTTGCGTTACAGTTGTATCAGCTAACCAAAAACCTTTGGTTAAAATCACCTCATGTAGTTTTTCATCAGTCTGCCGTTGTTGCTCTTCCGCTGGCGACCCCATGTCAAATTTTCCAGGCGGGATCCAGCGTAGATTGTATTCAACATTGAAACAGGTAAATGAACCCTCAAGCTCCAAACCGGTAAACGGAGTTGCCATAAAATCCGGATTGATCCCTTTAATATTAATACCATTGAATTTTTCGAATTTTTTTGAATGCGACATCTCTCTGGCAAATAACTTCATTTGATCAGTCCAAGGCCGCACAGCCGAAACCCAAAACGGTTGCATATCAAAATTGAAACATTCCCGAACCAAGAGGTACTCCATAATGCTGCGGTGAGCGAATTTCCAATTTCCTTTGTCGTCCCGGTTAAGCAGTGAGCGCTGCTGAATTTCCATGTAATCTAGCACCACTGTAAAGGATAAAGCCATATTCTTCAATTCATGCTCTGATAGCCGGTCCAGTCCATTGGCAAAAAGCTCGCCTGCCATTTTATGAGAGAAGCCCAACAGTTCAGTTGAATTTTTTGCGAGATGCTTGACAGTTACTTCCCGTTTCAGCCATTGCTCAACGATAATCTGATAGACCTCGAAAATGTATCGCAACTCCCGTTTTTCATTCACCAAGTCTTGGATATAGGTCAACAGCATGGGCCGGGAGATCAAGTCAGCAAACTGCTTGGCCGTAGTCCGGGCATGGAAAAAGGTTATGGGATGAAACCGCAACAAAAAGCGCTTCCGTAGGTATTGCCTCATCTGAATATTGGAAAACGGCGACAGGTATATTTTCTTGAAGCTGACCGGTGGCGTCTCACCCAGACCCACTGGCCCAGCAATCACCGGAATCGGTGCAGAGATAGTAATAGCTGCTTCGTTACTAAAAAACTGAGTACGGCTTGTAACTAGGACGCAATGAAATTGGTTCGCCAAAACGGCGATATCCTGCAGCCGACGCTGACAATCAATATTAGCAAGAGGATCCTCATCGAGCGAATCAAGGAATAAAACGGTCTGGTTCCTTTTTTCCATTGGTACAAGCCCGATTATTCTATCTGCATCCTGCCGGTTTAAAGGGACCACTACCAGATTAAACTTGGCGCTGCGCTTTGTAGAGCTCCAATGATAGGCATAATATTTACTCAACAATGCAGTTTTTCCCATGCCAGAATCTGCCAAGATCATTATAATACGCGCCTGTAGAGGGGGACCGAGCAAGTGGTCGAGTTCAGCAAAGACTGAACGCCGCTGAACCGAAGCCGTATCACCTGACGGATCATTATTCTGGCAATCCTGATAGATATACACTCTGGAGTGGTCAGCTGCCGCCACTTTGATTTCATTGATAGTATATGGATCCTTTTGAAGTTTTTTTCTTATTTTTCTTTCTTTTAGCCAATCCAATACAAATTGCCCTAAAACACGACCAACAACAGCTGTGGTAATTGTACCCAGCACTCCCAATAGCCAAAAAAAGTAATTCCATCTTTTTGATGGAACGGAAGGTCGGGGCTTACTAGTCTGTGGTGTAAGAACATTATTTGGCTTGGTTTGGCTATTAATTGGTGGCTTTTGATCCGGAGTGGCCTGAACGCCATTTGATGGTGGATTTGTTTTTTTATCTTCCACTGCAGCAGGGACTCCAATCATTGTCAGCCCAAAACATTCACCATTCACAAAAACAATAGTAGCTAAGACTGCACCCAAAATAGCAATATTGGTAACTGAAATTTGTGTTTTCGATTCAGCCATTTATTAGTTTCTCATTTCGGGTTGAATCACTCCTTATCAAAATATCCCGAATTTCCCCCGGTGCCTTCGCTATTGCACAATGCCAATGCCCAAAGCCCCCATGGGCGTTTACTGCTTTCACCCATTCGTCCAGATAACGACATTTGACCTTGTCCTGCTCCGTATCCTGCCCTTTAGTTTCCAGGACAAGCATTTCACCGTTACTCAACCTCACAAGAAAGTCGGGCCGGTATTTACGCACTACGCCGAGATAAACATAGAGAACTTCAAATCCCAGATGGTCGTTTTTGGCCCAAGCGGCGACGTGTTCGCTGTTATCCAATACAAAGGCATCAGCTGCTTCCCAGGTGCTGTCAAAAACGCAGACGTTGATATGCGATTTCTTTGTCCGCTCGCAGGGCCTGCCGGTATACCAGGTACGCATTTCGCCTGTTGTGCGAATGGGATGGTCCCGGTCGAATACCGGGGTCAGCCGCTCAGTGTTTTCCTGTCGCACTGCCTCCCAGACATGTTGAACCACCCGTGACATATTGAGGGTAATGATCAGCCGACGGCGCAGCTCATCTTGATAAAACAGCGGGGGGGAAATGGCGATCTTGTCCGAGCGGATGAACTCTTCCACAATGCGAACCAATTGAGCCAGTAAAACCTCGCGGCTGCCCTGCCAGGAGTGCTTCATTTGGTCGAATACATCTCGCGCCGTTTCAAAAATAATACGCTGGATACGGAACTCCTTCGCAAGACGCTCTAATTCAATTAGGCTGATCTGGCTCACATCCGGCTTGCCTTCCAGTACCGGGGCCATTTCTGCCACCTGTGCAGTCTGTACGGCATCCAGTTCCAGTGGCCGCGCTTTGGTCCAATCAAGCGTCAGCGTTGGCTGAAAGACATGCTCGATACGTACAACATTGGGCCAACGGATTTCAAATTCTACTTTGGCTGGGTCTGGTTCGACAGCAGTCTTAGGCATGGGTGGCGGCGGCGGCCCGTCTTCGCCCTCTTCGTGGGGAAGGAAGGTAAAGGGCACGCCAAAGATATTGACATATTCAGGTTCAAATAATCCCGTTTTGGGATTGACTTCATAAGATGTTCGCCGCAGGCCGCGCCCTACAACCTGCTCGCATAATAGCTGGCTGGTAAAGGCGCGCAGACCCATAATGTGAGTCACCGTCTTTGTGTCCCAGCCCTCGCTTAGCATTCCCACAGAAATAACCTTCCGGATTGCCGCACCAGGCTGCCCAACCTTACCCACTGTATTCACCTGCAGGCGAAGTTGTTCTGCCTGTTCCGTTTTATTCAATTTGCGCTCCATAGGCGCTGCGTCATCTTCAGTCTCATCGTCTGCTTCCACAATTTCTTGGGACACTATCGATTCTTCATGTTCTTCCGCTTCTTTAAGCACTTTTGAGTCAATGTGCAGGATGCACTCCGGGTCACATAGTTCGTCAATGTGGATGCGCCGGGAATCAAAGGCGTGTTTGACCCGCGCTGCAGTCTCAGTGCGGTTGCAGACAGTAATCATCACTGGTGGTGTTGGCAAATGGGCCGCCCCCCATGCTTTGTACGCCTCACGCCAGTCATAGCCCAACAGGTAATAAGCGTTCAGTACCAGATCGGGAAGCGGTTCTTCAGGCTCCGCCTTGCGGTTTAGATCATCTTTTACATCAGGGTCGTTATAGATGTGATACAGACGTGATTTGTAAGTCTTTGCATCGGGCACGGCATCGTCGCGTACGACCACGCGTGGGGTCTTGACCAGTCCAGATTCGATGGCGTCGTTCAAGCCAAAGTCGCTGACGATCCAGCCAAAAAGTGCCTCTTCACTGCTTTTTTTACCCGATGGTGTGAAAGGAGTGGCAGAAAAATCATAGCAGGTAAGAATTCCCCGTGAACTGTGCAGCCGGTCCAGTCCGCCGATCCAGATCGTAGCCTCCTCGGCGCTGTCCTTCAAATCCCTGCTACGCAGGTATTTGCCTTCGGCCTCCCAGTTGACCCGCCATGCGTGGTGAGCCTCGTCGTTTATCACCAGGATATTGTGGGCGTTGGCCATTTCGCCCAGTACCTCGCGGGTATAGGCTTCATCGCTTTTGACACCGCGCTTGTCCACGCTGCGCTTCTTTTTGATTTGCTCCTCACTATCCCAGGCCAGGACGTGCCAGTTGCGTACCAGTACCTTACCCTGCCGCAGTTTATCCAGCAGGGCAGATGGTACGATGCTAAACTCTTCATAATAGTTTCCAATTGCTGCCGGTACCAGTACAGCTAACCTGCTCTTAACCGTCAGTCCTGGCGCCAAAACCAGAACGTTTTTTGAAAAACGGGCGTCTTGAGGATAAGTGACCTTGTTAAGAATGTGCCAGGCAAGTACCATTGCCATTACGATGGTCTTGCCAGATCCGGTTGCCATCTTGCAGCACTGGCGCATAAATGCTCCGCCATCGTTGGGAATTACAAGGCCCACACGCTCGGCTGCAGGTGCTTCGGTAAGCCATATCAGCGTCTCGATGGATTCCAACTGGCAAAAGAAAAAGCGTCTTGTCTCGAATTCTTCCGAGTCCAACCAGTGTTCCAGCAGCCGTTTGGTGATGCTGCTTACGCCCGGATAGCCTGCTTCACGCCAGGCTTTAACACGAAGACGAATCTTGTTGACGAGAGGAATTTCTACAAAGATACCGGGATCATCAAAAGCTTTGGACTCGCCCGAGGCCACCACGTAACCCGCAGAGCGTCGACCTTCCACCTGGTCGAAGCTGCGTGTTTCGCGCTCGTAGTGCCAGTGACTTTCCGGCTCTGTGTATGGCGAATTGATGATTAGGCGATCAATTGTGGTCCGGGCCATCATTCCACTCCAAGTAATTTCAGGCTTTCTATGCCTCGGTCATCAACGATCTTTACAGCGATACGTTTATGCTTGCCTACCGTGAATGGTAACGATTCTATGCCCCTGTAAGCTTCAATCAAATCATCGTCAATTTCGGCTTTGAGGTTCTTCGCCAGTTGTGCCCAACCCTCATTGTTGCCAGCCAGCGGGAAAAAAACTTGGCGAGGATAAAGGCTGCGTCCGTCATAGTCGGTATCTAACAGCCAGACTGCGATATGACCCGCGTCACCAGATTCAATGTTGCCGTTTTTAATATTGAAATAATCAAACCCTTCTACGCTGACCTGCCACTTACCTTTGTCCACGCCTTTAGCTATCTGCTTCAACCGAACATCCGGCTGACCAATTAGCCAAAAAGATTCATTGCTGACTCGCTTTTTCTTTAAGTCTTCGGTGAGCAGATCGTCATTCATCATTGCCTTAAGCATAGTAACTCCCGGCCAGTTGGTTTCATCAATGTCTTTGGCGGCTTCTGGATCAAAATGAAAGGCGGCAAAGACGATTAACTTTGGTTTGGGTACAAGTGTTTGCGCTTCCTCGATTGCCTGGGCCACCTGTCGCTGTTCAAGCAGTGCATATTCCGGGCCAAAGGAGATTACAATCCGTTTTGCAACATCTTCTTTGGTCACACCCTCAGCATGAAGATGACGACAACCAGGCAAGGGTTCCAGGCGAGCAAACCGGATGTACTGACCAGCCTTGCCTCGAATTCCAGTGCGCATCAGTTCATCTCGCCATTCACCTTGTCGTAGAGTTTCACCTGAACGAGCAATAGAAATATCACCGTTCTGTGGCGTACCTTCCAGTAGTTCTTCCACCGACTTGACCACAGGGGCGGGCACGGCCTCCACAGTGAATGGTCCGCTAACGCGGTGTTTTTTTCGGTCCACAAATGGCCGATCATAGAGGGTTTCCTGAGCTGGGGGCTCATGGTTTAAGATTGACTTAAAAGTGATATGTGGCGCAGTTTCGTAGTTGAAGCCGCTCCCCACTCCTTCATCGGGATGCGCAAGTTCGTAATAATTAAAGACATGAGTCATCAGCCGCTGTTTAGCCAGAGTTATAGCTACACGCGATGTGTCACAAGTGATCCAGCGGCGGCCCCATTGCTCAGCCACAAATGCGGTAGTACCACTACCGCAAGTGGGGTCGAATACGAGATCGCCGGGATCGGTTGTCATCAATATTGCACGTTTTATTGCCTCCGTACTTGTTTGTACGACATAGACTTTTTCCTTACTATAGGTAGATATAATGGTTCCCCACCAAACATTGTCCAATTCTGTGTAAGCAAAGTCCTCAGGAAACCTTTTTCCATATTTGCCCGAATCAACAAGACGACCTGCTTTTCGAAGAAAATTTAGTTGAGCCGGTGTGTAGTTGGCATCTAGTTGCACAGCTTTAAAACGGCGGCCTGTGCTCTTTTCAATATTATTAAAAGTACTTTCAACCTCAACATTGGTTCGTTGTCTATACAGTGCATTAAACTTGAGTTTATTGCTTCTTCCGTACCAAACAAGGTAATCATATAACCGTTGAATTCTTTTTGCATTTTGATTTGTTGCTGTCTTGAAAGCAATGACTGCAATGAATTTTTTCGCTCCAAATACCTCGTCCATTAACTCCCGTATATGGTGCAGATTCTCGTCGTTGATTTGAACAAAGACGCTTCCAGATTCAGTAAGCAATTCGCGGGTTAAAAGTAAGCGGTCGCGCAGATAGGTCAGGTAGGAATGAATGTCCAGTTCCCAAGTGTCACGGAAGGCGCGAATCTGCTCCGGCTCTGCAGTTAGGTCCTCATCTTTGCCATCCTTCACATCGCGTTTGTTAGTAAAAGGTTGAAAATTGGATTTATATTTGATGCCATAGGGGGGGTCAATATATACCATCTGTACTTTGCCAGCCAATCCTTCTTTTTCCAGCAACGAGTTCATCACCAACAGACTGTCGCCGGCTACCAGGCGGTTCGACCAGCCGTGGGGGTGCTGATAAAATTCGATAGCATCGCGTAGGGGCGGGTTTTCTTCCTTGGTCTGGAAGAGCGCTAGTTGGACTGGTTCAGTTGGGTCAGGGGCGCGGCGCACTGCTTCAATAATAGTACGTGGATCAATGCGCTCATGGACGTGCAATGAAACAGATGGCACAACGAAGCTTGTATGTTCCGTTTTCCCTGCCCATTGTAATTGTGGGTCGAGGTGTGGATCGTAGGCGTATGTTTTTTTTGCCTCGGTTTCGGGATCAGTGTCCGGCGTCACTAGTCCGACAGGTGGATTGTTCACCCGTTTTTTATCTTTATGCACATACGATTCAATGGGTTTTTTCTTTTTAATTGTCTTTTTTATTGCCATAAATGACCTACCTTTTTTATATTTACCTTTAGCATTATATTCAAATCAAGAATATTTGCAATATTAAGTCTTGGTTTTCCTTGCAACGTTTCTCGGTCAAATAGTTTACTATTTCTTTACCAATTGTTTACCAAAAGTAAATTTGACACCTGTGATTTTTTCCGAGAAAATATTTTTATGATTATGGGTGACGAGCTTCGGTGACGGTTCTTGACATTTTGACATTTTCATTTCGGATCATTCTTGCCTGTCTGAAGCCTTTTTCTATTTCTTTGATAGAGGGTGCCCAGGCTGTTCATCCCCAGGTCGGCGAAAACATCCATCTGCGCGATCTCCCGATAGGTCATCCCCGCCCTCTCCCTGAGATGAACGAGCATCTCTGCCCGCAAACGCTTCCCGGCATGGGTATGCATGTCCACTTCCATCAGGTTGACCTTGTACTTCCTCTCCAATTCCTTGAAGATCTTTTCCGTGGTTTCAAAATATTTGTCCGGCGCGCGCCTTCTCTCCATGCTCTCTTTTCCCGTTCGGCGTTTGGCCATTTGCGCGGCGCGCTCAAGGAACTCTTCGCCGCCGATGACGGGCCCCAATTCGGATTGGACGATTGGCAACTCCTCCATGGAGTTCACAAGGTGCTTCAGCTCCTTCTTCGATCCAAACAGTTCTTCAACGAAGGCAAGATCAACGGCTCCGTCGCTTGCTTTTCTCTTGAAATAGAGCGAACCGCTGGACCAGGGATAGAGATCAAAGCTTTTTGCCAAGCCCGCCTTGACGGGGTTGCCGAGCACATAGGCAATGCCTATTTTCAGATAGCTGTCATCCTGGACCAGCATGGACTTGTATCGATCCTGGAACACATAGCCTTTGCCGCCATAGCGCTTTCTGAAATAGACGGCATACTGCCCGTTCAACTGCTTGAAGAATCCCGGCATCCTGCCCGTCGTGTTCTGCATGACCAAATGATAATGGTTGTCCAGGACGCAAAAGGCCAGGATACGGACCCTGGTGAGTTTTTGCACCTTGCCCAGCAGTTCCAGGAACAGCGACTTGTCCTGGTCGTCCCTGAAGACCGCCCGGCCTTCATATCCCCTATTCATCCCGTGATGGAATGCTCCCGCGAACGTTCTCCTCGCCAACCTCATGACTCAATCGTACGCCAAAATGTCAAATTGTCAAGAACCGTCACCATACTCCATTTGGGTGAGGCCCAGAATATCTGACACTCCCCAGGATCCAATCCATCATCGAATTTTCCAGGCATCTTTCTCGAGATAAGCTGAAGGATCGTATTTAGGGTTGTTCCTCCGTTTCAATTCCGTTTCCGCGAGGTCTCTGTGGGGCTGAAAGCTCAGTGTCTGGTAAGTCGTGCCATGAACCTCGTGTTCATACACGGGCTTATTATTTATGTCACGAAGGTTCCTTATTTTTATCAAGATATTGCTTGATACAGGAGAATTTATATTGCAAAGCTGTTGAACCGCATGGGTGGAGACTTGATAAGTCCAGTGAGTCACCCTGTCGGAGATCCCCGCAGTCTCTTTGCTTTCAGTATAAGTGCATGAGTCTGGAATCAAATTGAAGTAGTCTTCAAAGAGATCGTCAAGACCACCCCAGTCACACTTGTTCCGTTGACAAGGAGCACTTGCGAAAATTCGATCTATCATCCGCTCTGTTTGTGTTTTATCGCCTAATTTCCCTAGGGCTTGAACGGCGGAACGCCGCAACGGCCCGTCGAGTAATTTTTTTAGATGTTCTATAGCTCTAGGATCTTTGAGCTTTCCCAATGCATAGATAGCATTCTTAACCTCTTTGATATCGCTGCGGCCCAGGGCAATGATTAGCGGTTCATACACCTGGGAACCTAAGGATACTAGGCTGGCTCCGGCCGTTGTGCCTCTGCTTTCTTCTCCCAATATTTTCAGAAGGGGATCAATCGCTTTCGCGCCTGCTAAAGGAACAAGAATTCGTATGATAAGTTCAAAATCCCTGGCGGATAATCCATTATTGTCAATTGTGGTAATGAGGCAATTGTAGAATACCTGCGAATTATCGGAGCGTCGTGCTATTCCCCGAAGGGCTTCTTCTGCAGCTTTACGGATATTATCCCATTGGTGGGCAAGTTGTTCAACTAACGGACCTATCGCTTCCGGAACGGCTCTTTCTTCCAGGGCTTTAATAGCAAGTAGCCGATTTCCCGGTTCCGGGTCGTCCAGAGCAGTGAGAAGAAGGGGCACTGCATGTTTATTTTTGTAGCCAGCCAATTTTTTAATCGCATCATTCCTTGTTCTGCTATATTTTGAACGAAGCAAACGCTTGTAAAGCACAAGCATTGATTAGCCTCCTTCTGAATCACATGGGATTTTAAGAAACTTTTATTGAAATTGCAATATATGGAGACCTAAGAATAAATTAATCTATTATATCGTTTTGTAGCGACCCCATTTGTGATCATTGCATATCCCCGCCCATTTTAGCCCTATAGCAAGTCCGTAGAGGCACGATCTCTAAGCGGTTTGGATAATATAGGCCTTGATAAAAAGAGTGTTTAAGTATGGTGCGCCCTCTGCTGAACGCTCTCCCATTTCGGAATATTCCGGCTTACGAAAAATTCAATTTAATATTTGTATTTTTTTGTGATTTCGACGGCCACATCTTGGTAAAAGGAAGGCATGGGGGTCAGGTCTTTCATTATTACTTTTGGTGTGATTAACTAAAATTATGGCCAGGAAGCCTTCGGGGTCAGGTCTCGACGGGTTGTTGCCCAAATCGAAGAAAAGTTCGAAATGGCCG
>Ga0307380_10004393_pt1 | contig 19078 bp, 16 predicted proteins | sample UN3MG_FD_202239 | JGI IMG/M metagenome (GOLD analysis project Ga0307380, IMG submission 202239) | Soil microbial communities from Risofladan, Vaasa, Finland - UN-3 | ecosystem: Environmental > Terrestrial > Soil > Coastal area > Acid sulfate soil | place: Finland: Risofladan, Vaasa | collected... | reverse complement strand
TGGGGAGATGCCGTATCATCCCTTTGTAACCCGTGTGGTGCCGAACATGGTGCTTAGACGAGAGCGGATGCTCCCCTTCAGGGGGGAGGTCCTGGTCGGCACAGGTTCGCGGGTACGCCCAACAGACATCGTTGGTCGAACGGCTGTTCCAGGGGAGACGTGCCTCCTGAACGTGGCGAAGGCCCTGGCTCTGGACAGCTCCGATCTATCCCCCTACGTCCGAGTGACCATCGGAGACGATGTCCAAGAAGGGGACATGCTGGCCGCTGGAAGCGGCGCGTCGCGCCTGTTCGGCCGGGGCTATCGGTCGCCGGTGGCGGGAACGGTGGCCGGGATCTCGCACGGGCGAATACTCATCCAATCCACTCGAAGCACGCTGGAACTTCTCGCCCACTATCGGGGTACTGTGATCAATGTGATGTCCGGTCTGGGCGCGATCATCGAGGTGAAGGGCGCGCTGATTCAGGGGATTTGGGGCTCTGACAGAGAGGGTTTCGGCGTTCTGAACCTGATGGTCGATGATCCAGATCAGCCCATTGACCACGAAGGCATAGACATGAGTTGTCGTGGCACCATACTCGTGGGGGCCTCCTGCGTCGACGAGCGGACCTTGTATCGAGCTCAGGAGGCGGAGGTGCAGGGCATGGTGCTCGGCGGCTTGCAGACAGGTCTTGTGGATGTCGCAGAGTCGATAGGCTACCCCGTGGTGGTGATGGAGGGGATGGGCGAATTCCCGATCTCGGACCCGGTGTTCGGTTTGCTAAAGGCTTATCAGGGCCAGGAGGTCTCGATACGAGGTACCATGGAAGCGCGGGGAGGGGCTGCCCGCCCAGAGGTGATCATCTACGCTTCCTATGCGAGTGGGGACGCAGAACTCGAACTCCGGCCCGAGTTTCTACTGGAACGTGGCTCTCTGGTGCGGATAGTGCGCGGGCCACACATGGGCAGGACGGGTACAATCAAAGGTTTCCCTCCTCGCGCCAGGATGCTGTCCACCGGTGCCATGGCTCTGGGGGCTGAGGTTCGGCTGGAGAGCGGTGAGGAGATCTTCGTGGCAGGTGCCAACGTGGAATCGCTTGGATAAGAAATGTAGCCAGTCCGGCCTCACTTGCCGAGGAGTAGGCCAATCGGTGGGTGGTCCACCCGTAGTGTTGGGTGCGCCTGGCTGGGACGTGGTCAGTGATGACGGAGCACCACTCGCTAATCAGAAGGGAGGGAGAAGATGACGGATTCCAGTGGAAGACAGAACAGGCTTTTCCTTGTCGTTGTTATCGGCCTGGTTGGACTACTGATGATCGGCATGGTGTCCATCGCAGGCCTGGTCGTGTACACTAGGTTCCTGGCCCCCGCGACGACGCCCACTGTGGTGGCCGGAGTGACGCCCAGTGCTGCGCCCACGTTGGCATCTACAGCCACCAGACCCCCTGCTGAGGTGGCCACGCCAACGTCCGAGCAGGAAGAGCCCACGGCCACTCGCGTAGTACAAGAAGGCTCGCCTGCCCCTGAGGGAGCAACTCCTTCGCCGGGTGGGGCTACTGCCACTGCGACGCCCGAGGGAGGCGGCGAGATGGCGCCCACAGGGTTCGGTCCGCTGGAAGCATTCGTGGGTGGCCTTGCCCTGGTACTGATCATTCTGCTAGTCCGGAGGGTGAGGCTGAGTTCTGGGACATAGCGGCCAACCCCTTGCATCGGTGGACAGAGCTGAGTCGGCTGCCGCCCTGGTGCAAAGGAGTGGTGCAGCTGCATAGGGCACGCAGCTGACGCACATGGAGTTTCATCGTCCTGACACGTGTCCGTCCGGAGATTGACATACTTTGTGGCTCGGGTTATGATACCAGCCGCCTTTTGAAGTGGCCGGAGGGCCTGGGTGCGATGTCCCTCCGCAGAGTAGAGGAGCTTCTGAGGGACCGTGAACGAGCAATGAGAGCGCCGCGTGCATCTTCTGATTCTCTGTCACCCATCTTTCTCCCCTCTTGTCTCGTCAGCGCGCCTGCGACAGCCCGGCGTTCGTGGAGTGGTGCACCGGCCTACACAGACTGCTTGCCACACCAACATCGCTTCCTGGCAAGGGGAGGTTCCTTGGCCGTAGTGGGTCTGGCGTAGTGCATGCGGCTACGCACAGCCCTCAGCTATCCATCTGTGAGGAAGAGTACCCTTCTTGTCGGTCCCGGTTCGCTGAGGAGATGGAGACGGCGAACCGTGGCAGTTGAAAGACACTCTGTGGCGTGCTCGGGATGACTGACCAGTCCCGGTGATGAGTGAAAGGAATCAATACGAAAGGAGTATGGCACCAAATGGCTCTGGTTGAAGGTAAGAATGCTATCGTCACGGGCGGTAGTCTGGGCATTGGGACCGCGATCTCTCTGGACCTGGCACAGGAGGGGGCCAATGTGGCTCTCACCTACCGCAGTCATCCGGAAGAGGCCAAGGAAGTTGCCCGCGAGATAGTGGAGATGGGCCGGAAGTCGATGGTGTATCAGATCGACGTGTCGGACTACGCCGCCGCTCAAGAGATGGTTGACAAAGTGGTAGAGGAGTTTGGCGGGTTGGACATCCTGGTCTGCAACGCTGGCATGAACTGGGACGGCGTCATCTGGAAGATGACGGAGGAGCAGTGGGATCGGGTCATTGACGTGAACCTGAAGGGATGCTTCAACTTCGCGCGGGCCGCGACGCCCATTCTCAGGGAGCAACAGTCGGGCAAGATCGTCAATGTCACGTCGATCAACGGACTGCGTGGAAAGTTCGGCCAGACCAACTACTCTGCTTCGAAGGCGGGGATCATCGGGCTGACCAAGGCCATGGCCAGGGAGCTTGGAAAGTACAGCGTTAACGTCAATGCAGTGGCCCCTGGACTGATAGAGACAGAGATGCTCCGCCAGAACCCAGCCCGCGACAAGGTGGAGGCGATGGCCCTGGGAGAGATAGTAATCGGTAGACTGGGACAGCCGGAGGAGGTGGCCGCGGTAGTGAGTTTTCTCTCAAGCGACAAGGCCCGCCATATCACAGGCGAAGTAATCACCGTGGACGGAGGGCAATACATCTAGCGGGGGCAGTATGACCAGGGAGTTGCGGAACATCGTTCTGGAGCGGGAAGACGGCGTGGCCAAGATCACGCTCAACCATCCTCCAGTGAACATCATGGATATACCTACCATGAGGGAGATCAACGTAGCCTTGGAGAGCCTGCAGGACGACGACGAGATCAAAGCGGTCCTCTTCGGCGCGACGGGCAATGCCTTCTGCGCGGGTGTGGATGTGAAGGACCACACAGCGGACAAAGTGGCTGAGATGGTGGAGGTGTTTCACAGAATCTTCCGGCTGATGTGGTCTCTCGATGTCCCCACTGTGGCTGCGGTCAACGGAGCAGCTCTGGGTGGCGGATGTGAGCTGGTCACCTTCTGCGATATGGTGATCGCGTCAGAGAGAGCCACTTTTGGCCAGCCGGAGATCCAGGTGGGGGTCTACCCGCCAGTGGCCGCGGTGACGTTCCCTCGCTTGATGCCTTACATGAAGGCTATGGAGCTTCTTCTCACCGGGGGCGTCATCGATGCACGGGAGGCAGAGCGGCTGGGAATAGTCAACAAGGTTGTGCCGGTGGAGTCCTTCGAAGCCGAGGTCGCTAGCTTCGTGGGCAAGCTAACCTCTCTGAGCAGCGTCGTCCTGCGATTGACCAAACGGGCTACGCTGCAAGGGCTGACTCTGGGCTTTGAGGAGGCTCTAGCCCTCTCCGAGGATCTGTACCTGAACCAGTTGATGAAAACGGAGGACTCAACCGAAGGGCTCCAGGCTTTCATGGAGAAGAGAAAGCCGGTCTGGAAGGGCAAATAGCCTTTCATGCACGGGATGGCAGAGGACATACCACCCGAAGATTTCGTGGTCGCTCTTTGCAGGGAGGCAGGGCGGGTGAGCTTGAGCAAGTGGGGAGGTAGCCTCCGGATCAGTCGAAAGGGCGAGGTGGATCTCGTTACCGATGTGGATCTGGCTCTGGAGGAGCTGATCAGGGAGTCCATCATCCGTCAATTCCCCAAGCACAGCGTCGTCGGGGAAGAGCGATGGCACGAGGATACGGCTCGGCAAGGAGACTACGTATGGCTAGTCGATCCCCTGGACGGCACGACGAACTATGTTCACGGGCATCCTGTGTTCTGTGTGTCGGTAGCGCTGATGCACATGGGGGACGTCATCCTGGGCTGTGTCTATGATCCGCTGCGCGACGAACTCTTCTACGCCGCGAAAGATGCGGGGGCCACCCTCAACCGCACTCCGATCTCGGTTTCCCATACCGACAGCCTGATTTCCTCGCTACTATCCACCGGTTTTCCCTATAAGCGGGCCAGCATTGACGACAGCAACGTGGACCAATTGGGCAAGCTCATCAACGGGATACAGGGGGTTCGGCGCAGCGGATCGCTGGCGCTGGACCTGGCCTACGTGGCGGCGGGTCGGCTCGATGGACACTGGGAGTTTCACGTCGAGCCTTGGGATGTCGCCGCCGGAAGCCTGATGGTTAGCGAGGCCGGAGGTCGCGTCTCCGCCGTGGTGAGCGATACGTGGAGCCCCTTTGAGACGGACATTGTGGCGACCAACGGGGAGATCCACGAGGAGTTGGTCGCCGCTCTGCGACGGGAGGGGTGAAAGCGACGCTGGATATCCATCACTGCGGATGCTCTCGGCGAGGCGGTGAGACAGCAGCGATGTACGTTGATGCGAGGGAGATAGGCGAGATTGAGGCGAAGTTCGGCAAGCCCCGGGTCTTGCATCTGGCGCACGAGATAGGGGACGTGGAGATGGATTTCGTGAGGGCCACTCAGAAGCACGGTCGTGCTCACGATATCACTCTGTTCATCTTCAATGATGACCACCTCGCCCTGATCAGAAAACACATGTTTCCACGGCCGATATTCCGAGCCCCGAGTGGAGGCCTGAACCCCGGAGAGTCATTTGAGGATGGGGCGCGGCGCGAGGCGTTGGAGGAGACCGGACTGGAAATCGAGTTGGAGAGGTATCTGCTCCGCATACATGCACGCTTCACCGGTGAAGGCGACCACCTGGACTGGACCAGCCACGTCTTGCATGCCAGGAAGGTTGGGGGGAGGCTGGAGGCGCGTGACAAGTCAGAGATCGCGGAGACGAAATACGGAACCATTGAGGAGCTACAAGGACCGATCCGCCAGGCTCTATTGGATAGTGGGCGTGGCCTCCTGGCGTATCGTGTTATCCTTACCGACGCAGCGGTAGAGGAGTTGCGCGGCCGGGCCCGGCAAAGTCGTGAGTGCGGGTAGGTGTGACGAAGAAGCTGGGACAGCCCAGGTGAGCGAACTCGCGGAAGAGGTGGAGTGATGGGGGAGGAATCGGGTCGCCAGAGAGAGGGGCTGCACTACGGCTGGATCATCGCCATCATGAGCGTGGTCACGGTGCTAGGGGCATTGGGCCTTGCGCGGTTTGGCTACACCATGATCCTGCCGAGCATGAAGGAGGGGTTGGGTCTGACCGACAGTCAGGCCGGCGATCTCGCCACGGCCAACATGATTGGCTATCTCGTCATGGCGGTCACCTGTGGGTATCTGGCCTCGCGCTTCGGACCGAGGGTAGTGATCGCGATCTTCATGTGTATCATCAGCGGCTCAATGATTCTGACCGGCATGGCACCCAACTATCAGGTAGCCTTGATCGGTCGGTTGTTGACTGGCGTGGGCAGCGGAGGCACCAATGTGCCGGTGATGGGCCTTGTACCGGCCTGGTTTGCAGCCAAGAGAAGGGGCCTGGCGACCGGCATAGCGGTGAGCGGCTCCAGCTTTGGCATGGTGATTACCGGGCTCCTGGTGCCAGCGATCCTCAGTCGGTGGGGCGGTATCGGTTGGCGCTACTCGTGGTTCTGTCTGTCTGGTTTTGCCCTCGTGATCGCGGTCCTCGGGTATGTGATATTGAGGAACCATCCTCGTGAGAAGGGCCTGTCGCCCATCGGAGCGCAGGAATCGGATAGCGTTGCCGCCGAGCCGAGATCGTCTGCGCTGCAGTGGGGATTGGTTTACAGGGCAGCGCCGGTCTGGCACCTGGCCCTCATCTACGTCCTCTTCGGATTCTCGTATATCATCTACACGACGTTCTTTGCCCGCTACCTGACGTGGGAGGCGGGCTTCACTACGGAGGCGGCCGGGGCTCTGTGGTCAGTAGTGGGCATGGTGAGCATCATCAGTGGCTTCATCTGGGGGGCGGTCTCGGACATAGTAGGAAGGAAGTATGGCCTAGCCATCGTCTACTTCCTACAGTTCCTGTGCTTCACCATCTTCGGTCTGTGGAAGGCCCCCGCTGGGTACTACCTATCGGCTCTGCTCTTCGCGCTGACAGCTTGGAGCATACCAGGCATCATGGCCGCAGCCAGCGGCGATCTATTGGGAGCAAGACTCGCTCCCGCTGCCCTTGGGTTCATAACCCTTTTCTTTGGCGTGGGGCAGGCGTCTGGTACTTTCGTGGGTGGCCGCATTGCTGACTTCACAGGGTCTTATACGGCTGCTTTCGTCATCGCCGGCGCCGCGGCTCTCGTAGGAGCTGTGGCTTCGCTCTTTCTGAGGTCGCCAGAAGAGGCTCTATAGAGGACTCCAAAGGAGGTATATACAGTGGAAATCAAAAGAGTGGGTGTGGTGGGTGCAGGTATCATGGGGGCGGGAATCGTCCACGTCTGCGCTCAGTCCGGCTATGAGGTCGTGGTCTCCGAGGTCAACGACGAGCTATTGCAGAAGGGCATGGGCACGGTTGATCACTTTCTCGGAAGGGCGGTACAGAAGGAGAAGATCACGGCTGAACAAAAGGATGAGATCATGGGGCGCATCCGGGGCACGACCGATATCAAGGATTTCAAGGATTGTGACCTGATCGTGGAGGCGATCATCGAGAATCTGGACCTGAAGAAAGAGCTCTTCAAGCAACTGGGCGATAGCTGTCCTCCACATGCCCTTCTGACCAGCAATACGTCTTCCATGACCATCACAGAGATGGCCGCGGCCTCTGGCCGCATGGACAAAGTGGCTGGGCTACACTTCTTCAACCCAGTGCCGGTGATGCGGCTGGTGGAAATCGTCACCACCATTGTGACCAGCGACGAGACGGTCAAGGCGCTGAAAGAGTTCTCTGAGTCTTTGGGGAAGACGGTGGTCATCGCCAAAGACACACCTGGGTTCATCGTGAACCGGTTGCTGATACCGTACCTGCTCCACGCCATCCGCCTGCACGAGTCCGGGCTGGCGAGCATCGAGGACATCGACACAGCGATCGAGTTGGGCCTGAACCACCCGATGGGTCCCTTCCGCCTGCTGGACATCTTGGGCAACGACACAACTCTGTTCATCGCCGAGAACATGTTCAACGAGTTCAAGGATGACACGTATGCGGCTCCTGTGCTGCTCAAGCGCATGGTCACAGCCGGCATCCTGGGCCGCAAGTCGGGCAAGGGCTTCTACGGCGAGTACAAGTAGTAACGGACCGGTGGCCTTCCGCGGCGAGCGAGTAGCGTCCGGCAGTGGCTGCCGCGTGCGGGTGCTGAATGATGATGCCGCCGATGGAGGCATGGTCTGTCGGCGACAGGTGGGGGGACTTGTGAGAGGAGGTGTAGTCTGTGAGCTACAAACACTTGTTGATTGATCGTGAGGAGAACGTCGCAGTGCTGACCATCAATCGGCCTGACAAGTACAACGCTCTCAACGACGATGTGGTGGCCGAAATCAGCTCTGCGATGGACGAGCTGGGAGCTGATGACGGGGTGCGTGCCATTGTCATCACCGGTGCAGGGGACAAGGCCTTCATATCCGGAGCGGACGTAGGCATGTTGCAGGATCTGGAGACCTCCAGAGATGCCGTCGCCAACTCCCGGCGGGGGCAAGCGATGACGCTGAAGGTGGAGAACCTGCCCAAGCCGGTCATCGCGGCCATCAACGGCTACGCTCTAGGCGGAGGGCTGGAGCTGGCTATGGCTTGTGACATCCGCCTTGCTTCCGACACGGCCAGGCTGGGGCAGCCGGAGGTCGGCCTGGGCATTAGCCCTGGCTATGGTGGCACCCAGCGTCTGCCGCGGCTGGTTGGAAGGGGCATGGCGAAGCTGCTCATTTTCACCGGGGACATGATCGACGCTCAGGAAGCGCTGCGCATCGGCTTGGTCCAGAGAGTTGTCCCGCCGGGAGAGCTGTTGGCAGAGGCCAAAGCCTTGGCCGGGAAGCTGGCCACGAAGCCGCCGCTGACTCTGGCGGCGTGCAAGGAGGCCATCAACCGGGGGTTGGAGGTGGATCTGGAGAGGGGGCTCTCCATCGAGTCCTTGGAGTTCGGCATTCTGCGCTCGACCGAGGACTATCAGGAGGGGACCACAGCTTTCCTGGAGAAGAGAAAACCGGTCTTCAAGGGCAAGTAGCGCCCCAAGAAAGGCAGGAGCTTGACACGTATTGTGATATGTGCTATAATGCACATATGGCGTCCAATGGGCGCCATATGTCGCTACTGACATACTTCAGGCCGAAGGCGATTCGGATCGCCCATCCCGTGGATGCTACTACGTGACCCTCAACCGGCCCTTCTTCAGGGCAAAGACACTGTAGAGACATTGGAAAGGAAAGGAGAGGAGTAGATGGCACTAGAGTGGCTACCGAGAGAGCATGAGAAAAAGGACCATACACTTTGGGGGGACGAGTATTTTGGCAGCATGGACAACCCCCCGTGCGTGGTCTACGAGAAGAAGCCGATCGTTGACCCCAAGGGGAATCCTGTCGACGGGCTCTACAGCGCTTGGATCTGGCTCAACAACCCCGGGCAGTACAACTCCTACACCACCGAGATGGTGAAAGGGGTGATCTCCGGCATGACCAACGCGTCCGCCGATAGGAGTGTGGTGGCGGTGGTCTTCACCGGGGTGGGCGATCGGGCGTTCTGCACCGGCGGCAACACCAAGGAGTACGCCGAGTACTACAGTGGGAGACCCACCGAATACGCCCTCTACATGGACCTGTTCAATGGGATGGTGGATTCTATCCTTGACTGCAAGAAACCGGTCATTTCCCGCGCCAATGGCATGAGGGTGGCCGGCGGTCAGGAGATCGGAGGCGCCTGTGACCTCTGCCTATCGTCTGACTTGGCCATCTATGGACAGGCCGGTCCTCGTCACGGCTCCGCTCCTGTAGGCGGCTCCTCTGATTTCCTGCCGTGGTACCTGGGCATAGAGGACGCCATGTGGAACTGCATCTCCTGTGAGATGTGGAGCGCCTACAAGATGCTCCGCAAGGGCTACCTCAGTAAGGTGGTCCCGGTGCTGAAGGATGAGAAGGGCAACTGGGTCAGGAACCCTCTGGTCATCACCGAGGAGTACGTGCACGATGGTGAGATCGTCTACGGCGAGTCCAAGACTGGAGACGAGTTGAAGAAAGCACGGGACTTCGTGTACAACACCCCCGCTGACTTCGAACTGCTCGACGCGGAAGTCAACAAGATGCTGTGGACTTTCACCAATCTATTCCCCAACTGCCTCCAGATGTCCGTAGATTCCATTAGGGCCAAGAAGAAGTTCTTCTGGGATCAGGGCAAGTTGTACTACCGCCACTGGCTGGCGACCAACATGTCCAGCGAGGCCTTCTTGGGCTTCCATGCCTTCAATACCAAGAAGATCACCGGCAAGGACACTATAGACTTCATCAAGTACCGCCAGCTGATCGGCGAGGCTCGGCTCGTGGATGATGAGTTCATGGCCGAAGTGTTGGGTAAGCCTCAAGAGCAGTAGGTTTGCGAACCGAGGCCCCTGGCGCATGACGTCGTGGATGTCGCTGCACGGCAGGGCTGCTCTTGGCTAGTACGGTCGATATCCTGGGTAGTTCACACCCGCGCCTAGAGGTGTGAACTACCCCCTTTGTGGATTAGTCATCAACACTCTGGCGTGCGCTGTGACTCATCACCGTGTCCCTGCGACCGGTCGAGTTCCGGCAACGCTGGGCCAGATGACACGAGGGCGCCTTGTGGAGCAAAGTGTCCTCGCCATGCATCTGGCCGGAGGGCGACCCGGTAGCTTCTCTACACCGCGGTACTTGGCAGAAGAGACTCGCGGTGCTATAATGGCGCTATGCTGAGGACGGAGTGCGAGGGCTGAATCAGAGCAAAGGAGGGGTGAGATGGCGGTCTGGTTGAATGTCGGCGACATTATGAGGGTCAATGCCGTCAAGTTCGGCGACAAGATGGCCGTGAAGGGGCTGGCGGTGAAGGATGGCTTCAATGAACTGTCCTTCAGGGAATACAACGAGAAGGGTTGTCGCCTGGCCAACGCGTGGCTGGACATGGGCCTCAAGAAGGGCGACAGGATCTCCGTCTTGCTCTACAACGTCATGGAGTACATGGATATCTACCTGGCGGCAGCCAAGGCTGGCATGGTTGTGGTCCCCATCAACTTCAGGTGGGTGGGTCCGGAGATCGAGTACGTGGTTAACGATTCCGAATCCAAGGCCTTCATCTACAGCGAGGAGTTTCTGAAGGAAGTTGACGACGTCAAAGATGCCTTCGAGCAGGTTGGCTCCGGAGGGTTCATCTTCGTGGGGGACGAAGGGAAGACTCCGAAGGGCTATCTGAACTACGAGAAGATCATAGCGGAGGCCTCGCCCGAAGAGCCTGACATCAAGGTGGACCCTAAGGACACGTGGATCCATCTCTACACCTCCGGGACGACCGGGAAACCCAAGGGCGTGATCAGGTCCCACGAATCCTACACCGCTTTCTATTTCATCAATGAGGTGGATTTCGGGTACCGCCCTGATGATATCGGGATGATCGTCATGCCTCTGTGCCATGTGAACTCGACCTTCTACTCCTTCGTGTTTACGTACATCGGCGGTGGGGTATACATCCATCGGGCCAGGAACTATGATCCAGGGGAGCTCTTGCAGATCATAGAGCGGGAGAAGATAACCTTCACCTCTCTGGTTCCGACCCATTACATCATGATGCTAAACCTCCCTGAGGAAGCGCGGACCAAATACGACCTGTCTTCTGTCCGACAGTTGTTGATCTCTTCCGCGCCGGCTCGCAAGGAGACCAAGTTGGGCATCATGGAGATGTTCCCCAATGCCGAGTTGTTAGAAGCTTATGGGTCGACGGAGGCAGGATTGGTGACCCTCCTCAAGCCCCACGAGCAGCTGACGAAGCTGGGATCGATTGGCACCGAATGCGCCGGGACGGACTTGATCAAGCTTCTGGACGAGGATGGCAAACCCGTGCCCCAGGGTGAGGTCGGCGAACTGTTCTCCCGCGGGCCAATGATGTTCGACGAGTATTGGAAACTTCCTGAGAAGACGGCGAGTTCGTTCCGCGGAGAATACTTCAGCGCTGGCGACATGGCCAAACAGGACGAGGATGGCTACTACTACATCGTCGACCGCAAGGACAACATGATCATCACGGGCGGGGAGAAGGTCTACCCTTCCGACGTGGAGATGGTGTTGGCTTCACACCCAGGGGTGTTGGACGTGGCGGTGATCGGCGTACCGGACGAGAAGTGGGGAGAGTCTGTGAAGGCGGTGGTCATTCCCAAAGACCCGGACAGCCCGCTGAGCGAAGAAGAGATCATCGAGTTCACTCGGGGGAAGCTCGCTGGGTACAGACGGCCTAAGAGCGTCGACCTCATCAAGCCCGAGGAGATGCCACGGACGGCAACGGGCAAGATCATCCACCGCATTCTGAGGGAGCGGTACCTTTAGAAGGAATAGCGGGGCCCGATTCCCCACCGAAGCCATCATGCCAGCGTTCTAGCTGCTTGTGTGCCAGCTGTTCGCAAGGGCGGACATGCGCGCACCGACCTCACTTACATCTTCGAGAAGAAGGTGGATACTGGCATAGAATACGATCTGGGCGGCGCTGTAGCCATCGTCACCGGCGGTGGCAGGGGTATTGGCAAGGCTATCGCTGTCGGACTGGCGAGGGCAGGAGCCAGTGTGGTGGTAGCAAGCCGCACCCACGCTGAGTTGCAGGCGGTTGCCGAGGAGATCCGTGTCGCCGGAGGCAGGGCCGTGGCGGTGGTCGCCGACTTGACCTCTAGCGAGCAGATCGAGAACCTCGTCGAGGGCACTATTGGCGAGTTCGGCAGGCTCGACATCCTGGTCAACAACGCGGCCACCAGCTATGTGGCGCCTTTGCTAGAGTTTAGTGAGAAGGGTTGGGACAGAATATTCGACACTAACTGCAGGGGAGCATTTCTACTGGGTCGTGCTGCTGCGCGGCGGATGATCGATTAAGGGGGGAGGAAAGATCATCAACGTCACCACAGTTGGAGCAGAACGAGGAAGTGTTGGCATGGCCGCCTACAATGCCAGCAAGGCTGCGTTGAAGATGCTCACCATGTGCATGGCCGTGGAGTGGGCTCCCTACGGTGTCAATGTCAACGCGGTGGGACCTGGCCTGACTAGAACTGAGTTCAGCAGGCCGATATGGGACCATACTGAGCGTGCGAATAGATACTTGAGCGCCGTCCCCAAAGGTCGGGTAGCTGAGCCCGAGGAGATCGTGGGGGCGGTTCTTTTCTTGGCCTCGGATGCGTCGGACTTCATCACCGGCCAGTCCATCTACGTGGACGGCGGTTATCTGGCCACGTGACCTTTTCCCGGAGTGAAGGAGGCAAGTCATGGACTACGTAAAGGAACTGCAAGAGATCGTTGGCGAGGAGAACGTTCGTGCGGACGAGGTCGAGTTGATGGCCTACTCTCGCGACATGTCAGTTCACGTTGGCGTTCCGGAAGCCATCGTCTTCGCCCATTCCACCGACCAGGTGTCGAAGATCATGGCCTTGGCCAATGAGCAGAGAATACCGGTGATCCCGCGAGGCTCGGGGACAAGCGTGACGGGAGCTGTCCTCGCTCCTACAGGAGGCATCGTCCTCGATCTGTCCAAGATGAACAAGATCAAGGAGATCAACAGGGAGGACGGATACGTGGTGGTGGAGCCAGGGGTTATTCTGGCTGCACTGAACGCCGCCCTGGCGCCCACGCATTTCTATCCTCCAGACCCTAGCAGCGGGGTTCTGGCGTCCATTGGAGGCACGGTGGCGACCAACGCCAGCGGCGAGCGTGCCGTGAAGTACGGGGGTACCAAGGATTGGATCATGGGGTTGGAGGTCGTCCTCGCCGATGGGCGGGTGATCAGGACCGGCACCACGGTTCCCAAGAGTTCCTCGGGCTTCGACCTGACGCACGTCTTCGTTGGATCAGAGGGGGCGCTGGGCGTGGTCACTGAGATCACAGCCAAGATCCTGCCTATGCCTGAGTACATGGCATTCACCACCATCCGCTTCGAGAACTTGGAGGACGCGGGAGCCGCGGTTACCGAGATCCTCACCCAGGGCATTCCGCTTGCCAAGTGCGAAGTCCTGGACAAGGTATCGCTGGATGTGGTCAAGGAGGTCATGGGACTGGACATCCCCGACGAGGTGGGGTGTATGCTCTTCATTCAGGTGGACGGCCAGACAGACCTGGTCAAGGGGCAGATGAAGCAGATTGGCGAGATCGCTGACAAGCATGGTCAAATCGGGATGCAGTGGACCGATGATGCCCAGGAGATGGCCAGGATCTGGGCGGCTCGCTCAGGTTTGGTGGCTGCCCTGTCCAAGGTGGTCAGGGGTGAGCGCTTGATACCACTGGTCGAGGACTTTGGAGTGCCTGTCAGCAAGATCCCTGCCGTTATCAAGGGTATTCAGGAGGTAGGCGAGAAGCACGGGTTCCGCATCGCCAGTTTCGGACATGTGGGGGATGGGAATATCCATGCCGTACTTCTGCTCGATGCGCGGAAGCCCGAGCACTGGGAAAAGGGCAAAGAGATTGCCAAGGATTTCATCGATCTAACCCTCGAACTAGGGGGTACGCTGACCGCAGAGCACGGAACCGGGATGGCGAAATCGCCCTTCATGGTGGAGGAGCTGGGAGTCGGCCAGGATGTGATGAGGGACATCAAGAAGGCTCTGGATCCCAACGGCATCTTGAACCCCGGCAAGATGGGCCTGGATGACTTGGTTGGCGACATCTATGACTACTTCGCCTTCACCGACCTCCTGGAGAGGCCCGAGGAGCTGCAGAGCTACGGCAAGCCCACCGATGACGAGATCCTGGCCTGTATTCAGTGTGGGTTCTGCCGTCTGGGCTGCCCCATCTTTGCCGAGACCGCACTGGAGTCGCGGAACGCCAGGGGCCACGTGATTCTGGCCTACAACCTGATGACTGGGCTGATCGAGCCGTCGGATGAACTGGCAGCTAGCTTCTACCAGTGCACGACGTGCTTGAACTGCAAGGCCACCTGTCCGGCGGGGGTCGAGGTAGCCGAGATCGTCGGCGCTGCTCGCCAGCGGCTTGTGGAGGCCGGGTATCTCCCGGATGTCTTCGTGCCCATGGTGGAAAGCCTGAAGAAAGAGGGCAACCCCTTCGGAGAGCTTGCGGAGAAGAGGACTGAGATGTATCCGTCGGGCTTCGCGGACAAGACTGCCGCACCCGAGAATGTGGATGTCCTGTTGTACCTAGGGTGCACCGGATCCTACCAGGACCTGTACATAGTGCCAAGCATGATGGAGTTGATGGATAGGCTAGGGGTGAAGTACGCAGCGCTAGGAGAGGAGGAGAACTGTTGCGGATATGTGGGATACCTCGTGGGCGACGAGGGCAGCTTCAGAGACTGCATGGAGAAGAACGTGCAGACCTTGTCCAGACTGAAGCCCAAGATGATCGTCACCACCTGTGCCGGGTGCCACAGGACCCTGCGGGACCTGTATCCTGAGCATTCCGACTTCGACGTAGAGGTCTTGCACGCCGTGGAATACATGGACCGCTTGCTCTCCGAAGGCAAGCTGGAGTTCAAGGGGGAGTTCCCAGGGAAGGTGATCTACCACGATCCGTGCGATATCGGCAGGCACATGAACATATACGAGGCACCCAGGAATGTGCTCAAGGCCATTCCCGGAGTGGAGTTGATGGAGTTCAAGCTGAATCGCGCCCTGGCGAAATGCTGTGGAGGAGGGGGGGGACTCAAGGGCTTCGACGGTGATCTGAGCTCCGTGCTGGCAGAGAAGCGGGTGGCCGAGGCCATGGACTTGGGTGCTGAGGTCATTGTCTCTGCCTGCCCCACGTGCAAGAGCAACCTCAAGCTGGCCGCCGCCAAGCTCCAGCGAGAGCGCAAACAGCGGATGAGGGTCATGGACATCACCGAGGTGGTAGCAGAGGCGCTGTGATGCCGGTAGCGAGAGGATACGATGTCTGAGAAGAAGTTGTTGCGGAAGCGTATAGAGGCGGCGAAACAGCTCAACGATGTGATGCGGGACTACTTCTACAGGATGGACCGTATCTCCAAAGGAGAAGAGGAAGGGCTCATCGCCTGGTGCACCAGCACGGGCCCGGCTGAATTGCTGCACGCCTTTGGTTTTGAGGTCCACTATCCTGAGAATCATGGCGCCATGCTTGGCAGCAGGCGTGTGGCCATGGACTACATCCCCGTAGCTAACGCCGTTGGCTATTCTCCCGACATCTGCTCCTATCTCACCAGCGATGTGGGCGCCTACTTGAAGGGCGAGACGCCTCTCTCTCAGGCCTATCCGGGTATTGAGACTCTGCCGAAGCCCGATATCTTGGCCTACAACACTCAGCAATGCCGCGACGTCAGAGAGTGGTTCGAGTTCTATGGCCGGGAGTTCGGCGTGCCGGTCATCGGCATCAACCCGCCTAGGGGTATGGAAGAAGTCACATTTGCAAACGTCGACGATGTGGTTCAGCAAATCAAGGAATTGATATCTCCCTTGGAGAAGGTCAGCGGTGCGAAGTTCGACATAGACAGGTTCAGAGAGTCTATGCGCCTCTCCAGGGAATGTAGTGACCGCTGGGGGCACGTGCTGGGTTTGGCTAAAGCGGCACCTGCGCCCTGGACCTTCTTTGATGGCTGTATCCACATGGGGCCAGCGGTGTGCCTCCGGGCGACTCAGGAGCCTATAGACTACTACGACATCCTCACAGAGGAGCTGGAGCAGCGGGTTGCAGATGGCGTGACGGCTGTGGAGAACGAGCGTTTCCGCATCTACTGGGAAGGGATGCCTGTGTGGGGCAGACTGCGGGCCTTGTCGGAGCAGTTCTCTGAACTGCAGGCCTGCGTGGTCGTGTCAACCTACTGCAACAGCTGGATCTTCAGCGCTTTCGATGAGACCAGGCCCTTCGAGAGCATGGCGCAGGCCTACACCGAGATTTTCATCAATCGCAGTGAGCCGTACAAAGAGGCGTACATGGAGAGGTTGGTCAAGGAATACAAGGTTGACGGGATAGTATTCCACGATGCCAAGACCTGCTCCAGCAACTCAAACTCCAGGTATGGTATGCCTCAGAGGTTGGCGGAGAAACTGGGGATTCCCACGCTCGTCATAGATGCCGACCTCAATGACCTGAGGATGTACTCTGAAGAAACCACCAGGACCAATATCGAGGCCTTCATCGAACAGCTGGAAGAAACCAAGTAGGTCCTGTGGAAGGGGAGCTGGTCTGAACGCGAGGTGCTTCGTCGGCCTGGATTGCGGAACTACGACGACCAAGGCCGTGATCATAGATGGGACGAGGGCCATCCTGGGCAGTCACGTGCGGCGGTCGGGTGCCAATCTTCTGGAGTCCGCCGAGACGGCGCTGATGGAGGCTCTGAAGATGGCTGGGCTGCAGCGGGACGATGTGGGATTGATCGTGGCCACCGGTTTTGGCCGGCGAAGCGTATCCTTCGCTGGGGAGATCAAGACCGAGATCAGCTGCCATTCTACGGGTTGTCATTACTACTACCCCGAGGAGATCACCGTGATAGACATCGGTGGTCAGGACAACAAGGTGGTGAAGTTGAATGCCTCGGGCCGAAAGACCAGCTTCAAGATGAACCGCAAGTGTGCGGCTGGCACTGGGGCCTTTCTGGAAGAGATGGCCTACAAGTTGGACATCCCCGTGAGTGAGCTGGAGGGTCTGGCAAGGAAGTCAGCCACGGGGACGGAGTTGGGCAGCTTCTGCACAGTGTTCACGGCCACCGAAGTCCTTGATAGGATCAGGGGTGGAGAGCAGCTGGAGGATATCGTCAGAGGCCTGTTCAATTCCGTGGCCAAGCGCATCTTGGAGATGGATAGGCTGACGGGTCGAGTGATCATCAGTGGCGGGGTGGTGGCTCACAACCCCATCGTGGCCGAGATCATCAGCGAGCGGGCGGGTGTGAAAGTGGAGACCGCGCCACATCCCCAGGAGATGGGAGCTTTTGGAGCGGCGCTCTTCGCAGCGGAATCACGAACAATTGAAGCTCAAGAAGACAACAGATTATCAGTAGCGAGGAGATAAGGAGCGAATGACGACCATGCCTGACAAGATTCAGACCTGGCAGATGGTGCAGCCTACCGTGAAGGATAGAGAGACGGGGGAGATCACGCCTGGAAGACTGGAGAAGACCAGTATCCCAGTTCCAGAGTTGCAGCCAGGCGAGGTGCTGGTGGAGATCGCCGGGTGTGGGGTATGTCACACCGACCTGGGCTATTTCTACGACGGCGTCCCCACGGTAACCAAGCCGCCGCTGACGTTGGGCCACGAGATCAGCGGCGTGGTAGTGGCTGGAGAGAAGGATTGGATTGGCAAGGAGGTAATCATTCCTGCTGTTATGCCCTGCCGGAGCTGCCCGATCTGCGACATGGACCGCGGCAACAGGTGTCTGGCGCAGAAGATGCCGGGCAACAGCCTGGATATCTACGGTGGCTTTTCCAGCCACATCCCGGTCCCGGCTCAGGATCTGTGCCTCGTAGAAGAGCGGAGGGGTATGCCGCTGGAGTGGCTGGCTGTGGTTGCCGACGCGGTGACGAGCCCCTATCAGGCTGCAGTTCGTGCGGAAGTGCAGGAAGGTGACAGGTGCATTATCCTGGGAGTGACTGGCGGCCTCGGCGTGTTCATGGCGCAAGTCCTGAAGGCCATGGGAGTAGAGGTCGTTGTCGGCATCGCACGTCATCCCGACAAGCTGGAGAGGGCGCTGGAGTTTGGGACAGACTACGTGATCAACTCCACCGACAAGAGCCCCAAAGACATTCGCAATGAGTTCCGTGACCTGTGCAAGGAGAACGGGCTGCCCTCCAACTGGGGTTGGAAGATCTTCGAGATGACTGGAGCCAAGCCGGCCCAGGACATCGCTCTAGCACTCCTCGGCTTCGTCGGCAAGCTGGTGTGGGTGGGCTTCTCGACCAACGTCAACGAGTACTCAATGTCCAGGTTGATGGCGTTTGATGCTGAGATCATCGGCAGCTGGGGATGCCTGCCAGAGTACTACCCCACGGTGTTGCAGATGGTCCTGGATGGCAAGGTGCAGCTGGAGCCCTTCGTCGAGACTCGTCCGATGAGCCAGATTGAGGACGTGTTTGAGGAGGCTCACAGCACGACGCTGATGCGGAGGATCGTTCTGACGCCGGACTTTTAGAGCACCGCGTCAGTATCAAGAGAGAGTCGTAGTTGGACATCGACAGGCGCGTGGTGTATAATACGCTTTGGGTTCTCCCCGACGACGCTATAGCTGGTAGTAATGTGGGCCAAGTTTCAAGGCCAACCGGTTGCTTGGTCCGTTGTGGGAGACGTCATTGTATGGAAAGGAGGTGGTCAAGCAAGAAGCACATAACTCTGGCTGGAATTGGATAGGTCGAATTGTCGTGCTGATCACAAAGGAGGAAAAGAAGTGAAGAAGATCGCCTTTGCCGCACTGACCATGATTGCCCTGTTGGCGCTGATCGTCTCGGGTTGCGGGGCGCCTGCGCCGCCCCCGGAGCCGACCACGCCTCCACCTCCCCCGGAGGACACGCCCACAGCGGCGCCGGAGGCTACTCCCATTCCTGAGCCCGTAGTAGGGACGACCTACAAGATCGGGTTTGCCCCGTCGGTGACCGGTGGCGGGTCCTTCTTGGGCGAGCCTGAGCGGAACGTGGCCGAGATAATCCTGGAGGCGCTCGAGGAGGCCGGTGGCGTCGTTGGCCCTGACGGTGTGATACACCCCGTCGAGATCATCATGGGCGACACCGAGAGCAACCCCGATGTGGCAGCCAGCTTGGCCC
>Ga0307380_10004392_pt1 | contig 19078 bp, 22 predicted proteins | sample UN3MG_FD_202239 | JGI IMG/M metagenome (GOLD analysis project Ga0307380, IMG submission 202239) | Soil microbial communities from Risofladan, Vaasa, Finland - UN-3 | ecosystem: Environmental > Terrestrial > Soil > Coastal area > Acid sulfate soil | place: Finland: Risofladan, Vaasa | collected... | reverse complement strand
ATCGATGGTCTTACATTTCACCAGTTCCGTCTTTTCTAAAACGTTCGCCATTCCCAGCTCGTCAACGCCCTTTGGCAACGATGTGGAAGCGGCGAGAAGAACGGCAGTTGAGTTGCCGATGCACATTGCTATGTCAAGTTCGCCCCCAGCATTTTTTAGGGCTGTGTCGGTTCCCCTGTCCTCTACGATTCGAGCCACAAACTTGTTCTTGTCAATCAGCATCAGCCTGTGAAAACAGGTGTTTCTGCCCAGTTTGGGGTCTTTTACTATGGAGATTGCAGATGGAATATATTTTCCGCCGTCTTTTTCAGTGTACCTCATTATAGGTAGCTTGGTTAAGTCGACGTTTCTTTCAACGACTTCTTGGCATTCTCCCTTCTCCACAACAGTTGGAGCCACAGGTTTTTCTATGGCGCTCGACAGTTTGGGCAAAATCTGCTGTATGTCCATATTCAAGGATTTGGCAACCAATTCTTTGGAGGAGACCAAACCCGCAACCACGGGCATGCTGGATTCTTTTACTTTCTCAAAAAAGCAAGGTTTTTCGCCGAGAGCATCAACGATTCCCGCCAGCTCAAGGTCGGTTGAAACCTCTTTCTTTATTCTTGTTACTTTTCCTTCACGTTCAAGCCGTTCCAAGAATCCTCTAAAACCCAAAACTTATCCCTCACACTTTCCTGACGCCAATCTTTGTTCTTAACACTTTGTATCCTTCATTCTCAATGGCTGACGCAACCGTTTCCTGAATGTCTTTTCCGTGAGTCAAGGCTAGCATACAGCCTCCGCCTCCGCCGCCAGTCATTTTTGCTCCAAAAGCCCCCTGATCCCTAGCCAACTCAACCAAGTAATCCAATTCTTTGCAGGAGACCTCGATTTCCTGCAGTAAACGATGGTTCTCGTTCATTAATTCGCCAACTTTCTGTAGGTCAAACTCTTCCAGCGCCTTCCTTCCTTTATGCGCTAGATTTTCTGCTTGCTTGAAGATTGAATCATACTTCTCGGGGTTTTGCTTCTTTCTTTCTCCTACTCCAGCAACCATCGCTTTAGTGTCAGCGACAATTCCCGTGTTGCCGATGACTATTTCGACGGGTTTGCGTATGCTTAATTGCTCTATTGTGTTTGAGTCCTCGCCCACGTTTTTCTTGAACCAAATCAAACCGCCGAAAGTTGCTGCGGTGTTGTCGATGCCTGAAGGGTTTCCCGCATACGCTTTCTCTGCTTCATAGGCGACGTCGTTAATTTTTTCGTCACGCAAATCTAGGTCGAACTCTTCTGCTATGGCTCTGGCAATCGCGACACTGCTTGCCGCAGAAGCTCCAAGTCCACTAAATCCGGGTAGGTTTCCGCCCAACCAAATGTCTATGGCGACCTTTTTGGGGTCCATGTTCATTGCTTTCAGCATTCTTTCGATTGACTCTAGTTGCTGAAGCTTTTTCTTTTCAGCGTACCCTTTTGCGCCTGTTCTCTCGTCAGTTACCGTGATGCCTTTTACGGCTTTTTTTACTGTTGCGTCAGCTGCTGAATCAACTGCTGAAGCAATTCCGGGTACGCCATAAACAACAAAGTGTTCACCGAACAAAATTGTTTTTCCGAAGCCAGAACCTCTTCCCATTGAAACATACCCAAAAGACAATGGAAGAGATAAAATAAAATACTTTTAGGTTGGTTAACAACCGAATAGAATTTCTCTCGTTAAAATTCGTGCATAATATAATCTTGAAATCATTGATTGGGCGTTCTAACTTTGTTGATGCACAAACTTGTCTTGGAAAGTTAAGCCATCACCGCGAGAATAGCCTCTTCGTAGGCTCTTTTAGGTTCTTGAGAGCACCGCCGAAAGTGGATGACACATGCGAACTCGTGACTTAATCAATGACTTGGTAGTAATATGCAGTCGCGCGATCATGATGTGGAATATATTCATCGATGAACCACAGAATTCCTTCATTTCTATGGCATCAAACCGTGACAGGGCCAACATAATTTTTTTCACTTTGAACTTCTTGCTTGAACGTCTCCCAACTTTCTAACTCTCGAAAGCCTAGGTTCAGTCTTTCAAGTTGTGCGTCATTAAAGGTTCCCTGGTACTCCTCAACCGTGTAACCTAAATCCTGTATTTCTTTGATTTTTTGCTCTAATTCAGATTCGCCATTTGTTTCGGATGGCTTGTATGAAATAGAAACTATGATGAGAAGAACGACAAATAGGCTGATAATAAGTATAATGATGTTTTTCTTATTCATAACAGCACGTCCCCCTCCTGATCATGGTGCGAACCTAAAACTGATAAGCTTTGTCAATATTTCCGCATTTTCCATTTGTTAGATAAGCCATTTTTGAGTCCCATGACTACCGTTTGCTTTTTCAAAAATATTCCCCCCTTCTTGTGGACATTAATCCGTCATTAAAAGTCCTGCACGTAATTTTTTCCAGTAGTTAAGATGCCAAAAATATTTTTTCAAATGTGACCAAGTGGATTGACGAGAATTTGTTTCAGTTACCTAACTTTTCATGAATGCTATGGCTGCGTAGCCTACTACTGCGGAACGGTCGCCTAGTATGTCGCCGCTCGTCCTGTAACAGAGCAGTTCCGATTTTTTTGCGCCTAAGTCTTTTGCTGCTGTGATTGCGGCTATGGTTGGACCGTAACCGCAAGTGGATATCCCGTACGATTCTACGGTATGGTAGTATTGTTCTTCGTCCATTTTGAGGGCAGCGTCTATTGCCATTTTGTCCTTCTTTTCGGCTCTTTCCTGTGGCTCATAATGGGTCAAATCGGAGGATGCGATAACCAGCCCGTTCTTGCCCTTCAATGCTAATGCAACCGCTTTTCCTACTTCGTGGCTGGACTGCAAATCCTGCATCATAAAACAGATTGGAACAAACTTGAAGTCTGAACCATACAAATATTGGAGGAAGGGCAACTGTAGCTCAATAGAATGCTCGTAAGCATGCGCCCTCTCGTCCACATCAATAATATTTGACTCTTGCAAAATCTTGTTGGCGGTTTCTGTGTCAATCTCCACGTCGCCCAGAGGCGTACGCCAAGCTCCTTCATTCATGACTGCAAGGGCGCTTCCTTGTCCGGTATGGTTGGGACCAAAAATCACTATAACGTCGGGTTTTCCATCCTTCGCAAGACGGTAATAGGCGTGGGCGGCTACAGGACCAGAAGCTAGGTATCCTGCATGGGGAACAACAAGCCCAACCACGCTCCGGGGACCCTCCTTCACGACTGTGGGAAGGCTTCCGGGTCCTAGCCTATGCGTAAAAAGTTCTTCTATCTGCGCCCGTAAGCGGTTATGGGTACCAGCGTACCATGAACCTGCTACTGCCGGGTGCCTAATTTTCAATCCTCTTCTACTTCCCCTCTTTCCCTTGTCAGCTTTATTTCGAAGTCTTCGATGGACTGACTTGGGTCTCCGTCTGCGGGGATTTCGCCTCTCTCGCGTAGTATCTGTCTGGCTAGAAGCCAATAAATAACTGCCAATGCACGTCTTCCCTTGTTGTTGGTGGGTATAACCAAGTCTACAAAGGAGAAATCGTTGTCGGTGCTGCAGAGGGCTATAACAGGAATTCCGATGTTCGCCGCTTCTTTCACCGCTTGCACATCAGCTTTGGGGTCAGATACTATTATTACGCTAGGCTCGAGGCGATTTGGGTAAAGCGGGTTTGAAAGCATTCCGGGGATGAACCGTCCAACTATCGGGGTTGCTCCAATTACTTGACAGAATTTCTCTACAGGAGACTGCCCATACAATCTGCCTGCTACAGCCGCTATCTTCGAGGGTTCAAATCGGGCTAGGAACTTGGCGGCAACTCGTATGCGTTCGTCTGTTTTTTTAACGTCCAAAACGAACAAGCCGTCGGCTCTAACTCGGTATATGAACTGTTCCATGTCTTTTGTTCTCATTCTAGTTCCTATATGAACTCCCGCGGACAACAGCGTATCCTGGGGCAACAACAATTCTTCCTCGCTGAATGTTTCCATGTTTTCTTCATCTTCGGACAAGATTTTTTCCTCCAATTATAATATTGACATTTCTGCTCTGGTTCCAAGATTTTCCTCTATGCGGATTAGCTCATTTATTTTAGCCACGCGCTCTCCATTTAACACTCCAGTCTTGATGACTGGGCAAGAGAAAGCAATGGCTAAGTGAGCTATATGTGTATCAGTTGTTTCTCCAGAACGATGGGACATAACCGGAACATATCGTGCTCTTTTCGCCAACCGCGTAGTTTCCCAAGCGTCTGTGAGTGTGCCCACCTGATTCGTTTTTACGATAAGAGCGTTCCCTGCACACATTTTTATGCCCTGACTTAGCCTTTCGCGGTTTGTGACAAACAAGTCGTCACCGCAGATGAGGCAATTCTTAACTTTTTTTGTCAGTTCCGCAAAACTTTCGAAGTCATCTTCATGGAAAGGATCTTCAACATAAGCAAGCTTATAATCCTCAATGAGGCGTAGCATAAACTCCAGCTGCTCTCCAGCGTCTCGTTTGGTTCCTTCTCTGGAATAAACGTAAACGTTTTCTTTCGGGCTCCAGAAACTGGAAGCAGCAACATCGAGGCCTGCCCTGCATTCGATGCCCAGCTCTTCTGAAACCTCTTCACAAGCCTTCACAACTATCTTCAAGGCTTCTTCGTTTTTTATGTTCGACGCCCAGGCTCCCTCGTCTCCTCTTCCGCCTGTAAAGTTTTGGTCAGCCTTTCTGAGGAGAGCGCCGATCTTTTGATGTACCAATATGTTGGCTTTCGCCGCCTCTGCGAAGCTGCGTGCCCTAAGCGGAATAACCAGATACTCTTGAATATCCGTTGTCTTTCCTAGGACGTGTTTTCCTCCGCCCAACACGTTTCCAAGAGGATACGGAAGCTCATTTGCGAGGTATCCGGACAAATACTGAAACAGGGGCAAATCATAGGATGTTGCGGCTGCCTCTGCATTAGCCACAGAGATAGCAAAGACTGTGTTTCCTCCAACATTTCCGAAGTTCTCTGTTCCGTCGATTTCGTGAAGAAGAGCATCAATATCGTTTTGTTCTTCAGCGTCCATGCCAATAAGTTCAGGCACAATGAGCTCTTCCAACTTTGCTATAGCCGCGTCAACTCCACCTTCAGGATAGGAAACTACCTCTGCTTTGCCTTTACTGGCTCCGGCGGGAGCAGCGGCTCTTCCAAATCCATCAGCGGTTACGATGTCAACTTCAATCGTTTCTTGGCCTCTGCTGTTGAAAAGTTTTCGCGCCATAACATCTTCTATGACGGATGACATGCTTGTTCACCGCTAAAATGGTTGAGAGTTGTTTACTTTCCCCTTTTCTTCGTAAAACCTGAGGATGCTTTCAGAAATCTCTATGTGAGACAGAATCATTCGGCGACAGCAATATCGTGTTACTCCTAAGCTGTCCAGAACCTTTTTTGCGTCTTCTCCAGCTTTGACCCTTCTGGTGAACTCTTCCCATTTGTCACCTATCAACTTGCCACACGTGAAACAGCGAACTGGGATGATAATTTCAATTCAGCCTCCTATACATAATTATGACCTTCAGGTTGTTTCGAGCATTCAATTCCTACTTATACATTTCGGCGTCAATTCGTTTAGGCTAGTTGACGCCTTTGGCTACTAACATGCCCCTTATTGCATGAGCATGCTTACCTGTAGCTTTTCTGATCCCTAGCCCTAGCCCCTGGACCTCCGAACTTTTTGGGCTCTCTTCTTCTAGGATCGCCGGCAATCATTGTTCGATCGTAGTCTCTGAGTGTTGTGCGAAGTCGGGTGCTTTTTGTCCACTTCAGTAGACCTTTAGCTATGGCCATACGCGCAGCTTCAGCCTGTCCCATGAAGCCTCCTCCAGCCACGCTGACTTTGATGTCAAGTTGGCTCCAAACTTTGTCTTCTGTCAGTAATAGGGGTTCTAGAATTTTGTCGCGAGCGATTTTAGGTTCAAAAATTTCTAAGGGTACGTTGTTCACTCGGATTCTACCCTTTCCAATTCTGACTGTCGCTCTCGCTATTGCGGTTTTCCGCTTCCCACTTAATACCATGACTTTTTTCGATTTAGACACGCTATTCAACCTCTGGGGTCCACCCGCCGATCTCTTTAGCCAATTCTCCAACGGTTATATAAGGTGATTTTAATTTATCTGCGCTGGCTTCAATGATTGTTTGGATTTCTTTGTTCTCAAATTCCAAGGGCGCACCCAGGTAAACCCTGAGTCTTTTGTAAGCCTGCTGGCCTTTCGGTTTCTGCCGAGGAAGCATGCCTCTGATTGTTCTACTGACAATTCTGTCAGGCCTTCTAGGATGAAAGGGTCCCTTTCTTGGGTGACCCACCTCAAGGAACGTTTTAGCTTCAGTGACTATTTGCTGCCTCTTGCCTGAAATGGCTGCTTTTTCAGCATTTAAAACGATGACGGTCTCGCCTTGGAGAAGACGTTTGGCTACACTGCTAGCCAATCGTCCAAGAATTAGTCCCTTGGCGTCTATAATTGTGGTGTTCTCAGAAGACATCCCAGTTTACCCCATAAGTTTCACGTTTTTGCCTGTTGGGTTCTTTTTCATCAGGTCTCTGATAGATAAACAGTTTCCTTTAGCGTTCTGAATCTTTGATTTCGCCACATCAGAAAAGGCGAATGCTGATACTGTCAAGGGGTGCTCCGCTTTTCCGGCGCCTAGAACTTTGCCCGGAACAACAACTGTTTCTCCCTCTTTCGTATAACGGTTCAAACGGCTTACGTTTACGGCTACACGGCTTCTTTTTGAACTTGCCAAACGTTCTGCTAAGCTGCGCCATACTTCAGTTTGGCTTTCTTGTGATTTTTTCTTTAAATCTCGGATGAGCGCAACAAGCTCCGGATTAGTTGCCTTTATTTTCTTCACGTCTTCTTACCCTTTTTCAGTTGATCGGAAAAGTCCTTAACTTTTTTGTCAAGAATTTTGGTGGCTTCAACAACGATTCGTTCTGCCGGTAGTGCTCCAGTGGACTCGATTTTAAAAATAAAAGCGTTTTTGTCCCAGGATATTTCGACGGCTGACGGGTCTTGGGGGCAAGCATCTGCACAGTCCATACAGAGGGTGCATTCGATTACTTTCTGAGTTTTTATCCCTTCCGCCGTGTCTATGAGAATCCCTTCGGGGCACACTTTAACGCATTTGCCACATGCATCACAGCGTTTAGAGTCAATCTTGACTTCTGGCAGATACATGTAAGTGCACATGGAGACCGGTTGCCATTTCGCGTGCTTATTTCCTTTCCCCAGTCGAGCGTAAGCTTCCAATTTTATTCTTTGCCCAGAAGCCAACTTTACTAGCGGAATCTTGTCACTGACCGGAGCGATGTCAGGATTCTCTGGCTTCAAATCTCCGGAATAAACAGTCAGCGTTTTGTCTGCGGCTTCGGCATCCAATGTCAGACTTGATCGACAAACGTTGCATCCGAACTCGCTTTCGCATTTGCACTCTTCAGGAAGACTGTAAGAGTCTAGGTCAGTTTTGAGTGGAATCAATCCCATCCTGTGGGCGAGAATTTCGTCGTTAAGAATTGAAGAATTTTCGAGGATAACAATTTCGTCTATAGCCATTGTGGGGACTTCGGTGAGCATGATTCGTCGTAACGCGTTTACAAAAGGCACATTGACTCCTCTAACAATGAAGCGTATGAATTCATCGGTTTTTTCAAGGATTTGAATCTCTACCACAGTTAAGCCTCTTTGTAATAGCGCATTTAAAGCTCGTGCTTTTCAAAGAGAGCGAGAGGGGTTATTTCAATATTTTGGTTGCGAGGGAAAACCGACTCATTATATTCTGCTGCTTTTACCCTCTGTTTAACAATATTTTTGATGCAACGAGTAGGTTAGACCCTACGTCCTCTGCGTCCGCCCTTCCTTCGGGTTCCATCATGAGGGATGGGCGTAACTTCTTCGATGCGTCCTACACGGAATCCAGCCCTTGCCAAGGCACGTATTGCAGCTTGGGCTCCTGCCCCAGGCGTTCTGGCGCCTGAGCCTCCGGGAGCTCGAACTTTTATGTGTATGGCTGTTATTCCCTTGTCTTTGGCGACTGTGGCGGCGTGGGCTGAGGCTCGCATGGTAGCGTATGCGGATGATTCTAGTCTGTCTGATTTGACGTGCATACCTCCTGAGGATCGTGCAATGGTTTCTGCGCCTGAGATGTCTGTAAAATGGATTATTGTGTTGTTGTATGAGCTGTAAACGTGAACTACTGCCCATTTGTCTGTCTTTTTACTCACGGCTATTCTCCTCCTTGCTCTGTGATATTGGCTCGGCTGGAATGCTTGTGGCTTTTGTTAGGGGGTGATCAGGGTCTGTGAATGGGCTTTTGGGGGCGTAAACTATCTTTTCCTCCTCATCTTTGAGTACCAAGTAGCTTGGAGAGGAAACTCTTCTTCCCTCTATGGCGATGTGTCCATGGGTGATGAGTTGACGGGATTGCTGTATGGACTGGGATAAGCCCCTCTGGAAAACGAGCGTTTGAAGCCTACGTCCAAGTATATCTTCCAATGTCAAGTCCAAAACGTCATCCAGTGCAGACTCATCGGGCAGGATTCCTAGCCGATTAAGCCTGCCTAGAAGCTGCTTTTCCTGTTTGCTTCTTTCTTCAACTGACATGCCCAAAAGTGAGCGTCCGATGCCACGATATTTTGAGAGTAAAGTTTTGTGGCGCCATATTTCTCGTTTGTTTCGTAAACCGTATTGACCGAGAATTTTGAGTTCGGCTTCTAATGCGTCCGTTTGCCAAGGGAACCGTGGTGTATCAAACTTTTTTCTTTGCTTTTTGGGGTCTCCCATCTACTGTTTCCCTCGTTGTACCTGTTTCTTCTTTACGCCTATCGCTTTTCCTTTTCTGCCCGTTGATTTGGTTCGTTGCCCTCGGACCTTCAATCCGTAGCTGTGGCGGAAGCCTCTCCATGATCTTATCTGTTTCATTTGGTCTACGTCATTTTTTGTTTGAATAACTAGGTCTGAGCCTAAGAGATGGAGGTCTTTTCCGGTTTCTACATCTTTTCGGCGATTTAGAAGCCACGCGGGTATACCATACTTCACGGGGTTTTTGATGATGTCTTCGATTTTTTCTACATCAGAGTTGGAAAGGAAGCCCATTCTTGCTTCTGGGCTGATTCCCGCTTTTTCTACGATTGCGGTTGCTAGTTTTATTCCTACACCCTTTACGTTTGTCAGGGCGTAAGTTACCGGCTGAGTTCCTTGAATGTCTGATCCGACAAACCTTATGATATGCTGAAATTCTCTAGACATCTTGAAATTTCACGTCTCTTTTAGGCTATCTACGGAAGTAAGTTGCAGTTTATTTAAAGTTTCCTTTATGTGCATCGCTTCTTTTCAATAAACTATCGATAAACCAAATGCGCGTGCAGTCAGTTTCGGCAGTTAACTGCTTAGAATTTCAGTGCTGTTGCAATTATTTTTTACGATAACTTTTTTACACAAAGTTTCTTGCTCTTTACTGGGGCTTAGCTTTGGCGCGGCTTAAAGGGTTTGAAAAACTTACAAACGTGGACGATGCTCTTCAATCTTTTTTGAGAAAACTTAAGCCACAACGGCTAGATTCTGAACGAATCCCACTTCATGCGGCGCTAGGGCGAGTGACCGCAGAGGACATCCGAGCCAAGTATAATTTGCCGCTTTTTGACCGCTCTGCCGTAGACGGTTACGCTCTGAAAGCAAAGGACACCTTCGGCGTTTCTGCGTTTAAGCCAAAAATCTTCAAGCTAACAAAAGATGAAGTCCACGAAAACGAGGCAAAAGAGCTGTGGACTGGAAACCCAGTTCCTGAAGGCACCGACTCCGTAGTTATGCTCGAGTACACCAAGAAATTTGGGGACAAAATCGAGTTGGCAACATCAGTTACTCCCGGCAGAAACGTCTCCAAAATGGGAGAGGACGTGACTGAAGGAAACGTAGCCATAGAGGCTGGTATCCGCCTGACTCCCCATCACTTGAGCTTACTGGCGGCGCTGGGCGAAACCCATGTATATGTTGTCCGAAAACCTAAAGTCGCCATCTTAGCCACCGGAAGCGAACTAGTAGAGTTGGGAAACAAACTTGAGCCCGGCAAAATCGTGGAAACTAATCGACTGCTTTTTTCTAGCCTATGCATGGAGTTGGGCGCGGAGCCACTAAACTTGGGTATAGCAAAGGACGATCTAACGGAGATAACCTCTAAAATTCAGGAAGGATTAGAACATGCAGATGCAGTTATCACCACCGGAGGAACAAGCGTCGGATATCCTGACTTGGTTCCTTTGGCGGTCAACCAGATAGGAAAGCCTGGAATCATAGTGCATGGAGTAGCCATAAGACCCGGTATGCCAACGGCGCTGGCAATCCTTAAAGGCAAACCCGTTTTTGTGCTGTCTGGAAACCCCGTGGCAGCCACTGTAGGCTTCGAGGCTTTCACTCGACCCACCCTCCTTAGGCTGCTGGGCGTAAATGAGGTTAGACCCGCCATCGAGGCGAAACTAACTCGGAGAGTTGCAGGAGCTCTGGGACGAAGAGTCTTCCTACGGGTTCATGCCTTTGAAAGGAATGGCAGCTTTTTCGCTGAGCCTGTCAGAGCAACAGGGTCTGGCGTGCTCACAACCATGACAAAGGCAAACGGATACGTGATAATTCCCGAAAACCGTGAGGGCATAGAGGAAGGTGAATCTGTGATGGTGCATCTTTTCTCCAGTATCGTGAGGGAGTAGCATGTTCCGGAAACTTCTTTCTTTCGACGAAGCCAAACAACTTCTCAAACAGACCTTTTCTCCTAAACCTGTTGGAGTTGAACAGGTTTCCATCTCAAAAGCGCATGATCGCGTGCTAGCAGAGGACATTGTGGCGCCCATGAACATTCCCCCCTTTAGCCGATCAATCGTGGACGGCTACGCCGTAAAGGCAGTTGACACCTTCGGCGCAAGCGAAGACAAACCCGTCACCCTCAAGTTCTGCGGACAGGTAGCAGTAGGAGAATCCCCAAACGTAGCTGTGGAAAAGGGCTTGGCTGCCGAGATAGTCACTGGAGCACCCCTGCCTGAGGGCGCTGACTCCGTGGTTATGGTGGAGTACACAACCCGACAGGGAGACAACGTTTTCGTACACCGTCCAGTTTCTAGTGGCGAGAACATGATGGCGGCAGGTTCCGACATCCGCAAAAGTGAAACGGTTCTAAAAAAAGGTCGGATTCTGGCTTCCCGCGAAATCGGGGTTCTGGCTGCCATCGGCTTGACGGAAGTTACTGTTTACAAGCGCCCCAAAGTGGCTGTCCTATCCACAGGAGCAGAAGTTGTAGAGCCCGGAGAACCGCTTCCGCCCGGAAAGATCTATGACATAAACGCTCATACCCTGAGTGCGGCGGTTCTAGAAGCTGGAGGAGAGCCGATTAACTTGGGAATTGTCCCAGACAAGAAGGACCTGCTGAAAAAGGCTCTCGAAAAGGCGTTGAGTTCGGCGGATGCGGTGATAACTTCTGGCGGGGTTTCAGTTGGACCCAAAGACTTCACTCCTCAAGTCGTGGATAGTCTAGGGAAGCCCGGAGTGATCATCTCTGGGGTGGCTGTGAAACCCGGAAAACCCACAACCATCGCAGTAGTTGACGGAAAACCCGTCTTCTCTCTGCCCGGTCACCCAACATCGTCACTCTTCATGTTTAACGTGTTCGTCCGCCCCATACTTGTCAAACTTGCTGGCAGAACCGAAGAAACATTGCCTAAACTTAAGGCAGTAGCTGCCCAGAAAATGTTTCCGGCAAGGGGACGCCGAACCTTTGTTATGGTTAACTTAACCTATGACAAAACTGGAACGATGCTTGCCAGTCCGGTTCCTACTGGCTTGTCAGGTGCAATAACCACTTTGGCTAAGGCTGACGGTTTCGTTGAAATCTCCGAGAAACAGCAGTTCATAGATGCGGGAACAGAAATAGACGTTATCCTGTTCGGGAAATTGAGAAAAACGGAAACAGCTTGAGATTTTTAGTTGAAGTTTTCTCTTCTCGCTACTACGTAGACTGATGCTATCAGCAGTACAATCATGTATGCTATGAGGGCTATGTGGAACAGCATAGCGCCTCCGAATGTCTGCAATGCAATCGAGTTAGAGAGAGTTGTTGCTCCAAAAGTTACTCCCACAAAGAAGAGACCAATTACAAGGGGCAGAGTCCATTTCTTCATCGTGAAGAGGCTGTAGGCTGTGATTAAACTTAAGATTCCCAGAACTGGGATGTGCAGAGGTGCAGCGAAGTTTTCGATAGCAAAATAGCCTACTTCAGCAATTCCGACTGCGATGTAAAAAATTGATATTAACCGCATAGTTGGGTTTTCAATCTTGGTGCTCGTTTCCGAAGTCATATCGCATCACTTGCCTACCGCTATAATACGACTTGTAATAAATTAGTTTCTCAAAATTTGCTTACAGGGGGGGACTTATGTCCAACGAATCAAAGTTTTTTCAACAAATTAGATGAACGCTAATGATGGGAAAAATAGATTCTTTGTAATAATTCTGTTTTCATAAGTGTTATCCTCTGCTACTCTAATCTGTTTGCGATTAAGATGGACCCGAAAAAAATGCTTTCAAAGGAGATCGCTGCCAAAGTCAGGGACCACATCAGCGAGCAAACCGTTTCTGAGAAGGTGGATCAGTTCTTCAGGCACGGCAACACGTTTCTTCTCCTAGAATTAATGAGTCTAAGAAGGGAAGTCGAAAGCCTGAGAGAAGAGCTTCAAAATCAGAGGGAAAGCAAGCGGCAGAATTCTCTTCGTGCACTAGTTGTTCCCTGAGACACTGTAACACCCTTTCATCTGTTGGGTGAACAAAGAAAACTTTGGATACCCCTTAAGTAAGCTTAGTTAATTGCTCAATTCGTTTTTCGTAAGCTTTAAAAGTATACTGAATATTGGCTTATTGTTGTTGAGGAATCGCAATGGGTCAATTTCCAGAAGAAGTTGTAAAGCAAGCGTTTTTAAGGGCAAATGCCCGATGCCAGTGTGAAAGAGACGATCATGGTCATGGAAGTTTTACGTGCTTCAAGCAGATTATATGGGAACACAGGGGAAATAAAACGGAAAGAAGCGGGTGGGAAGCCCATTACTTTGTGAGCCCCAAAGAAGGCGGAAAGCTTACAGTAGAAAATTGTGAAGTACTCTGCTGGGGCTGCTATACCAAAACATTGCAGACCCAATAATCCTAAATCCTCCTTTCTCATTATGTTAAGTTTGATGTGGAAAAGCGCATTTTCTAGGGTGGTCGCATATGAGTTATCGTGAGCTTTTTGTATCCCCATCTCCCGTCTTCACGGGCAGTCAACAAAACTTTGAAGCGGCTAAATACGTCGTTTTAGGAGTCCCATTTGACATAACCAGCACCTACCGTTCCGGAGCAAAATTTGCGCCTCTCGCCATCAGAGACGCCTCCCTTAACCTTGAATGCTACAGCTTCAGAACTGGCATATCAATTGCGGACCTGAAAATCCACGATTTAGGGGACCTGCATGTTGCCGGAGATGTTGAATTGACTCTGGGGCGTTTAGCTTTAGTTGCACAGGACCTTTTTGACGCCGAGAAAGTTCCAGTGTTTATTGGAGGAGAGCACACTATTACTTTGGGTGTTATGCGGAGCGTCGACAAAAACGTTGCCGTGGTAAGTTTCGATGCTCATTTAGACCTGCGTGACGACTACCTTGGTCTTTCCATGTCCCATGCAACCTTCATGCGGAGAATCAACGAAGATGTTAAGCCTTCCAAGATTTTGGAGATTGGCACCCGCGCAGTATGCAGAGAAGAGCTTGACTACGCGAAAGAATCTGGGATCGACTTCTTAACTGCCCATCAGATAAGAAAAGACGGGGTCAAGAAAACTGTTGAAACAATTGAGGGTATTCTTGATGGTTACAAAAAAGTCTACATTACAATCGATATGGATGTTCTGGATCCTGCTTTTGTGCCTGCAGTTCCAAACCCTGAACCTGAAGGATTGGACACGTCAACGCTATTGGATCTTCTTGAGGTGGTCTGTGATCGTCAGGTGGTTGGCTTCGATTTGGTTGAGGTTGCGCCTCACTATGATAGGGGCGTAACAGCCATTCAGGCGGCAAAGATCATCTTTGAAGTGTTATGCTGTTTAGAGCGAGCACAAAAAAGCTAGTCTGCACAGTTCTGTTTTATGCGGTTTCTTTCATCAGCTTCGCTACAAAGAAGCCGTTGCATTCATGAATGTGAGGATAGAGCCTCTGGCACTTGGTTAATCCTCTGAGTCCCGGTAACCCGATTTTGGGCGTTGTTTCTACTAGCTTGAATTCTGGATGCAGTTTCAGAAAGGTCTCGATCACCATCTCGTTTTCCTCCAATGTTATGCTGCATGTGGAGTAGACAAGAAAGCCCCCCTCTTTCACGTAATCTGCGCACTGTTCGGTCATCTCCGCCTGAATCTTCGACATACTCAATATCGACCTTTTGGTGAGCCGCCATTTCGCGTCCGGCGTCTTCCCGAAGGTTCCTGTGCTAGTGCATGGAGGATCCAAAATAACCAAATCTGCGGAAACGTTTAATGGCAAAGTTTTCCTCGCATCAGTAACTATTGACTGAACATTTTCTGTGCCCATGCGCTCTGTTTCCCTTTTCCATACCCGTATCCTCCGTTTTGAGTAGTCAACAGAAATGATTTCTCCCCTGTTTTCCATTAGCTGCGCCAAGTAGGTTGTTTTGGACCCTGGCGCTGCGCACACGTCAAGCACTGTTGTTCCCTGTTTGGGGTCTGCGATTTCCGCGGCTAGGCAACTGGCTTTGTCTTGAATGTAAAAGAGTCCTTGACTAAAGCTTTGTGTTCTTGTGAGGGGGTTCTTGCTTTCAACCAACCTATACGTGTGCTTGAGTTGCGGAACCTTTTCCAGAACTATCTTCTCGTCTTCTATATTTTTGAGTAAAGTTTCTTCTGGCGCCTTCAACGTATTCAGTCGCACGTAAACTGGTGATATCTCTGCGGATTTTTCCAGAAACTTAATGGCTTTTCCTCTTCCAAGGAGCCTGAAGCAGTATTTCACGAACCATGTGGGATGAAATGTCTGGAGCCCCACCTTCTCAGTTTCATCTAACCCCTTCAAGGCAGATTCGGGGTTGATGCTCAGTATTTCGCCGAGAACCTCTTCCACGTCTTTGAGTTCCCACCATCCCAGAATTGAGCGTCCCATTCTCGCTATCCTTGAGGCTTTCTCCAAGTTTCCGTCCGTCAGTTTTGTTTCGTGAACGTATAGGCGGAGGAAAGCTCTTGGACCAAGTTTAAGATCATTAAGTGACCGCGGCTCTAAAACCGAGTTTAACAAGAAGTCGATGTAATTCTTTTTTCTAAGTGTCTCGGATACTAGCCTGTGGGCTAATCCGATAGCTTTGGGGTCTTTTATTCTCAGCTGTTTAGCCGCTTTTGTTAAGGCTAAACGCTCACCCAATCGCTGCAGTTCAATCCAGCTCAACGTTTCTATGGCGAGCGTCCAAGCATCCCTTAACATTTTAACTTGCCTTCAAGGAGTCTTAACTAGGCGCCTATTAAAGGCTTGATTAGTATTAAATAAATGCGAGCCTTCCTTGAATATTGAACGTTGATACGGTTGTGGTGGGACATGAAGTTGCAAGAGACTGCTCAGGGGGTCGTTCTGGATGTGCATGTTAAGCCAAACTCGAAAGAATTTCGGCTAGAACTTGATGAAGATGAGCTTGTGGTGTCGTGTCGTGAAGCTCCAGTGAAGGGCAAAGTCAACAAAGAATTACTGAAACAGTTTTCGAGACTCTTTAATCGAAAAGTTGAGCTTGTTTCAGGTTTTACTTCAAGGCAAAAGAAAATTTTGATCAGCAACATTGAAGCAGAGGAAGTTAACCAAATCCTAGCTTCTGCCTCGAACACTAAGTAGTTTGGTTGACCAGCGCTTGTGCAGTAATCTATTTAAAAGCTGACATGAACGCTTCTTTTAATGGTTTGATGCTCTAATGAGCATGAGACAAGTTGCCTTTACCCCATCTCCTTGGAGGCGAAGACTATAGTTAAGCATGAACACTCAGACTGCGTAGAGCTTTCAGACGAAGAACTGGAATATTACTCAAGACAGATTGTTATGACTGAAATGGGCTACAACGCCCAGCTGAAACTAAAAAACTCTAAGGCTTGCTTGCTGGGTGTGGGCGGATTGGGCTCTCCCGCGGCGATGCAGCTAGCAGCCATGGGAGTTGGACATCTGCGCATCATTGACCGGGATGTCGTGGAGTTGACTAACTTGCATCGGCAGCACCTCTACGGCGTTGACTGCATAGGATATCCAAAAGTTGAAGCCGCCGCCAAAAGGTTACAGAATTTGAATCCTTACATCACCGTAGAGCCTCTTCCCCTCTCAATAAACGAAACCAACGCAGAAGACATTGTTCAGGGCATGGATGTTATGGTCGACGGCTTAGACAGCATGGCTGCCCGCTACGCCATCAACAGAGCCTGCATCAAACTTGGCGTACCATACGTTTTTGGGGCTGCAATAACAACCACCGGAAACTTGTCCACGATAGTTCCGGGAGAAACAGCGTGCCTCGAATGCTTCTACGGCAACCTTGATGACAAAAAATTGCCAAAATGCGGGGTGGTGGGGGTTCATCCGTCTCTGGTGAATGTAATAGCTAGCCTAGAAGTCAGCGAAGCCATCAGGATAGTTACTGGAAAGCAGCCTCGTTTAGCCAACAAGCTTCTTAATTTTGACTTGGATGAGATGGAATTCAACGCGATTAACCTCTCAAAAGTTGACTCCTGTCCAGTCTGTGGGTCACATCCGTCATGTTCTCCTGTGTCCCTCAAGCAGGAAATGGTGGAGGAAATCTGTGGGCGGAAAGGGAAGAAGGTGTTTGTTGTTGTTCCAGAAGAGAACTTGGATGTTAATCTCTTAAAGTTGAAGAATTACTTGGCGAAGAAAGGGTTTAATCTCAAGGTTGAAGGCAGTCTCGGGCTAACCTTTGGTCTCCACGATGTTAAGGCGAGTGTTCTCAAAAGTGGAATCGTTATTCTTGAGGGTGTCAAAGGAAAAGATGAAGCGCTCAAGTTTTTCAGCGAATTGACAGGTAACTGCTAGTGCGAAAATCAGAAAAAAGCTGTTTTTCAACATAACGCTGTTATTAGTCTCCTAATATGCAGTCACGCTTTTGAGCGTCTGGGTTAAAAATGTAGGTTCATTCCTTTTTTTGTCAAGAAATCTTGACCAAACTGTATCATTCACAGGTCAAGAAATCTTTACAAAAAATGTTTTATTCGATATTCTTCCACAGGATTTATTGTTATGATTAACACAAATAAAACCGCATCAACACTGGTTTTAATGCTGTTTCTTTCTTTTTCGGCTCCATCTTTTCTGGTTTTCCCAGCAAACGCGACAGAGGATTCTTGGGCATCAAAGGCGCCTATGCAAGAGGCAAGAGCTGGCTTGGGAGTTGCGGTGGTTAATGGAAGGATATACGCCATAGGAGGCTATAACAGCCAAATCGATGGGCAAACGCACTTCTACGGAACTATTAACGCAACCGAAGAATATGATCCAGCAACCAATACTTGGACGACTAAAGCATCGATGCCTACTCCGAGAGCCAGTTTTGCGATAGCCGTTTGTGACAGCAAGATATACGTAATCGGAGGATACATCAAATTAACCTCTGGTTCCTCTTCCCAACTTACTAACATAACTGAAGCCTATGATCCAGCGGCAGACACTTGGGAAACCAGAGCATCCATGCCAACAGCCAGAGATGGGCTAGAGGCAAACGTTGTGGATGGCAAAATCTATTTGATTGGCGGCGTAGGCGCGGATGGAATTATAGGCGTAACTGAGGTTTATGACCCAGTCGCTGACAGTTGGGCTACAATGACTCCAGTTCCAACTCCAGTTAGCCATTACGCTTCGGCAGTGGTTGACAACAAAATATATGTGATTTCAGGAAAACATGGCGACGATTTTGTTAATTTAACTCAAATATATGACCCTGAAACAGGTACGTGGAGTTCAGGCACGTCCATTCTTAATGGTGTAATTGATGCAGCTGCGGGCGCAACAACCGGTGATGCCGCGCCAGAGGCAATCTATGTTGTTGGCGGAAAGTTTGTTTCTGATCCGCTTTACGGTCAAGAGATTGTTCAGGTGTATTTTCCAGAAAATGATTCTTGGAGCCTTGGAGCTTCATTGCCTGCTGCTCGAGCCGAATTATGCGTCGCCGTTTTAGACGATATATCGTATGCGCTGGGGGGCGGTCGTTCCCTTCTTCAAGCCGACTCCACAGATCTTTGGCAGTACACGCCCCTTGATGCAGTTCCAGAGTTTCCCTCATGGGCTATTCTGCCCTTGCTTCTTACAGCAACCTTATTGGTTATATTCTTCAAAAAGAGATTACCCGCGACCGTAAGCAGTATTTGATGTGCGCTTGAAACATTTTATATGAAAGAGTACCTCAACTAATTTGAATTATTGGGGATTGCAGGTTGGTTGAGACTCGGACAGACCTTTGTGGCTGTGTTTTTGAGATTCAGGAAGGCATCATGGTTTGCGTTAAGCGCTGTCCGAAACATAGCAGACCCAAGAAGAAGCGTCCTTTCAGGTCTAAAGCTGAATGCGTAAGACCCTGAAAAGCTGCATCAGAGATTTTTTTAATAGGCACAGACGGATATACCCTTAACGGGCACAAACAAAATGACTGAGCAGAGCTTACTTGACTTCTGGGGCAAACCTGAACAACAAAATAAAAAGAAGGAGCCAAAGCCATCGCCCCCACCCGAACCCCTGCCTGAAACCGAGGCGCCAAAAGAAACGAAACCTGTTGTTTACACCGATTTTCCAGAAGACCTGCCCCCATCATACCTCGTATCCGTCACCTATGACGGCAAAAAACAGCTCGCCAGCCTCAAACTGTATGAGACCATATCCCAAAAAATCTACTTCTGGGACGACAACACCGGACACAAGCCCTACTGCCTCACAAGCCTTCCACCCGAGGAGATACAGAAACTCAGCCGCGTAATCGGACACACCGGCTTTGACCACCTTGAAACCGTACAA